>MDTG01225074.1_pt1 | contig 17702 bp, 14 predicted proteins | sample 811421 | NCBI WGS metagenome assembly MDTG01 (sample SAMN05326645, study PRJNA326480) | marine metagenome | isolation source: seawater | place: Pacific Ocean: South East | collected 2011 | reverse complement strand
TTGATCCTAAGATAGGCACAGATATTAAAAATATTCCAAGCTTTAATCCAGATATTATATTTCTCTGCCTCCCGACACCAATGCTAGATGATGGATCACAAGATATTTCTATCATTAATGATGTTATTTCAAAACTTAAAAAAGAGAGAAAAGACACAGTCTTTGTTATTAAAAGTACAGTCCTGCCTAATAATCTTGAATTGATTCAATCGTCAGTTTCAAATATTGTTTATAATCCAGAGTTTTTAAGAGAAAATACAGCCAATGATGATTTCATAAATGCAGATTTTATAGTTTTTGGTGGTGATATAGATAATTGCAAGAAAGTATCAAATTTTTATAAACTTTATACAAAATGTAAATGTAAAGAATATATTTATACAGATATTATTTCTGCATCTTTGCTTAAATACTCAATAAACTCATTTCTTGCACTAAAGGTAGGGTTTTTTAATGAATTAAATTCAATATTTATCAAATCTATTGCAAGTAGTAGCGAATTAGATTGGAAAGATTTCACCGATCTAGTTTCTCAAGATAAAAGGATAGGAGTATCTCACATGGATGTGCCTGGTCATGATGGCAGAAAAGGTTTTGGTGGAGCATGTTTACCTAAAGATTTAATGGCTTTATATAGTTACTCTAAGGATATTGGAGTAGAATCATCTATAATTAAGAGTGTAATACTATCAAATAATAAAATTAGATCTGTTTATCAAGAAGATACAATTAGAGAGATGGATCAAAATATTACTTTTAACAAGGAGTTTTAGTTAGTAAGTTAGCCCAGGTGGTGGAATTGGTAGACACAAGGGACTTAAAATCCCTCGCAGGCAACTGCATGCCGGTTCAAGTCCGGCTCTGGGTACCATTTATATAAATTGTTTTGAATATTGATAATAGGAATGAAAATTTTGAAAGCTATATTGACATAGCTTCTGTTATGTCTGATTTATGGAGCTTTAAATTAGAAATTGCTTTAGCTACAGCTTTAATAAGCGTGTCCTCATTAATGTATTCTATTTCTATAAATGACATCTATAAATCAGAAATGCTTGTGGAAAGAGTTAGTGATGGTGCTGAATCTATACCTACTCAATTTGGAACTTTGGCTGCTATTACAGGAGTTTCTTTGCCTGGAAGCTTTTCTAAAGACAAATCAACTTATGCACTTGAAATTCTTAAAACAAGAGATTTTTTTGAAAAATTAATTCAAGATGAATCTTTTCTTATTGAGTTAGCAGCTGTAAATGATTTCAATAAAAATACAACACAACTTAGTTATGACAAAGACTTTTATAATAAAGAAACTAAGAAGCTAAATCCTAATTTTTATTCAAATACGTCATTTCTAAAATTACATAATTTATTTTTAAACAGTATCACCATAAAAGAGGAAGAGACTGGCTCACTTCGCATTTCTGTTGAGCATATTTCGCCTATTATTTCAAAAGAATGGCTTGACCTTATATTTCAAAAATTAAATGAGACAGTCAAGAAAATTAAAACCAAGGAAGCCGAAGAATCTTTGAATTATCTTAATAATCAGCTTGCACTTGCTACAGAATCTGAATTAAAGAAAGTAATTGCTGATCTGATTGAAAAACAGATTCAAACTCTCATGATTTCTGATATTTCTAATGATTTTGTCTTTTCGATAATCGACTCACCAAGAATTCCTGAAAAGAAATACTCACCGCATAGATCTCGTATCGTAATTTTAACAACATTGCTGGGTTTTTTACTTTCTTGCTCTATAAGACTTATATATTTCAGTGTATACATAAACCCAAAAATTAAATAATTAATATGAAAATTCTTGTCACAGGTGTCGCAGGGTTTATAGGCTTTCATCTAGTTAATTCTCTTGTAAAAGACGGATACGAGGTTATCGGCTTGGATTCTATCAATGATTATTATGATACAAATATTAAATATGATAGATTAAAAGAATTGGGTATTAATAGAGATGCCTGTATATTAAATAAACTATCTAAATCATTTAATTATAAGAATTTTCATTTTGTAAAGACAGATCTATGTGATCATGAAGCGCTTAACCAACTTTTTCATGATTCTCAATTTGATGCTGTATGTAATTTGGCTGCACAGGCAGGTGTTAGATATTCCTTGGAACAACCTAGAGAATATATTAATTCAAATATTATAGGCTTCTTTAATATTTTAGAAGCTTGTAGAACCTATAAGGTAAATAATTTAAGTTATGCATCTAGTTCATCTGTATATGGCTTAAATAAAAATTCTCCATTTTCAACTAATGATATAACTGATCATCCTATGAGTCTCTATGCTGCATCAAAGAAATCAAATGAAATGATGGCTCATTCATATTCAAACTTATTTAATATTGCGTCTACTGGCCTTAGATTTTTTACAGTTTATGGACCATGGGGAAGGCCAGATATGGCATTATTTCTTTTTACAAAAGCCGCAATAGAAGGAAAGCCTATTGATGTTTTTAACTTTGGAGACATGTCGAGAGACTTTACTTATATTGATGATATTGTAAAAGGAATAAGGCTTGTAATTGATAATCCCGCTAAATCAAATAATGAGTGGTCTGGAAAATCTCCAGCATCATCTTCATCATCAGCACCCTTTAAAATATATAATATCGGTAATAATAGCCCAGTTAAACTATTAGATTTTATTGAGCATATTGAACGAAAAATAGGTATAAAAGTAATAAAAAATCTTGTGGAAATTCAACCTGGCGATGTGCCTTCAACTTTTGCAAGTGTAGATGACTTAAAAAATGACTTAGATTACAAATCTTCTTTTTCAGTGAAAGAGGGAATAAGTAATTTTATTGATTGGTATATAGAATATTATAAAATCAAAATATAAAGATGAAAACTAGTAAATATAAGATTGGCATTGTTGGATTGGGGTACGTTGGTTTCCCATTGGCTATAGAATTTTCTAAAAAATTTAAGGTTATAGGATTTGATTTATCAAAAAAGAGGGTCATCGATCTTAGTAATGATATTGACTCAACTGGAGAATTAGAAGCCAAAGAAATTAAAAAAAATAAAGAAAATATTACATATACAAACAATCATTCTGATTTGTCAGAGTGCAATATATATATAGTGACTGTGCCCACGCCTGTTGATGAATCCAATAGGCCACAAATGAAGTATCTTGAGCTTGCCAGCAAAAATATTGGATCAATTCTTAAAAAAAATGATATCGTAATATATGAATCAACAGTATATCCAGGTGCTACAGAAGAAATATGCATTCCCATTCTGGAGAATTGTTCTAAGTTAATTTTTAATGAAGAATTTTTTGTAGGTTATAGTCCTGAAAGAATTAATCCTGGTGACAAGGAGCATAGACTGCCAAATATAAAGAAAGTTACTTCTGGTTCAACAGAGTATTCATCAAAGATTATTTTTGAATTATATTCGGAAATCATAACAGCTGGTGTGCATAATGCTGGTTCTATAAAGATAGCTGAAGCAGCAAAAGTAATTGAAAATACACAGAGAGATATCAATATAGCCTTAATGAATGAGTTAGCTTTAATCTTTGATATTCTAAAAATAGATACAAAAGAAGTGTTGGCTGCAGCAGGCACTAAGTGGAATTTTCTTCCATTTAAACCAGGGTTAGTTGGTGGGCATTGTATTGGAGTTGATCCGTATTATTTGAGTTATAAGGCTGAAAAAGAAGGTTATTGGCCTGAAATTGTTCTTGCTGGCAGACGGTTAAATAATAAGATGTCTAAATTCGTTGCTTCAAAGCTTATTAAAATAATGATTACAAAATCTATTGAGATTAAAAATTCTAATATTTTGGTGATGGGCCTTACTTTTAAAGAAAACTGCCCAGATATAAGAAATTCGAAAGTTTTTGATGTTATAAAGGAACTTAATTCTTATGGAACTAATATTGAGGTCTATGATCCATATGTAAATATTACAGAGCCGGATATTAAGACAATAAACCTTGTTACAAAACCTCAAGATAATAGTTATGATGGCATTATTTTTTGTGTGAAACATGACATATTTTTTGAAGAAGGGATTAACAGCATAAGAAATTATGGCAAAAATAAATGTGCTATTTATGATGTTACAAGCTCTTTTGATTTGCTTGATATAGACGAAAGGTTATAATTCTTAAAAAAAAAAAAGAGATTTTATGAAAAAAGTATTAGTTCTTGGTGCTGGCGGCTTTATAGGAGCCCATCTTGTAAATAGATTAAAGTCTGAAGGTTGCTGGGTCAGAGGTGTTGATATCAAATATCCTCCTTATGAAGAGACAAAAGCTGATGATTTTATTATCGGAGATCTTAGGAATGAAAATGTTTGCGCCTTAGCAGTTGATCAAAAATTTGATGAGGTATATCAACTCGCGGCAGATATGGGCGGAGCTGGCTTTATCTTTGTTGGAGTTAATGACTATGACATTATGCATAATTCTGCCCAAATTAACCTAAATATCATAGAGGCCTGTAGAAAAAGAAATATTAAAAGAATCTTTTATTCATCATCTGCTTGTATTTATCCTGAACATAATCAACTAGATCCTGATAATCCTGAATGCAGAGAAAGCTCAGCATATCCAGCAGCGCCAGATAGCGAATATGGTTGGGAAAAATTATTCAGTGAAAGATTGTACTTAACTGTTGCAAGAAATAAGGGTATTGATGTTAGAGTCGCAAGATATCACAACATTTTTGGTCCTGAAGGATCATGGAATAATGGAAGGGAAAAAGCTCCAGCTGCAATATGCAGAAAAGTTGCTTCAGCAAAAAATAATAGTGAGATAGAGATTTGGGGAGATGGTATTCAGACAAGATCATTCTTATATGTCGATGAATGTGTTGAAGCTACAATAAGGCTTACGAGATCTAATTTCTCAGGACCTGTTAACATCGGATCAGATGAAATGATTTCAATTAATAATTTAGCAAAAATGATTATAGGTATATCTAATAAAAAAATTAGCATTAATAATATACCAGGACCAGAAGGTGTCAGAGGAAGAAACTCAGAAAACAGTTTATTTGAAGAAAAAATTGGATGGAGGGTCTCAGAAAGTCTTGAAGATGGAATCAAAAAGACTTATCCATGGATATTAAAGCAAGTTCAAGATCATGGAGATTTTGATAAAGACGTATAGGTTTTCACTACGCATGTTTTATAAAAAATCTATATGGAAATTAATGAAATAAAAAAGATAGATATAAATACCAATAAATCTGTATATCTTGCATTACATCCAAGCCCTAGATCTAAATCTCTTCCAAAACATCTTGATATTCCTTCAATAGAAGTTCCTTCAATTGGAAATATTTATCAAAGCGCTTCACCTTCAACTCTAAAAAAAATGTCTAGATTTTTTAGAAATCTTGAGACAAGTTCAAATTTAATATTAGAATATGATGGAAACTTTATTCCGGTTATTTCTCTATTTTATACTAATTTTTTTTATAAAAAAAAATTTAAAATTACATTAGATTGTCATGTCAATTCATATATAGGCGTACCTTTTTATAGTCTTCGTACAATAACGAAGCTATTTATAATTTATTTTTTTAAGGTTTTTTTTGGTGTCAAAACATTAGTTCATAATAAAAAATCTCTTAAAATATTAAAACAGTCTATATATTGCCCTTCACCATTTCCTGAAATCTCTTCGGAAACTTATCAGCAGCAAAAATTTTGTTTGAATGACGTCTTGATTATTTCCAGTTTAAATAAAGATGAACCAATTGAAGATTTTATTGAGACCGCTTTGCATCTCAAATCAAAAGGTTTAAAAGTAGCCATTACTGGGAATACATCTAAATTATCTCAGGAACATTATGATAGAGGCAGCTCCTTTTTTACAGGCTTTCTTGATAAAGAGAAATATGATCAACTTTTGAATAATTCCAAGCTGGTAATAGCAATGACAACTAGAGACTATAATTTACTATTTGCACCTCGTGAGGCGCTTTTAAATTATAAAATTTGTTTGATAAATGACAGTTCTGAGAATAAAGATTTTTATGGTGAGCTATGTTTTTATTCTAAAGTAAATAAAAAATCACTAATAGAGAATATAGATTACTTGCTTAAAACTGAACCAGTTTTCAAAAAAGAAGAACTTAACAGATTAATTGAGATTATTAATAGAAGAATTAAAGAGGTAAAAAATTGTTTATTTATAAAATAATTTTCCTTTTTCATATTATCTTTACAAAGCTCACTTGTCTTGATCTAAGACCTAAATTTATTAGGGCAATATATGGCTTTAGAAATAATATTAATAATACACTTAATCAAAAACAGCACATCAAAAACCATATAAATAATATTAACAAAGCCCTTGATCAATATAAAATTGATGCTGATAAAAGAGCTTTATGGGAAAGCTTTAGGTTAGATTTTTTAAATGACAATAATATAGATATAGAAAAACGTAAAGATTTATTGATGTTTCACATTAATTCAACCAGTACTTACAGTAATATTATTTTTGAAAATATGATGGAGTGTTCTTTGAGGGCTTCTAATGTATTAATTTTTATTACTGCAAACAATAAATCTATGAGTTGTGAAGATTACAAGTGCATTAAAGTATTTCTCAAGAAAACATATTTTCTTAACTATATTTGCCCAGATATGTATTTTAAAAGATCTGGTATATCCATCAAAGATGAAAGCAATAATCATTTCATGTTCTGCTTGTGCTTCCAACTTTTATATTTGAATAATATCTCTAAGACAACTTTACTAAATAAATATTTTTTTAAATATTTTGAATTAAAATTTTCTTCAGATGGATTCCTTAAAGAAGGGTCAACTTTTTATTCCTATTCAATTTCAAATGCTGTAGCTAAAATGCTTTTTTTATTAAACGACTCAAATATTGATATCATAAACTATAACAATCTATTTAAATCTATATGTTCAATTAATGATATTGATCTAGATTTAATAAATATCAATTTTGGAGATAAAGATGGAACTATTCTTATGCCCTCCTTAGATGATAATAATCATTTTCTTCAATATTGCATTAATCTCACTAAAGGATCTGATTTTGATCTATCAAATAATATTCATTTAATTAAAGTAAATGATCTTAAGATTATTGTAAATTCTAGAAAAATATATCAATACGGAACATTGGGCCATTATCATGATGATTATGGACATTTTAATTTATATTCAAAGAATCAAGTAATTTTTGATCCTGGAACTTTATCCTATACAGACAATAATTATCGTTTTGACAGTTCATATTTTCATAACGCCCCAACTATCAATAATTCAAATTCAATGCTAAGAAAAGCAAATTTTGAAAAAAATTTTAACTCTCAAGACTCCAAAATAGTCACTGATAAATATATTTCTATTTTAAGAAGCAACTATTTTGGAAGCTGGTCAAGAAAATTTGCCCTTAGTGAGGCACTAATTGAAGATAATTTTAATTTCAATAAAAGCCCGATTATTAACATTTTTATGTCGTTGAAGCCTAAAGTATATAGTCATGAGGGTATGGTAAATATTTTTCATATTGATGATATCCAAGTTGAGATTACATGTAATCATTTTTTTACATATAATGTACAAGAATCAATTATGGCACCTTCATATGGCGCTCCATCTAAGGCATATATTCTAAGTATGAATTTCAAAAAAAATACTAACAATCAATTAAAGTGGAGAATTAAATGTTTAAATTGATATCTAAATCTTCAGGTATTGAGCTTGCTAAACATTCATTACCAAATATTTCCGATAATGATGTTCTAGTTGAAACTATAGCAAGTTGTTATTCTAAAGGAACAGAGTCTAGTACGATAAAGAATCATCAAAAATCAATAGTTAGTAAAATTATTGGTAATAAATCTAAAATTTTAGAACTTTTTTCAAAAGGAGACTTTTCTCAACTACTTGCTAAATTAAATAATCAAAAGTTATCAGTTATTAATTTAGGATATTCAGCAAGTGGCAGAGTTCTCTCTAAAGGAAAAAATGTTCATGATATTAATATAGGTGATACTGTTGTTGTTTTGGGCTCATCTGCAAATCATTCTCAATTTTCAATTGTTCCTCAAGGTTTATGTATATCTATTGGAGATAAAGTAGATCCATTGGATGCAAGTGCTGCTGCGATAGCAAGCATAGCTTTAAACAGCGTTCAGCTAGCAAATCCAATGATAGGTTCAAAAGCATTAGTAATCGGTTGTGGATTATTGGGACAGTTCGTAACTCAGTTTTTATCTTTATCAGGAATAAGCTCAACGTGTGTAGATATTGAAGATTGGAAATTTGCTCAAGCTAAAGAGCACGGAGCTGAATCTTGCCTAACTTTAAATGAATTTATTAATGAAAGTATTTCTAATAAATTTGATTCTATTTTTATAGCAACGCCATCTATAGATATTGCAACATGGAGATCTATAGGTCAATCATCTAAATTTAGTGCAAAAATATTAATGCTAGGAGCTGCAGACCTCAACTGCCCAAGAGAAATATTTTATAAAAAACACTTAAATTTTATCTCACCTCATAGTTACGGTCCGGGTAGAGGGATATATGATTTTGAAATAATGAATCAAGATTTCCCTGAAATTGCATCTACATGGGATATTAGGTCAAATGTTCGAACTTTTATTAAACTATTGTTATCAAAAAAAATAACTACAAAATTTATAGATACATTTGTTATGGATGAATCTTCTGATGATTCTCTTATTAATGCGCTTGAAGATAATAAAGCCTATAGCGTCATACTAGATTGGAGAAAACTTGAAAACAAAACTGAAAATAATGAAGCAATGACTTTTAAGAAAGTTGATGATATTTCTCCAGTTTATAAAAATATTTGTATCTATGGATATTCAGATTTTGCTAAAGAAGCACATATACCATCTATTTCTAATCAAAATAATCTTGAACTGGCAGGTGTTTTCAATAGATCTCCTATTAAGGAAGGTCAAGTGGATATAGTTGATGCAAAAAAACTATCAAGCAATAGTATAGGAACAATCGTTATTTCTTCAAATCACGGCACCCACGCAACTATTCTTTTAGAAATGATTAATCTTAATAAATTTACTATTGTTGATAAACCACTATGCATAAATTCTGATCAATTAAATCAAATTATTGATGCTCGGGAAGTCTACAATGCAAATTATGTATGTTTTATGAGTAGAAGATACTCAGAACATACATTACACCTTGAGAAATATATTAATAATCGAACAGGGCCATTTCATTTAGATTTAAATTTTCAAGTCCCTAGAAAGGATGTAAATGATCCTATATATAAAGAAGGAGGTCGATTAGTTGGAGAAATGTGTCACCATGTTGACTTGGCTATATTCTTGTTAGGTAAGCCACTTAAAATTTCATATGCAGATACTGATGAAAGCTCACCTATTAGCTTAAGAGAAAATGCAAGTATCTTGCTTACTTTTAAAAATGGTTCGACTGCTTATATAAGATATTCTTCAATTGGAAACTTAGAGGGAGTAAAAGAAAAAATAAAATTAAGTTTTGATAGTGAAGTATTAGAGATAACTGATTTCATGAAAACTGTCCATATTTCTAAAAAAAATAAAGAAGTTTTAATGAATAAATTTGATAAAGGTTTTGAAGGAATGTGGAAGCATTTATCTAGAATTATTTCCAGTGAAGAACTTGATTGTATAAAAATTAAAGAAATGTCAGATATAGATATTTTAGTAACAAAAATTCTATTAAGAGAGAAGATATGAAATTAGCAGTTTTAGGTTTAGGTTTTGTTGGTACAACATCTATATTAGGCTTTTCTAGCTTAGGCTTTAAAGTAACAGGTATAGAAAAAAATCTTGAACGTTTGGAAGGTTTCAAACAAGGTAAGATTCCCTTCTTTGATCAGGAGCTTCAAGAAAAGTTTGGAGAAGCTAAAGGTTTAGATTTCATAGCTCATCCTTCTGATTTAGATCAAGACATTAAAGATATTTTAATATGTGTCGAAACACCTCTGATAGGCTCTAATTTAGATTTAAGTGTTGTTAAAAAAGCTATTAGGTCTGTATGCGATTCATCTAAAGGAATGAATATTTGGCTAAGATCAACCTTAGATGATCCTTATCAGATAATTGAAATACAAAAAGAAGTTCTCGAAACAAAAAATGAATTATTTTTATTTCCTGAATTTATGAGAGAAGGTAGTTGTTGGAGTGATTTTTTTAATCCAGCTTTTACTATATTGGCAGGAGATAATGTTAATAAAACTAAGTTTTATAATGAAATATTAAATCATTTCACAAATATTAGTACTTGCAACTTAGCTGAAGCAATAACTGTAAAAATATCTAGTAATGCGTTTCATGCACTAAAAGTAACTTTTGCTAATGAGTTGAAACATCTTAAGTACGTAAAAGAAATAGACATATTAAAAGTAATGGAAATTTTTTGCTCAGATACCAAGTTAAATATTTCATCTAAATATCTTTTTCCTGGAGAGCCCTATAGTGGACCTTGTCTAAAAAAAGATACACTTGCACTTTCCAATGCACTATCTGAAGAAATAAAAACAGATTCTGTTATTAATCAAATTGATATTAGTAATGAAAATCAAATAGATATAATAATAAAAAATATTGAAACTTTTAGTGAAATAAATATTGGATTTTATGGCCTAGAATTTAAAAAAGGATCGGGAGATATCAGAAATAGTTATATGATTAAGCTAATCCAGAGAGTAAAGAATAAAAATATTTTTATTTTTGATGATAGCGTTTCTAGGAAAGAGCTAGAAGAGGTTTTAGGAAAAAGTTTTCAAATTGAGAACTCCTTAGAAAAAATGTTAGCAAATGTTGACATTATTTTTACAAAATTTAATACATCTATAGATACTGAAAAAAAAGTAATTTCTTTAGATTTTTTATGAGAATAAACTCTTTAAGCTTTTGTTGTGTTGTAAAAAATGAAGAAAATTATATAGAAGAGCTCGTAGAATCACTTTTAAATGTATCAAAATATATTAACTCTTTAGAATTTATATTTATTGATGATTTTTCTAAAGATAGTACTTACGATATCCTTAAAAGGTTCTCAAAAAAAGATATCAGGTTCAAAGTTGTAAAAAACACTGTGCCAGGAAAGGTTTGCGGAACAAATCTTGCACTTAATTTATGCTCAAAAGAGTTTGTAAAATTTGTTGATGGTGATGATGTTTTAGATGGCGACTATAATCTAAATTTAGGGAGCTTTGATTGTCTTTATCATGACTATAGAACTCTAGAAAACCACAAAAAACAATACATCAAAATTGGTAATTGGTTATCAGAATCACCACATGTGGTTAGTTCAAATTTTCGCTCAATACCTAAGGCAATGTTTATATTTAAAACAACTTTTATTAAAAAATACTTTCCCATTCCAGATAGGCTGCCTTTTGAAGACTTATGGATTAATTTAGCAGCGTCAGAATCAAAAAAAATTATTTATCTTGAGGACTCTATGTACTTATATAGGCAGCATAATAATCAATTTTATGGAGCCTTATCTAATTTTAACTCTCAAAAGAAAATAAGAATGGCTGACAGATTTATAAAGTATTATGATTACCTTAGCAATAATGACCACCCATTTAATTTTTTATCTCCTAATATTGAGATTAAGTTTTATGCTGAAGCATTATCTTCTAATAATTTTATAGCTTACTTAAAATTGTTGAAATTTCCTAAACTTTTTTTTAAGGCAATCTTTTACAATTTCTCTTTTGTTGTAAGACTGATTTGGAGGAGCAAGTGATCTTTAAAGTTAAAAATTTCTTACTGTTATTTTTATTAATGCTACCCTTAGCGAATTTACCTCAATTGTTAAATATTGGTGAAGATACTGGGGCGATCGCTCTTTCATTGATTATTATACCTTTATTTTTAATATGGCTTGTTTTAGAAAAAAAGATATATATTCCTAAAATACCTTATAACAAGACTTTACTTCTAATAGTTCTTCTTGGCTCGGTTTTAACTTTTATATCTATTATATTAAATAAAATACCTCTTATAGAAGGTATAAAAGTTCTGGTCCAATTTTCTATCGCAAAATTTATTTATTTATATTTAATAATTATTATTGCCGAAAAAGTTAGCTTTTCTCAGGCATTAAGATTATTACAGTTGTTTAGTTATATTGTTTTAGCATCATTATTACTTAGTATCCCTCTATATTATCTAAACCCAGTACCTGAGTTTGTGTTCTACGATGGAGGCACTAGGTTTGCAGGGTTTCACTTTGAACTTGTCAACTATTCATTCGTAGTTTTATTATGTTTTTTTATACACTCTTACTTCAAAGGATTTTCTAAATTAAAACTATTACTGCTTCTTTGTTTCCTATATCTAACAGCTCGATCTAATGCTTTTTATCCTTTTGTGGGTATCGCTTTATTCTCAGCAATTGCAGGATATTATAATAGGTTAACTATTCAAAAAATTCTTATTGTATTTATATTATTTATAACTCCTTTAATAGGAATATTTCTAGAATATTTCTCTTTTTTAGAGGTTTTTGCATTGAGAGGCGCCACTAGCTTTTCTTTAGAGGGCTCACAACTTTTTATTAGACTTTATCCCTGGGCGCTTGCTATGCAGCATTTCATAAATACGTTTAACTTTTTACCTCTAGGCTTAGGAACACTTTCAATCTCACCATATATTACTGATACTGAAAATTTATTTGGAGGAACTGGAATAACTGCAATTATTGCAGAATATGGATCAATTTCTCTTCTTTTACTTCCATTTATTTATTTATTCTTTTCAAATATCTTAACAAATATTTTAATCATTAAAGAGGCAAACTCTAGAATGTGCCTTTGTGCAATGTTGCTTCTTAGTTTGACTTATATATGCATTCAGTCAGGTTTTTTTAATTTAACTACATGGACAGTGTGTATCATTCTGCAAACCATTGCATTAAAATATCCAAAATCTAACCTTTAAAGTTATTATTGATTAAATAAGTATCATTAATTATGTTCAAATAAAATAATAAAGATGAAAACAAAAGATACTCTAATTTATATAGTTGCCCACAATCATATTAATTTTTTAGATGATTGTTTAGAGAGTGTTTTTAATCATTTAGATGATAGCACTGATGTGATTTTAATTGATTCAGGTTCTACTGATGGTTCACGTGATTATTTAGAGAGATATTCAAAAACAAAAAATAGTCATTTTCATGATAAAAAATTAATTCTTACTGAAATAATAGATTGGGTTTACATAAATTTTACAGATAAATATGATTTTATAATGCGCATAGATGCTGATGATATACTAATGCCAGGAGCTTTGAGTACTTTAAAATCAAAGATAAAGGATGATAAGAATTGTGGATCTGTTTCTGGAAGCTGGATTGAAATAGATGCTTATTCAAGAACCTTAAATAAAATGATTTTAGAAAACGGGCATGCAAAGGCAGCTTTTCATGGCGCTTGTACATTATTTAGATCAGAAGCTGTCAAAAATATAAGATTTCAAAATCATGATATTAAATCACAGGATGGTTTATATACATGGTTAAAGATTTCAAAAAAATGGAATTGCAAAACTATTGATAAATTTATTTTTCAATATAGAAGACATGACAACAACCTATCCAATCAAGAGGAAAAACTTTTTTTAGGAAGAAGAAGGGCATATGAAAGCATTTTTAATGAAGAAAATCTTGAGTTAAATGCATGTGTTGTTATTGGGTATAATGATAATGAGCTAATTTCATCTTATAAGAGTAAGAATAAGAATTTTATTCAGATATTTGAAGAACAGCTTCAACAATTAGAAAATTGTGAATCAGTTAAGTCTATATACCTATCCTCAAATAGTGATTTATTCGATAGTATTAGCATTAATAAATTTCCAAAATTAGTAATCTTAAAAAGAGAAAAATCTTCAGAAACACTTGTACATAGTCTTCAGAAATGTCCTGTTATTAAAGAAATTCTCAATCGTTATGATGATGTCTTCTTATTGAATCCTGTTAAAAACTCTTGGAACAGTGATTTTATAAGTACTGCAATATACAGTAAGCATATACATTCATATAAAACTATCATTGCATGCAAGCTTATCAAAGGTAGTGTGTTCAATGAAGAAGAGGGGCAACTTAAGTACGTCAATTTTTCAGATTTAAATACAGTATTCACAAGCAAATTTTTATTTATTAGACTACCTGGTTTTTTGTTGGTGGGCTCAGAAGATTTTTATAAAATAAGTAATAATTTTCCTGAACCAATAGGACATATTTCAAATAACTTTTTAACACTTGGCATTAATTCTCTATAACAGAAGATGCTGAGAACTATTTTAAGCAATGTTAGCTGGAGATTTCTAAAGGGATTTTCTCAATTTCTATGCGTGATTTTAATTGTTCGAAATATTAATATATCTGATTATGGATGGTATATTTCTGCAATATCTGCATTTGAATTAATTGCAGTACTTTCAATACCTGGAATTATAAAAATAGCTTTAAGATCTGCATTAGCAGATGATAAGAGGTTCCTAAACTTACTAACCTTGCGATTTCTAATGTTACCTGTATTACTTCTTGGTTTTATTGTAATACCTGAAAAATTGGCAATATGCTTCTTTTTAGCAGTTATTGCAGACCAAATTAGTATGTTTGCTAGAGTAAAACTTAATCAACACAGACATTATTTAGTTTTTAATTTTTTAGAAAGCTTGAAACCAATTCTATTAATAATTTGTATATTACTTTATCTCATATTTGTTAACAAAGAACTATCGTTATATTTTCTATCCGTTGTGTACTGTCTCTTATCAATATTTTCGATGCTGCTTAATTTATTTTCAGCAAAAAGGCTAACTTCTTTCTCAATAAAGTTACAAAAACCATCAAATGAAGATCTAATTAACTCAATTTACGCATCTGGAAACGGACTAATCAGTGTTGCAGTTAGGAGAGGCGCTATTGTAATCGCATCATTGACATTCTCTTATGCAGATGCGGCATATTTAAATATTTCTCTTCAATTTTTTACGATTTTTACTATGATATATTCTGGCATATCTTTATCTTTGACAAGAGATATATACGATTCATCAGTTAACTTTATAGAATTAAAGAAAAATTATACTTTACCTATATTAGCTTTAATTGCAGTAATTATTAGCTCTTCAATATTCCTTTACTTTTTCAGTAATGTTTTGCTCTTATTGGTTTTTGGTCAAGACTCAATTGGTGCAGCAAGTATAATTCATCTAGCCCCTCTAATTCTTTTATTCCAACTTCCTCAATTGATCTTAATGGGAGTTTTTATGAGACAAAAAAGGGAACAATTAATATTACTATTAAATGGATCGTTAATTTTATTTTTTACGCCATTAAGCTTATTATTTGTAAAAGATATTAACTCACTAATGATTACAACTTTAGCTTTTGTGTCTACCGTATCTGTAATGTACATATTTATTTTTTTTAAAATAAAAAGGACGTAAAAAACAATGCAAAACAAAACTGCATTCACATTCAATAATATTTATCTTGTTCAATCTTATCCATCAGTAAATACAATTGTTAATAAGGTATCTGATGATAAATCATCTTGCCTAATAATTGTTATTGGCAATAAATCATTGGAAATTTTTCTTAAAGATATTTTTATAAACAATAAACATATAAAAATATTAAGATTTGGAAATTACAATATCCTGTATTCAAAATTCCAAAAATTATTTTATCCTTTTCATTTGATTTTATTAAGATTGTCAGTCAATAGTTTCTTATGTGAGAATCTTTTCGTTACATTTAAAGACTGGGGAGATATAGGATTAATACAACTTACTAAAATAAAATCTGTAAATAAATTCTATCTAAACCCTTATGAAACTCAACAATTTACCATTTGTGACAGAAAGCCAAAATCAATCAAAGATTATTTTTATTTATATTTTCACAGATTATTCATAGGTAAAAACTTAACTCTCAAAAGTATTAACCCAAAATTAAACAGAAAATCGCCTCTGATAGGCATTACAGATACGTACTTCAAAAATAAAAATTTCTTAGTATCTAATCTAGATAAAGAAGATGTAAAAAATGAAATTATAGAAACTTATCAAAAAAATCATAGTCTCAAGAAAAAAGGTATTATATTTATAGAAAAAGACTTATTTGCCAATGATCTGGTTTCTAGTGATGAATATTGGAGTTTTGTCAGAAGTATTGTATCTCAAGTTAATTCAATTGATCTTGAAGTTTATTTAAAGTTTAAACCTAGAAATAATAATAAGCTGCTTGAAAAAAAGTATAAAAAATATGGAATGAAGATTCTTCCTCATTATGTGCCTTTACAATTTTTTTATGGCCACTCTCAAATGTTATTAGGGCTTGGCTTTACATCCTCAGGCATGGCCTATGGCGAAGAGTTTAAAATAATATCTTTTGCAAAAGCTTTAAAAATTAATGATAGCGCTAAAGATATTGTACAAAGGTCAATAGAAAATACTTTAAAAAGAGCTAAATCAAAAAAAATTTTTTTCCCTGAGTCAGTAGATCAAATTATTAAAGAAATTAAAGAAATACAAAATCACTAAAATGAACTAAAATATACTTAATTTAAATTATTAAATTTTCTTAAGTCTAATTTCCTTAAATAAAAAATATGATGATTAAGCAAAATTTTAAAAACCCTATTATACTTTTAAATGGCATTTCAAGGTCGGGAAAGGCTATAACTTGGTATGTTGTTTCCAGCATAGAAAATGTTGATGTCCCATTAAATGAGCCTTTTCCTGATTGGATTATGGATGCATATAACTCCGATGATATATCAGAGAAAGCTGTTGTAACCCTTTTAGGAAATTATTTTAGAATATATTCATGGTATAGCTTTCTAGGAAGAGGTATTAATCTAAAAGAGGCAGATCAAAGCTCATTTTTAAAGCTTTCTTCTCTTAAAGAATTAGAAATTCGCAATACACGGCATGATAACTCTAAATCATGGCAAGAGTTTTCTAATCTTTGGTCCTCTGGTGATTTCTATCCTTGCTTTACAACAGATCTTTCTGGTGAAATAAAAAATGAATTAATAAATCAAGGGTTTAATTTTATTAATATTAATACTCTAAGAAATCCTAAAAGAGTATTTCTTGAATGGTGTAATACTGGAAGAGGTTCTAGATACGATAAATTAGACAGAATGGGAAAATACTATTTTAATTATAAAGGTATGAATATTCCTGGATTTGCTCATAAGTATAAAGAAAAATGGTTTGAAAGCTCTCCTGAGGAAAGGTGTTATATGGTAGTCAGCCAATACTATGAAGATTTTTTTAGTCACGATCACTCCCAAAATGTTAATATTTTTTTTGAAGATGTCATACAAGATCCATTACCAGAAATAATGAAAGTTGCTAATTTCTTAAATCTTAAAATAAAAGATAATTATAAAGAAATGTTTAAATTGATGGATGTGCCAAGATTTTTTGATCAAGAAAATTACATCAAGGACGACAACGGCTATTTTACGAGAATTCAAAAAAGTTCATATGAACACCTTTGCTCTATTGAAGAAAAATATGAAGTATTTAAATCAGAGTTCTCGAAATGAAAATATCTATAATAATCCCATCATTTAACGATAAAAGAATTATTCGCACTGTTAAAAGCATACTAGCACAAGACTTTGACAGAGATAAATTT
>MDTG01251314.1_pt1 | contig 17704 bp, 17 predicted proteins | sample 811421 | NCBI WGS metagenome assembly MDTG01 (sample SAMN05326645, study PRJNA326480) | marine metagenome | isolation source: seawater | place: Pacific Ocean: South East | collected 2011 | reverse complement strand
CAGCCGTAGGACCGGCGGCGTCGCCCGGCAGCGTTTCTTGGTTACTTCTTGGGGCGCCAAGAAGTAACTCGCATCAGCTCGCGAAGCGAGCGGCGAAACGGCATTTGACTTTAAAGAGCAGTCGGCACCCGACAATGATCGCGGGCGAGATCGAAGATCACGCCCCCCGCGGCGGACGCCGCTTCGTCCTCATGGTGGCATCCGCAGCCATCGGATCATCCGGCCACGGATGTTTCGGATACCGCCCCCGCATGTCCCGGGCCACTTCGGGATAGGCATTGGCCCAGAAGCTTTCGAGATCGGCGGTGATGGCGAGCGGTCGGCCGGCCGGGGAGAGGAGGTGCAGCACCACCGGTATTCGGCCGCCGGCGATGCGCGGGCTTTCGCGCCAGCCGAACACGCCCTGCAGCTTGACCGGCAGCACCGGCTGATCGCCGGCGGTGTAGTCCAGCCTGATCTCCGGGCCGGCCGGCACGGCGAGGCGCACCGGGGCGAGCTGGTCCAGTTTTCGCTTCAGTTCGTAGCCGAGCCGGCTTTCCAGCGCCGGCATCAGGTCCAGCTTCGCGACCTGGCGCCAGTGGGTGAGCCCGGCGAGGAACGGGCCCAGCCATTCGGCCAGTTCGGAGGCCAGCGACTCGTCGTCGAAGGCGGGCCATTGCTCGGGTTCCAGGCCGCGCATCAGTTCGACCCGCCGACACAGCTGCCGGGTCGCCTCGGTCCAGTTCAGCGCGTCCAGGCCCTTTGCCGCCACGGCGTCCAGCAGGCCGTCGGCGACCTGCTCCGGCGTTGGCGTGCCCGCCGGTTTCTGCGCCAGTACGAGTGCGCCCAGCCGTCTCTCGCGCTGGACGACCACGGTGCCGCGATGATCGTCCCACGCCGCGGCCTCGATCTCTTCAATGTGCTCGGCCAGCACGCTTTCGATCGTCGCCAGGTCGGTGCGCGCGGCCAGAAATATTCGCGCCTCGCGGGCCTTGCCGTCGAGTTCGGCCGCCACCAGCCATTCGCTGCCGGCCAGCGGATCGTCGTCGGGCAGCCAGGCGCCCTTGCCGTTGCTCAGCTGGAACCGGGCCTGTCCGCCTTGCCTGCGCCTGGCGACGCGATCCGGGAAGGCCAGCGCCAGCAGCGCGCCGGGATCGATGTCTTGGGCCGTGTCCGTGCGCTTGTCGCGACGATTGTCGTGACGATTGTCGTGACGATTGTCTCGATAATCGCCGGCCAGCCTGCGCGCCAGCTTCTGCACCGCATGCATGCGGCCGTGGTGGGCGTCGCGGGTGCTTCCATGCGCCAGCGCCCGCAGCCGGGGTTCGATGTCGGAACCGGCCCCGGCGCCGAGCACGTCGCGCTCGCCCAGCAGCGCGGCGAGTCGCGCACCGGTGAGCGCCGCGCCTTTTTCGCGGCTTCGCACCAGCATGTGGGCGAGCCTCGGGTGCACGCCGGCTTCCAGCATTTCGCGCCCGGTCGCGGTGATCGCGCCGTTGTCGTCCAGCGCATCCAGCCACTGCAGCAGTTCGACGGCCTGGTTCCAGTGGGCGGCCGGCGGCGGATCCAGCCAGGTCAGCTCATCGGGTGAACGTGCGCCCCATTGGGCCAGTTCGAGCACCAGGCCTGCCAGGTCCGCTTCCAGGATCTCCGGCGGGGTGAATGCCGGCAGGGACTTCTGCTCCGATTCGCGCCACAACCGGTAGCAGGTGCCCGGTTCGATTCGCCCGGCGCGCCCGGCCCGCTGCTCGGCCGCGGCGCGCGAGACCCGGGTGGTGACCAGGCGGGTCATGCCCGAGCCCGGGTCGAAGCGCGCCCGGCGCTCCAGCCCGGCGTCGATGACCACGCGTATGCCTTCGATGGTCAGGCTGGTCTCGGCGATGGCGGTGGCCAGCACCACCTTGCGCCGGCCCGCCCGCGCAGGGGCGATGGCCGCGTCCTGGGCCGAAGGGTCCAGCGCGCCGTAAAGCGGCTGAAGGTCGACGTCTGCCGCCAGGCGACCTTCGAGGATACGGTGCACGGCCCGGATTTCGCCGACGCCGGGCAGGAACACCAGCAGCGAACCGGGCTGGTTGTCCAGCGCATGGCGCACGCCGGCGGCCGCCGCGTCGGCAAGTCGCTGCTCGCGCGCCGGCGGCCGGTATTCGATCTCGACCGGATGGGCCCGGCCCCGGCTGGTCAGCACGGGCGCATCGCCCAGCAGCCGGGCCAGCGGTTCGGCGGCCAGCGTGGCCGACATCACCAGCAGTCGCAGGTCGGGCCTGAGCGCCTGCTGCGATTCGCGCGCCAGGGCCAGGCCCAGGTCTGCGCTGAGCGATCGCTCGTGGAACTCGTCGAACAGCACTGCGGCGTAGCCGGAAAGTTCGGGATCCCGCTGCAGCATGCGGACCAGGATGCCTTCGGTGACCACCTCGACCCGGGTGCGCGCCGAAACCTGCGTTTCCAGCCGGGTGCGGAAGCCGATCGTCTCGCCGGCGTTCTCGTTCATGGACCGGGCCATGAAGCGGGCCGCGGCGCGCGCCGCCAGCCGGCGCGGCTCCAGCATCAGTATCTTCCCGTCGCCTCGCCAGTCGGCGTCCAGCAATGCGACCGGCACGCGGGTGGTCTTGCCTGCCCCGGGCGGCGCCTGCAGGACCGCCGTCGAGTTCTCGGCCAGCATCGAGAGCAGTTCAGGCAGCAGGGCGTCGATGGGGAGTTCATTCGAATTCATGGCTGGGGCGGGCAGGGCGCGGGTATCATGGTTCAGGCCGAATGGGATTGTTGCATGGCAAAGCCGTTCGAATGGGCACAGGTGTTGCGCGGGCTGCGCGAATGGCCGGCAGTGCTTTTGCTGTTGTTCGTGCTGATCTGGCTGGCGCTGGGGTATGCGCCGAAGTATCGCGACGACTGGATGCTGGAGAACGCGCTCGTCGTGGCGTTCGTGCCGCTGCTGGTCTGGGGCTATCGCCGCGTGCGCTTCTCCAACCTGGCCTACACGGCCGTATTCGTGTTCCTGGTGCTGCACGTACTCGGGTCGCACTACACCTATGCCGAAGTGCCCTACGACCAGTGGAGTCGCGACTGGCTGGGCTTTTCGATCGATGATGTATTCGGCTTCGAGCGCAATCACTACGATCGGCTCGTACACCTGCTGTTCGGCGTGCTGCTGGCGCCGTTGACGCTGGAACTGGTGAACCTCGAGGTCGACGCGACGGCATCATGGCGTCGTGCGATCGCGGTCAGCCTGCTACTGGCCTGTTCGGCCATCTACGAGCTGATCGAGTGGGCCGCCGCGATGGTGTTCGGCGGCGAGCTCGGGATGGCGTACCTGGGCACCCAGGGCGATGTCTGGGACAGCCACAAGGACACCGCGCTGGCGTTGCTGGGCGCTGTGTGCGCCACGGCGTTGCTGGCCTGGCGGCGGCCCGGGACCGCCGCGCACCGCCGGTGAGGACAGCGGGCAACCGGCCCGTTCCGATACAATCCCAATCTTTACCAGCTGCAGGTTTCGGTCATGAACAACCCGGGTCGGGCACGAGCGCTCAATCGTGCCGAGGTGGTCGACGCGCGCTTTCTCGAACAGCTCGATGAACTCGAAGCGTCGGCCGGCGAGCTGCCGGGTCGCAAGGGCGCGATTTCGGACTTCGACCTGCTGGAGCTGTTCGAAAGCCAGCTGATGTCGCGCCAGCTCGACCTGATGGCGCGGGTCAAGCGCGCCGAGAACAAGGTCTTCTACACCATCGGCTCGTCGGGCCACGAAGGCAACGCGATGGTCGGTCGCGCCACGCGCGCCACCGACCCGGCGTTTCTGCACTACCGGTCGGGCGCGTTCGTCGCCGAGCGCTACCGAAAGAAGGACGGGCTGGACTTCATCCACGACACCTGCCTGTCGTTCGCCGCCGCGGCCGACGACCCGGCCTCCGGCGGCCGGCACAAGGTCTGGGGTCATCCGGACCTGTGGATCCTGCCGCAGACCTCCACCATCGCCAGCCACCTGCCGAAATCCGTCGGCACCGCGCTGGCGATCGCCCACGGCAAGCGCATCGGCCACGCCATATCGGTGCCCGAAGACAGCATTGCCGTGTGCAGTTTCGGCGACGCCAGCGCCAACCACGCCACGGCCCAGAGCGCGTTCAACGCCGCGGCCTGGACCTGCCACCAGAACCTGCCGCTGCCGCTGCTGTTCGTGTGCGAGGACAACCGGCTGGGCATTTCGGTGCCGACGCCTTCGCAGTGGACGGCAAGATCCATGGCCGCGCGCTACGGCCTGGAATACGTCTACGCCGACGGGCTGGACCTCGAGGCCGGGTTCGAATCGGTGCAGCGCGCCGTCGAGACCTGCCGCGCCCGCCGCCGGCCGGTATTCCTGCACCTGAACACGACCCGGCTGATGGGGCACGCCGGAACCGATTTCGAGATCGAGTACCGCCCGCCGGCCGAGCTGGAGCGCGACGAGCTGATGGATCCGCTGCTGGTCTCGGCCAGGATCGTGGTCGAACGCGGCCTGCTGAGCGCGGCGCGGATTCGCGAGCGCTACGAGCAGCTCCGCACGCGCTGCCTGGAAGAAGCCGACCGGGCCGACGGCCGGCGCCGGCTGACCGCGGTCGACGAGATCGTCCGGCCGCTGGCGCCCTATTCGCCCGAAGAAGTCGCGCGCGAGGCCGAACGCACCGTCGCGGCCAGCGCGCGCGCCGACGCGTTCGGCGGCGAGGCCCGCCTGCCCGAGAACGATGCGCCGAAACACATGGCGATCCAGATCAACCGGGCGCTGCACGACCTGCTGCTGAAGTATCCGGAATCGCTGGTGTTCGGCGAGGACGTGGCGCGCAAGGGCGGCGTCTATACCGTCACCAAGGGCCTGAACAGGCAGTTCGGCAACGCGCGGGTGTTCAACACGCTGCTCGACGAGACCACGATTCTCGGCCTGGCCCAGGGCTACGGCAACATGGGTTACCTGCCGATTCCCGAAATCCAGTACCTGGCCTACTTCCACAACGCCTGCGACCAGATCCGCGGCGAGGCCTGCTCGCTGCAGTATTTTTCCAACGACACCTACCGCAACCCGATGGTCGTGCGCATCGCCGGGCTGGGCTACCAGAAAGGCTTCGGCGGCCACTTCCACAACGACAACTCGATCACGGCATTGCGCGACATCCCGGGTCTGATCATCGGCTGCCCGTCCAGAGGCGACGACGCGGCGATGATGCTGCGCACGCTGGCCGCGCTGGCCACCGTCGATGGCCGCGTGACCACCATCATCGAGCCGATCGCGCTCTACATGACCAAGGACCTGTACGAAAAGGACGACGGCCTGTGGAGCTTCGATTACCCGGCCCCGGACGAGTCCCTGGAACCCTGGCAGCCGCGGGTCTACAACGAGGCCGCCGCCGACCTGCTCATCGTGACCTTCGGCAACGGCGTGCCGATGGCGCTGCGCGCGGCGCGCGAACTGAAAAACATCGACGGGGTCGAGGCCCGGGTTCTCGACCTGCGCTGGCTCAAGCCCCTGAACACGCAAGCGATCGCTCAACATGCCGGGCAATGCGGCGCGGTGCTGGTGCTCGACGAAGGCCGTCCCGACGGCGGTATCGGCGAGGCGGTGGTGACTTCACTGGTCGAACACGGCGGCGCCGACCGGCCGATCAAGCGCGTTACCGGCGTGGACTGCTACATCCCGCTGGGCGACGCGGCGAAACTGATGATGCCGGACGAGGCGAGGGTGGTCGAGGCCGCGCGGGCGCTTCTGAAGTGACATCGACGCGCGATACTTTGTATCACCGGGGGGGCAGTATTCAACCAGAGTAGATATGTCCGAGGATACCCTGAATGTATTCCATTTCGAGGGGGCTATGGTTCGCGAACACAAATTGCTCATAACTCCAGCCCGGTTCGCATCCAGGATTAAAGGCGCAAATGCGTAGCACTTTCAGTGAATCTGGTCCGCAGCCTCCGAATATCTGGCATGAATAAAGTTCAAGCGCGACCTGTTGCAATCTGGCGATTACCGCATCGGCAACCTCTACACCCCCCACCTCCGGGCGCCATAGAATCTGGCCGGTGTTCTTGTAGTATTCGGCCAGATACTCGCCCACCGATTGGATTTCTTCCGGGGTATTCGCAGACCTTAGTCGGCGCACCAGAAATTCGTCTGTTTCTGATGGACTTATATCGGACAGATTCCTCGATAGTTGATCTCTTGATCGGGTGCGCACAAGGTCAAGGAAGTTCTGATCAAGTTCTTCGATGGCCATTGGCCGAGCAAAGTTCGTATCAGGAACATAGCCATTGCAGTACGAGGACAGTTTTTGCGCAAAGTATTGGCGACTCCCATGCGTCTGGCCTGAAATATATTCCAGCTCATCTGGGTTGCAGGCTACGTCAAGCTGCATCCGCCAATCAGCTGAGACAGCCAAGCCATATGATTCTGCTTTGAGAATTGCATCTTCGGCGTCGATCGCTCTGGAGGCACTCAAAAAAGACGCGGCCAGGTCAACGACTTCATCATCCGTGTGAGTTGTCATGTCCGAATTGCGATCAACAGCCAGGTCGTTATCCCCATTCTGATTCTCTTCGTGAACTTCCACCAGGGGGTCCTGTTCAGGTTCGAGCTCTTGCAAAACCAGGGGAGATGTCTCCCCTGGCTTGCTTGATGCCGGATCCTCGTCAGGCCAAAGCCAAATAGCGATGGCAAGCCCCGCGGATAGAGTCACGATCAGCGGAAGGATTAGAGGCATTCGTTTACTCATTAATGACATGTACCCGGTATCGGTGAACCCGCGGCAATCGTTGGAGACCCGTATGGGCCCGCAATGAAGGATTCGCGTTCGCCGTTGGAAAATTGAACGGTATAAGCAGTCGCGGGGGCAGGGGTTCCATTCAATGGGTTGCCCGTAGTCCCGCTGTTTTCCCGGCTATAAACCGCTTCCACGCCTGCGTACGCCCATCGAATTTCGCCAATGGAGCCGCAATTTACTTCATCGTCAGCCAAAGGAGATTGTTCCAACACTGGTCCCTGCTGGGGTGTCGGCCCTGAAGGTCCTCCACCGCCTCCAAATCCACCGCCCGAACCCGGTGTGGTAGTCCCACCGCCACCACCTCCGCCGCCACCGCTACATCCGGTTGTGAATCCATGAGTTGGCTGGCTGCCCGAACATCCTGAAGAGCCTTCAACTGTAATCGGTGGAAGGGTAGTGGTGTCGTCGTCTTGGGCAAAGCCGATAGACGGTAAACTTATGACAAACACCAAGCCTATGGTGCCGGCAATCGTTCTAAAGCAAGTTAGATATTTGCGAACCGCGAACCGCGAACCGCCTGAGCAGAAAATTCTGCCGTCCCGCTGATATTGGTTTTCATTGGTTATTCTTCCTGTATTGGTTGTTTAACTAACAAATACAGGAGCCACGACGACAGTGTCCGACGCTTTGCTCATCGCTATATCGCCAACTTTGATTTAGCTAACCCTGACATTGCCAACGTCCCATTGCAGCCCCTGCAACTTGTTTTTAGCATGAGGGCAGAGAGGTGTCAAGCGAGCAATTGAAAACGTTCCTAAGCCGCAGTACCACCGATCGCTGCATGAAAAGCATTGCCGAACAATGCGATCATCATCCACCACAGCGCGGTGACCGCCAGCGAGGCGGCGAGTGCGCCAAGGAGGTGTGCCGCGATCCTTTTTTTTCGCAGCAGCCAGAGGTTGACCAGCATCGAGACCGCAATGATGCCGAGCATCAGCCAGTCGGTGGCCTCGCGCATTTCCTCCGGCGTCCAGAACTGCGTGACGTAGCGGTAGTCCATCCAGGCCCAGGCGGCGCAGGCGCAGACGAGCAGGACCAGGTTGACGGCGGCCCAGGCCGTCTTGCTCAGGCGGGATTCGGTGTCGGTCATGAGCGTGGTGGTTTCGGATTCGACGGACGGACCTGGATTGTAACAAGGCGTCTTGCCGGACCGACTTGCACCGGAGCCCGGCCCCGGCGAGGCAGCCGGTGGCAAGGGCTGTAATGTGCGCTGCAACACATATAACGCTTCGGATTTGCGTTAACCTGTATCATCGAGCCGACTTTCACCGGACGGCAGGTTCGGCCATTCTGGCCAGTGACCAGCAACCACCGGGAGAAGTGCCATGCCGGTTTCCGAACAGACATTGACGAAAAATCGCCTGCTCGATGCCCTTCCGAAGGCGGCGAAGGCGCGGTTGTTTCCGCACATAAAGGAAGTCGAGCTCCCGCTGGGGACGGTGATCTACGAGGCCGGACAGCAGGTGGACTACGTCTACTTTCCGGTCGATTGCATCATCTCGCTGCTCTACGTGATGGAAGACGGCGCCTCGGCCGAGATCTCTGTGGTCGGCAACGAGGGCATCGTCGGTATCGCCGTGTTCATGGGCGGGGCAAGCACGCCGAGCCGGGCGATCGTGCAAAGTGGCGGGTCGGCCTGGCGGTTGCCCGCGGCCGAACTCAGGAGCGAATTCAACCTCTATCCCGAGATGCGCATGCTGATGCTGCGCTACACCCAGGCGCTGATCACGCAGATGGCGCAGACCGCCGTGTGCAATCGGCACCATTCGATCGACCAGCAGCTTTGCCGCTGGCTGTTGCTGTCCATGGACCGGTTGCCGACCCGAGAGCTCACCATGACCCAGGAACTGATTGCAAACATGCTGGGCGTTCGGCGCGAGGGTGTGACCGAGGCGGCCGGCAAACTGCAGAAGGCAGGCATCATCAGCTACCAGCGTGGCCATATCACGGTGCTGGACCGCCCGAAGCTGGAAAAGCGATGCTGCGAGTGTTACGAGGTGGTCAAGCGCGAAACCGATCGGCTTCAGAATTACGCCGTGTAGGAATAGTCCTGCACGGCTTGCCTGAAGACCCCGGATTTATTTCGACGGTTCCTTGTATTTCTTCTGCAGGTTCCCGGCCTGCACCTGTGCCTTGCCCGCGGTTTTCGTCATCTTCCCCTTGAATTTGAGGCTCTTGTTGCCGGTAACACGGCCGAACACCTCCTTCGCTTTTCCCTTGGCCTGCTTCATCCGGCCCTTGACCTGGTTCTTGTTCACGAGTCCTTTTTCCTGTTTGCTTCGAATTCGAACGAACAGTATCCCCCATTGACTCATCCGGCGTTTGTTCGACAGCGCACCATGGAGCGGGGCGGGCTGTACTGTTCGCTGGCGTACAGACGCCGAATGCCGCAAGCGTCATTGTGGCGCAGGTGAAGCAGCGCGCAGCCGGAAGCGGAACATTCGCAATCCGGCAATCCCTGCTCGATCCCCGGCCATCCGACGCGACAACCTGGTTGCAAAGCGAGAAGCGGCCCAGGTTCACCTTACTTTCCCGGAAGGGCCTCGCATGACGAGGCCGTTTCGGCACTCATGCCAGTAAAGGAAATGCTCATGAAAACGTTAATCAACCGAAAGCAAACGCCGATCGCAGTATTGTTGATCGCCGGGCTGATCGGATCTTCAGCGCTTGCCGCCCAGAGTGAAAAGGACGGTAGCGAAATGCCGCGACCCTCGGAGGACGTTTCCAGCTGCATGGATGTGGACTGGAACGAAACGCTGTTGACCAGGTATCCCTGGGTGATGGATTCATGTCGCGAAGTCATCCTTGTAGACGGTCAGAAGTGGGCTCGCTTCGAGGCCGAATTCGAGGGCATGAATCGTGATGGGACATTCGATGTCGATTTCCTGAATCGTCGAGGCCGTTCCCAGGGCGTGGTTTCGCTGAAGCCGGGTGCCGATCAAACCGTGCTGCTGGACAACCGCGAGTATGCGTTTTCCCAGCTGATCGACAACCAGAAGCTCAACTTCTACGTGCCTGAAGGCAGCTATGCCTTTGCCGTGGCACCGGGCGCAGCGCCCTCGGAAATGGTGGAAGTGGTCGAAACCCGCGCCCCCGCGGCGGAACCTGTCCGCCTGGCACAGGCCGAACCGCGCCCGGCAAGCAGGGCAACGGTCCTTCCTGCCACGGCCGGCCCGCTGCCGCTGTTTGCCCTCGGCGGTCTGTTTGCAATGCTCGGCGGTCTCGGCATGACGATGCGTCGCCGCAGCGCCGGCAAGAACGAATAAAGCTGGTTTGAGATTCGCCGGGCGATCGAATCCCGATCGCCCGGTTTTCAATATATTCGCGTGGCAAGGCTGGGACTGGCCCGGGTCTATCGGTACTGTTCAAGCCGGCGGAAAGCGGGACCCGAAAATGATGACCTACACAATGAATGGCCACCAGCACCCGACAGAGCAATTCCAGCCCGAGATTCTCTTGGGAATGGCGGGAAATCTGGCCGCGCAATTAACGCGGGCACGGGGCCGACTGCGAGCGTTGCCGGAGCAGTTCAGTTGCCTCGATAGCGCGGAACCCCGGATTCAGCTTCAGGAAGCGTTGAAGCAGATCGAGGCGCTACTGCAACGAAACTCGCAGCTTCTGGAGACCGTGTATTTGCTAGGCCAGGCGCTGGGTGATGCTCATTCGCTGCTCCACACGGATGCATCGATCTGCCGGTCGCAGCAGGAAAAGCTGCAGTTATCGTGTGACCTCGCGAAAAAATAACCCCGCATTTCATCAAACAGAAGGAGATAAAAATGGCGAATAATAAAATTCTGGGGCTCGTGTTGTTGGTTGTGGGTTTGATCCTGCTTTTCTTCGCATATCAGTCATCCCAAAGCCTTGGCGATCAAGTATCGGAGGCGGTTACCGGTCGCTTCACTGACTCCACCACCTGGTTCCTGATTCTTGGCGCGGCCTCTTCCGTGGCCGGTGTTGCAATCCTTCTGCTCGGTAAATCCGGACGCAGCTAGGACGGGAGGAAGTGATGCGGCATCTGCTGGCGACTCTACTAGTGCAGACATAACTGACGCCAGCTTCGGGGGCTGGACGGGTTCGCTTGAAAGGCCATGAATGAGTGGCGTGGTTCGGTTGTAGGTCCGCCAGCGTACCGACGCCGATTTGCGATCGCTCTAGGCTTGAAAGTCTGAAGTGCACTTCACGAGCAGCCGGTGCTTAAAGGCCGTGTCTGCGTGTATTCCCATGATTACGGAGCAAGAGAATGCGTAATTTGAACTCGTTCAACCCGGCCCGCCGCCTGTCCCCGGGTGCGGGAGTGGTGTTATTGATGTTGTTTTCGGTCGGTTGCGCCGTCACATCGCCGCCGCCGACGGCATCCCTCGCGGCAGCGCAGCAGGCCATCACCAGCGCAGAACGCTCGGATGCCCAGAAATATGCGAGCGGAGAGCTCAACGATGCGCGCCAGCGCTTGCAGATGGCCGAACGTGCCGTACGCAGCGAAAAGATGGTCGAGGCCGAACGCCTGGCGGAAGAATCGAAGGTTGCCGCCGAGCTTGCATCCGCCGCTACGGAAACATCCAAGGCACTGGAGTCCAACCAGGAATTGAGCCGGGGCGTACAAGCCCTGATTGACGAGATGCGGCGCACCGGAGGCCAGCAATGAAAAACGTGACCAGGATGAAATTCAACCGCGCGGGCCGGTCAGCGGCACTGCTGAGCTTGCTGCTGCTTCTCGCCGCCTGTGCAACCGCGCCGTCCAGTCCACCGGGGGCTGCCGATGCACGCAGCAAGCTGAGCGTGCTGCAAGCCGACCCGAACCTGGCCGGACGCGTGCCGCTGGAGTTGCGCGAGGCCGAGACCGCGGTTCGCGTCGCCGAGCAACCGCTGTCGGAAACCGAGTCCAGCCTGGGCGAGCATCGAGTCTATATGGCCGAGCGCAGGATCGATATCGCCAGGGCCAGGGCGACGGAGCGTTATGCGCTCGAGCAGCGCGCCGCGCTGGTAGAAGAGCGCGAACAGGTGAGGCTGAGGGCACGCAGCCGCGAGGCCGAGCTGGCCCGTGCCGACGCCAATCGCGCGCGCACCGACGCGGATCTTGCCCGAAGCGATGCCGGCCGGGCACGCGAAGCGGCCTCGTCGGCGCGCTACGCCGAAGTGCAGGCCATGGCCGACGCCGATGCGGCGCGTCGTGCCGCCAATTCGGCGCGGCTTTCGGAAGCCGAGGCCGTGGCCGGTGCCGACACTGCACGCCGGGACGCCGATGCGGCCCGCTCCGCCGAAGCCCTGGCCTCGGCCGAGGCCAGTACAGCGCGACGCGATGCCGAATCGGCGCGTCGTTCAGAGGCGCAAACACGCGCCGATGCCGAGTCCCAGGCGGCCGACCTGCGGCGCCAGATCGACGCGCTTGAGGCCGAGGTCACCGACCGTGGCCTGGTTCTGACCCTGGGCGACCTGCTGTTTGCCACCGATCGCGCCATTCTCGAACCCGGTGCCGATCGTCATCTGGACCGGCTCGTCGGCTTTCTCGAGCGCTATCCCGAGCGACGCGTCGAGATCGAGGGGCACACCGACAATGTCGGCAACGCCGGCTACAACCTCGGCCTGTCTCGGCAACGTGCCGAGTCGGTCATGAACACGCTGACCCAGCGCGGAATCGATCCGGGCCGGCTCTCGGCCATTGGCCTTGGGCAGGACCGCCCGATCGCCAGCAATCTGACGGCGGCAGGCCGACAGCAGAATCGGCGGGTCGAGATCATCATCGAGAATCCGCCGCGGGCGCTTGCAAGCGACTAGGCATAAGCATCCATGGAAAGGTCTGCACCCCAGGTGCAGACCCGTTCCTGGGCTTCCCTGGCCGCGGCGTCGTTCCCGGACTCGCGTTCGGCGGCCTACGATCGACAAACGGGAATGAGCCGACTTCGCATGAAACGAATTCACCGAGCCTCCGCGCTGGCGAACTGGGAGAACGAGGGCGGCAGCGTTCCGGCCGACGGCAGGATCGATTCATCCCGTTTGCCGGGCTCAGGCCGAACCGCTGGCCCGTTCGCGGTCGACGAACTCGCCCAGGTCACGCTGGACTCGATTGCAGACGCCGTGATCAGCACCGACATCGACAGCCGGATCGTCTACATGAACTCGGCAGCCGTCGAACTGACCGGCTGGAGCCTGCGGCAAGCTGCCGACCGGCCGCTTGTCGAGGTCTTGAGGATCATCGACGCCACGACGGATCCGGTAACGCCTGACCCCGCTCGACGTGCCATGACCGAAGATCGCGCCGTGTCGCTCGCGCCCAATTGCATCCTGGTTCGGCGTGATGGTTCACAAGTAGGGATCGAAGACAGCGCGGCACCGATCCACGATCGACAAGGGCGCATGGTTGGTGCAGTGATCATATTTCGTGATGTCAGGTTCTCACATGCCATGGTCGATAGGATGCTCTACCTCGCCCGCCACGACCTGCTGACCGGACAGCCCAACCGCTTCGCGCTGGATGAGCAATTCGACCTGGCGCGGCGTACGGCGAGGCGACACGGCTGGAAGATCGGTGTGCTTTTCATTGACATCGACCGATTCAAATCAGTCAATGACCGCTTCGGTCACCAAATCGGAGACGAATTGCTGGTACTGGTGGCGCGGTGCCTCGCGGGGTGCTTGCGCGAAACCGACACGCTGTGCCGATATGGCGGCGACGAGTTCGTGGTTCTGCTTGGACATATCCGCCAGGCCGGCGATGCAGCCAAGGTTGCGCGGAAATTGCAGTCTTGCCTGGCCGATGCCGATCTCCTTCCCGCACACGCCCTGAGCCTGTCCGTCAGCATTGGCGTCAGTGTCTATCCGGATGACGGGGCGGATCTAGGCTCGCTGCTGCAAAAGGCGGATGGATCGATGTTCGAGGGCAAGAAGGACTCGCCCCTGGATCCGGTTCTCCTGCCGGGCGCGCCCTGATCTACTTCATTGTCTGTCGGGAAGTATTCCACGCTCGTATGCCTCGACGCCGGCTGCATAGCATTCGCAGGAAACCTGTTCGAGACCGTACCGTGAAAGCAGGCGAATATGCCCGCGCGAATAGACGATGAGTTGCCGTTGCTGGAGGACACCGGCTGCGATCGTGACCGCGCTTCGGCGCACGCCCAGCATCGTGGCCAGGAATGCGTGGGTGAGCTGCAGGTCCTTTCCACCCGCACGATCGTGGGTCATCAGGAGCCAGCGCGCCAGCCTTTGTGAAACGTCATGGAAGCAGTTGCAGGCAATGGACTGTGTCAGCTGAACAAGGAGGACGTAGATGTAACGGTTGCATATTTCGCGCAGCACCGGACTGGCCTCGAGCTGCTCAATGAAGTCGGGGGCGGATATGCGCAATGCAATACCGGAACCCTGAACCGCGCTGGTGTGCGGCGCGAGCGCTGCGCCAAGAGCAAGCTCTGCGCCCAGCATTCCTTCGCTTCCAATCAGGTGGAGTTCCAGCGGTTTGTGGCCCGCGACCTTGATGACGAGCGATACGAAGCCGGACAATGGAAAATATACATGGTCAACATGCATTTCCTTTTTTCCCAGGCATTCGCCAAACTCCATCGCCACCGTTTCGCAGTGCGCGAGGAATTGGCTCCGCTGCGTTCGCGGAAGCGCATCGAGCAACCTGTTTCCGATTGCGTTTCCGGTACTGCCTGTCACTGGGAGCATGTCGTTGCGAATCCCCGGCTGGCGATGGTGAGCGTCCGGAGTGACTGTCTGAGGGAAAGCGGCATGGGTGTTCCCGGCGGGGTCGGTTCGTTCAAACGCGACAGTGGTTCTGCGAACGCTGTGCTCGCTCACAGGGATATTTTTTGGCGCTGCCCGGCAATCAGCCTCGTTCGTGCCTGAGCGATCGCGCCCTGGTCAGGGCAGGCAGTTCAAGTTGTTCGGTTTCAGCCTATCTTGCGTCCGCTGATCAACTGGAAAGCGACCATTATGACTGCGAGCACGAGCAGGATGTGAACGAAGCCTCCGATGGTGGTTCCGGAGACCAGCCCGAGGGCCCAAAGTACAACGAGGATGACGGCGATGGTAAACAGCATGATCGGTATTCCTTCGGTTCAACAACCGGGTTGCAGATAATTCGATCATGCGCTTTTGATTCATTCCTTACTGTGCGATTCCGCACACCCGGCATGTGCAGCGGTGCGATCGCGGGCAAGAGACAGGTCCGCGATGTTGCAACACGCTTCGGTACAAGGTTCCCGAGACGATTCACGACCGCCAGAAGAGCGCGAATGCGGGCTTGACGGAAAGACCGTGCACGAGTATCGACAATGCGACTGCGACAAGCGTCAGATGAAGCAGTTCGAGCGCCAGATCTTGCGGTAGTCCATGCTGAATTGCGTACATCAGGTAATACATTGAGCCGATGCCGCGGACGCCGAACCAGCCCGACAGGTGGCGGATGCGCATCGAAGTCCCGCTTCCCAGCAGCCCAAGGTAAACGCTGATCGGGCGGGCGACGAGAAAGAGGAATGCCGCGAAGACCACCGCGCGCCAGCTCCAGGAATTCCAGAACAGGGAACCGCCGATCATCAGCACAAGGACGATCTCCGATATTCGTTCGAGATGCTCGTTGAAGACCAGCGAGCTTTCGCTGACGTGCATGTGAAGATCACTACTCTTGGAGTCAACGGCCCCGTCAGCGGAGGCCCTCCGGATCGACGCCTCTTTCCGAGCGGCCAGCCTGATCTCGGTGTGCCGCAGTGCGATCGCTGCGCTGAACACGCCAAGAAAGCCCCAGGCGCCTGCCAGGAGACAGATCCCGTAGGCGAACGCGATCAGACCGAGACCGAGGAAGCTCTCGAGAAACGTCATGCCCGCGAACGCGGTGCGCAGGCGATGCACGAGCTGGCCGGCAACCCAACCGGTCGCGACGCCGATGCCGATTCCGGCCAGGGTCGCCCAGAGGACGTCCACGACCAGCCAGCGGCTTCCGGCATCGCCCAGGTCGTGCAGGCCCAGCAGGCCCAGCCCGAGCATCACGAACGGGAAGGCGCTGCCGTCGTTGATTCCAGCCTCGCATGTCAATGCGAAGCGGAGACGGTCGGAGTCATCGGCGTGACGGACCTGGACTTCGGTTGCAAGGACGGGATCGGTCGGGGCGAGCACGGCGCCCAGCAACACCGCTGCCCCGAGCGGCAGCGCGAGCCAGTAGTAGCCGAAAAGCGTCACCAGCCCGACTGTAAGCGACATCGATACAACCGCGAGCAGCACGGGTGTGCGCCAGCGCGGCCAGGTGATCGGCGCGGGCATCTTAACCCCGGCACAGTACAGCGAGACCAGAACCGCCAGCTCGGTCAAAAGCTCGAGCAGCGCGGATTCCTTCAGCGGATTGAAATGGAACAGCCCGAAGCCCATGGGTCCGACAATGCAACCGACCAGAAGGTACACGATTGCGGAGGTTATCGGCAGGCTCTTGAGCCAGGAGAACGTGAAGCCCACCACCAGGAGCAACAGCCCGATCAATATGAACCAGGTCGCGGTCGTCATGTATCGACAGACACTCTCAAAGGGCCGGTGCGAACAGGTTAGCTCCCCGGGACGCGAGTCGCAACCAGAGCGACATGTTCGCGACCGCGTCTGGGACCATTACGCGTGAATTGGCGAAATCATTCTCGAACATGTCCTCGACTTCTCGAGCAAATGCCGGATCGGCGACCAGCGCGGTCAGCTCGAAATTCAGTCGGAAGGAGCGGTTGTCCATGTTTGCCGTGCTGACGGCCGCGCCGCGGTCGTCGATCAGAAACACTTTCGCGTGCATGAGGCCCGGCTGGTAGCGGAAGATCCGCACGCCTGCGGCACTCAGTGCATCCATGTACTTGTACGCGGCCAGTCCTGCCAGCCGGCTGTCCGTCTTTTCCGGAATCAGGAGGCGTACGTCAAGCCCACCTAGGGCGGCCAGCTTGAGCGCCCCCATCACGCCTTCGTCGGGAACGAGGTAGGGGCTGGAAATCCAGATCCTCTTTTCGGCGAGATGGATGAACTGCTGAACCATCAGGCTTGCGGTTTCGAACTCGTCGGCGGGTCCGGATGGAAGCACCAGGACCGGCACGCTGCCGCCGCTTGCCGCCTGCGGCGTCCACGAGACGTCAGGCAGCTCGTCGGTGACCCACCGCCAGTCCTCCAGGAACGACAGCTGCATGTTCAGCACCGCCGGACCCTCGATGCGGACGTGCGCGTCCCGCCAGCCCTCGGATTCGTACTCGTCGCCTATGTTCAGGCCCCCGACCCAGCCGACCTTGCCGTCGGAGATCACGAGCTTGCGGTGGTTGCGGAAGTTCAGCTGGAAACGATCGACCCAGCTCTCATGCTGAAAGAAGGATCGAACTTCGACCCCGGCGTCGGTCAGCTCGCTTATATACGAATTGCCCAGGTCGAGGCTGCCGATGCTGTCGAACAATACGTAAACCCGTACGCCTTCCCGTGCTTTTGCGAGCAGCCTGCGTTGCAGCTCGCGGCCACGCTTGTCGTCACGAACAATGTAGAACTGGACCAGCAGATAGTCCTCTGCAGCATCGATGCCGTCGAAAATGCTTTCGAAGATTGCTTTTCCATCTATCAGAAGTTCGGCCCGGTTGCCGTCGACAAACGGGACGCGCGCAAGCTGTTCGACCGCGCGCAGCGTCGGATCGCGCCCGGTCCATTCGCTCCGGAAGGGCGCCAGTTGCTTCAGGTGGGATTCCAGCGAGCGGTTCAGCGATGTCACGCGCTTGCGACGAAGCTGAACATAGTCGTCGATCCTGTCGCGCCCAAACACCCAGTAGGCGGGAACGGCGATGTAAGGCATCGCATTGAGCGACACGACCCATGCAACGGTGCCGGGCGCGGTGCGGGTGCCCATCAGCGCGTGGAGTGACGTGGCGAAACCGACAAGGTGCGCCAATACAACGATCGCGGAGACCGTGAACATTCGCCTGAATTTTCCATGTCCGTCCATTCGGCAGGCTCGCACGCGT
>MDTG01044591.1_pt1 | contig 17705 bp, 16 predicted proteins | sample 811421 | NCBI WGS metagenome assembly MDTG01 (sample SAMN05326645, study PRJNA326480) | marine metagenome | isolation source: seawater | place: Pacific Ocean: South East | collected 2011 | reverse complement strand
TTTTGGTTTTTATCGTGCTATGCAGTCTTACGAAAAAGCTTTAATAGGTGGCGATACTTCTCTCATTCTATCGCCAGATAGCGATTTCTTTAAATTTTTTGGAAAAACTGGAATAAAAAAACAATAAGGCTAAGGCTTGAAGGAATTCATTATCGCCATTGGTTTAGTTTTATTTATTGAAGGCCTACTTTGCGCCTTGTTTCCGTCAAAAATCAAGAATATGTCTAAATTAATTGAGGCCATGCCAGCAAATAATTTAAGAACAATTGGTATAGTATTTGCAATAATAGGGTTTATTATTATTTGGTATATAAAAGCATGATGAAATTTATTTCAAAAAAACTATTTGTTTGTTTTGTATTTTTTTATTTTATCTTTAATTTAGCAGCAAACACCAAGAGTCCGCCGGAATCATTTGCAAACTTAGCTGAAAAATTAATGCCATCTGTAGTAAATATTTCAACTACACAAACAATTAAGACTCAAGCCAATCCTTTTCCATTTCAATTTCCCCCGGGTTCTCCTTTTGGTGAAATGTTCAAAGAATTTGACAAGCCTACAGAAAGAAAGGCAACTTCTTTAGGATCTGGATTTATTATTGAAAAAAATGGAACTGTAATTACAAACAATCATGTTATCGCTAACGCAGAGGATATTATTGTGAGAGTTAACAACAAAGAATATCAGGCAAAAGTTACTGGATCGGATCCTTATTCAGATGTTGCAGTTTTAAAAATACAATCTGACGAAACTTTCAAGCCTGTTGAATTTGGAAATTCAGATAAAGCAAGGGTAGGAGATTGGGTTGTTGCAATAGGAAATCCTTTTGGATTAGGAGGAACAGTTACTTCAGGAATTATTTCTGCAAGAAATAGAGATATAAACTTAACTCGTTATGATGATTTTATTCAAACAGATGCATCAATTAATCAAGGAAACTCCGGAGGACCGTTGTTTAATCTTGATGGAGATGTAATAGGTATTAATACAGCAATCATAAGTCCATCGGGTGCAAGCAGTGGAATCGGTTTTGCTATTCCCGCAAATTATGCTTCAACTATAATTGATCAATTAGTTAAATATGGAGAAACAAAAAGAGGATGGTTAGGCGTAAGAATTCAACAAGTTACAAAAGAAATTGCTGAAGTCGCAGGTCTCAGTGAAACTAAAGGTGCATTTATAGGAGGAGTTTCTGATGGTAGTCCAGCTGACAAAGGTGGAATAAAAACAGGTGATATTATTTTAGAATTTGATGGTCAAAAAATAAATACTATGAGAAATCTTCCAAGAGTTGTTGCAAATACAAAACCAAACAAAAGTGTTTCAGTTAAAATTTGGAGAGATAAAAAATTCGTTACTAAGAGACTGGTTTTAGGACGAATGGAATCAGCTAAAGAGTTCAAAAAATAAATAGTTTGCCCAAAAAAGCTAAAAAAAAAATAATACTTCTATTTGGTCCAACAGCATCCGGTAAGTCAAAGCTAGCTATAGATATTGCCAAAGAATTTAACGGTGAAATTATAAATGCAGACAGCATGCAAGTTTACAAAGAAATTAAGATTCTATCAGCTAGACCTAATGATAAAAATATTAAGCATCATTTATATGGTTTTTTGTCAGTGAAAAAAAAATTCTCGACCGGTTCTTGGTATAAGCTGGCTGCTAAAAAAATTAAAGAGATAAATAAAAAAGGTAAAATTGCTTTAGTAGTAGGGGGAACAGGCTTGTATTTTAAGGCTCTAACCGATGGTTTGTCAGAAATACCAGGAGTAACAAAAAAAAATTTAGATTTAAAGATAGATGAAAATTATATTAAAAAAAACCAAAAAATTTTTAAAGGAATATCGATAAATGATAAACAAAGACTACAAAGGGCATTTTCTGTTTTCAAACATACAGGTAAACCGTTGTGGGAATGGCTGAAAAAAAATAAAAAAATATTTAAAAGAAATCAATTTATAAAAATTTTTCTTCAACCCAAAAAACCAGAAATAGAGAATAGAATTAAAAAAAGATTCAATCAAATGTTATTATCAGGCGCTATAGAAGAGGCAGAAAATTTTAAAAAAATTAAAGCAAATTCTAAGAACTCATCTAACTTTATAATTGGTCTTAAAGAAATATCCGAATTTTTAACCAGTAAGATTTCCCTTGCTCAACTCAATGAGAAAGTTCTTATAAGAACCAGACAATATGCAAAGAGACAGCTTACCTGGCAAAGGGGTCAGATGAGGGATTGGAAGGGATTTAGTGATACTAATTATCTGGATTTAAGAAAAAAAATTCTAAGTTATTTATCTAAAACTTGACCCAAAATTTTCCTAAGATAGATTAGGTTTTATGGGTAAATTATTTTCAGGTGCAGAAATTGTTTTTAAGGTTTTGGAGCATCGTAATGTAGAGCACATATTTGGTTATCCAGGTGGCGCTGTTCTTCCAATTTATGATGAACTAAAAAATCACAAAACTATAAAACATATTCTTGCTCGACACGAGCAAGGAGCAGGACATGCTGCCGAAGGATATGCACGATCTTCGGGGAAACCAGGAGTAATGTTAGTTACGTCTGGTCCAGGAGCCACTAATGCAGTTACTGCTTTAACAGATGCTTACATGGACTCTGTTCCGATAGTTTGTATAAGCGGTCAGGTCCCAACTCATTTAATCGGAACAGATGCATTTCAAGAATGTGATACAACCGGAATTACAAGACCTTGCACTAAACATAATTGGTTGGTTAAAGATGTAAATGATTTAGCAAGAGTGATGGATCTTGCTTTTGAGGTTGCAACAACTGGAAGACCAGGACCAGTCTTAGTTGATATTCCTAAAGATATTCAATTTAAAAAAACAAAATTTTTTTTGAAAAATAAAAAAAATAAAAAAATAAATGGAAAATCAAATGGTAAGATTAGCAATTCGGATCTTGATAAGATAATCCAAATGATAAAGAAGTCTTCAAGACCAATTTTTTATACGGGCGGAGGAGTAATTAACTCTGGTCCAGAGGCAAGTAAATTATTAAGGGAACTTGTATCATTAACAGGGTTTCCAATAACATCTACGCTTCAAGGTTTAGGAGCTTATCCAGGAGACGATCCGATGTTCTTGGGGATGCTTGGTATGCACGGTACTTATGAAGCAAACAACGCCATGTATAATTGTGATTTAATGATAAACATTGGCGCAAGATTTGATGACAGAATAACCGGTAAAGTTGATGAGTTTTCTCCGAGATCAAAAAAAATTCATGTTGATATAGACCCATCTTCTATAGGAAAAAATATCAAAGTTGATCTTGCAGTGGTAAGTGATGTTTTAAGTTTTTTAAAATCTTTAAACAAAAGATTTAAAGAAAAAAATAAAGACTTTTTAAATTCAAACAAATCAAATACTTCAAAATGGTGGAAAGATATTGATAAGTGGAGACAAAAAAAATCTTTAAGTTTTAAAAATAGTAATCAAGTAATCAAACCACAACATGCAGTTCAAAGATTATACGAATTATCTAAACATAAAGATGCTTATATAACTACCGAAGTCGGACAACATCAAATGTGGGCAGCTCAACACTATAAATTTAACAAACCAAATCGGTGGATGACATCTGGTGGATTAGGAACAATGGGGTATGGTTTGCCAGCAGCAGTAGGTGTCCAAGTCGCCAATCCCGATAAGTTAGTTATCGATATAGCTGGAGAAGCCTCTGTTTTAATGACAATGCAAGAAATGTCTACAGCTGTACAATACAATTTACCAATAAAAATATTTATTTTAAATAATCAATACATGGGGATGGTTAGACAATGGCAAGAACTTCTTCATGAAAAAAATTATTCAGAAAGCTATACAGCAGCTCTGCCTGATTTTGTGAAACTAGCAGAGGCTTATGGTTGTGTTGGAATACAAGCTAAAAAACCAGATGAATTAGATGATAAAATTAACGAAATGTTAAGTATAAACAAACCAGTTATTTTTGATTGCGTAGTAGATCCTAATGAAAATTGTTTTCCCATGATACCTTCAGGAAAACCACATAATCAAATGTTACTTGGACCCGAGGACGAGGAAGAAATTTCTAGCGAAGGAAAGGTTTTAGTTTAAATGAAATCTCCAAAATCAGCATATAGTGCTGCTATAAAAACTGGAAAAGTAGAAAAACATATTATGGTTATCTGGGTTGATAACGAAGCCGGTGTTCTTGCAAGAGTGGTAGGTTTATTTTCTGGAAGAGGTTACAATATAGAGTCATTAGCAGTTGCAGAAATTGATAAAAAACAAAAACTTTCAAGAATTACTCTTGTTACCTCAGGTTCACCTGAAGTGATTTCACAAATTAAAAAACAACTCGAAAAGCTAGTGCCTGTTCACAAAGTTGCAGATTTCATGAGAAATGATCCCAAAATCATTTTTAGAGACATGGCTTTGCTAAAAGTAATATCTAATGAAAAAAAAAGAAGTAAAGCTAAGAAATTATGCAAGAAATTTGACTCAGTAATTCTTGACAAAAGCAATAAATCTATTGTTATTCAGGTTACGGCCTTAAGGAGAGATATCGATAAATTAGTAAGCGATCTAAAACCTTTAGGCTTAGCAAGCGTTTCAAGAACAGGAGCAGTAGCAATGACAAGAGGGGCAGAAATTTTTAAATAATAAAAAGGAGAATAAAATGAAAATGTTTTATGAAAAAGATGCAAATGTAAATTTAATAAAAGATAAAAAAGTTGCAATATTTGGATACGGAAGTCAGGGACATGCTCATGCTTTAAATTTAAAAGATAGTGGAGTTAAAAATGTTGTTGTTGCACTTAGGGAAGGGTCTTCTAGCAAAAAAAAGGCAGAGAGTGAAGGACTTAAAGTAATGTCATTATCAGATGCTGCTGCTTGGGCCGATGTTGTAATGGTTCTTACTCCAGATGAACTTCAAGCATCTATTTATAAAAATCATATTGAACAACGAATGCGACAAGGAACTAGTTTAGCTTTTGCTCACGGACTTAATATTCATTTTAATTTAATTAATTCGAGAAAAGATTTAGATGTGTTTATGGTTGCTCCTAAGGGTCCTGGACATTTAGTAAGAAGCGAATACCAAAAAGGTGGTGGGGTCCCTTGCTTAATGGCGGTACACAAAGATAGTTCTGGGAAAGCGAGAGATCTTGCCATGTCCTACGCATGTGCTGTTGGTGGAGGAAGGTCAGGTATCATTGAAACAACTTTTAAAGATGAATGTGAAACTGATTTGTTCGGTGAACAAACTGTTTTATGTGGAGGATTAGTTGAGCTAATTAAAAATGGTTTTGAAACTTTGACAGAAGCAGGCTATCCACCTGAGATGGCATATTTTGAAACTCTTCATGAAGTAAAATTAATCGTTGATTTAATTTATGAAGGAGGGATAGCAAATATGAATTATTCAATTTCTAATACAGCAGAATACGGGGAGTATATTTCTGGAAAGAAAATAGTCGATCCAAAAACAAAAGAAAGAATGAAAGAAGTGTTAAAGGATATTCAGTCAGGTAAATTTACGAAACAATGGATGGACGAGTGTAAAGGCGGACAGAAAAACTTTTTGAAAATGAGAGAAGATTTAGCAAAACATCCAATTGAAAAAGTTGGTAAAAAACTTAGAGATCTGATGCCATGGATTGGCAAGAATAAATTAGTCGATAAATCTAAGAATTAACCCAATCTGGTTCTAAAATTTATAATTTTTTAATAATTATTTTGCAAATTAGCGTATTAATTGTATTATAATAATTACCTAATATTACAAAAAGATAATGGAAGACAAAAATAGAATCATAATTTTCGACACCACAATGCGAGATGGTGAACAATCTCCGGGTGCTTCAATGAGCCTTGAAGAAAAAATACAAATCTCAAGAGTTTTTGATGAATTAGGAATTGATATTATAGAGGCAGGTTTTCCAATTGCTTCTCCTGGTGATTTTGAGGCAGTATCGGCTATAAGTAAAATTTTAAAAAAATCTATTCCTGCAGGTCTAGCAAGACATACGAAAAAAGATATTGATGCTTGTCATGAAGCATTAAAAACAGCAAAAAGATTTAGAATTCATACTTTCATTTCTACAAGTCCATTACACATGAAACACAAACTTAATAAAACACCCGAGCAAGTTATTGAGTCAATTAAAGAGCATGTAACATATGCTAGAAAATTTACAGACGATGTAGAGTGGTCATGTGAAGATGGCACAAGAACCGAGATAGATTTTATGTGTAAAACAGTGGAGCTTGCAATTAAATCTGGAGCTAAAACAATAAATATACCAGACACCGTTGGATATACTGTACCTTCAGAGTTTAGAAAAATTATTGAGACCCTTAAAAATAAAGTTCCAAACATTGACAAAGCAACATTATCTGTTCACTGCCATAACGATTTGGGTTTAGCGGTGGCTAATTCATTAGCTGGGGTTTCAGCTGGTGCAAGACAAGTAGAATGTACAATTAATGGAATTGGAGAAAGAGCTGGAAATGCAGCTCTAGAAGAAATTGTAATGGCGATGAAAACTAGAAGTGATTTGATGCCATTTAAAACAGGAATAAATACAAAATTAATTAGTAAAGCTTCTAAAACAGTTTCAAATGCCACTGGTTTTCCAGTTCAGTTCAACAAAGCAATTGTTGGTAAAAATGCGTTTGCTCACGAGTCAGGTATTCACCAAGATGGAATGCTAAAAAATAGGAATACTTACGAAATCATGACTCCAGAGAGTGTTGGAGTAAAAAAAACATCATTAGTCATGGGAAAACATTCTGGTCGACATGCGTTTAAAGATAAACTTAGTGATCTAGGTTACGCTGGAGTAACTGACGATGTAATTCAAACCGCTTTCGGTAAATTTAAAATTTTAGCTGACAAAAAAAAACATGTTTACGATGAAGATATCATAGCCCTTGTTGATGATAGTTTAATTAAAGAAAGCAATGTTATTAATTTAAAATCACTAAAAGTATATGCTGGAACAGGTGAGCCTCAAAAAGCTGATATGACTTTAGAAGTTTATGGAGATGTTAAAAAAGCCAGTGAAACAGGAGACGGACCTGTTGATGCAATATTTAAATGTATAAAGAAATTATACCCACACGATGTTAAACTTCAGTTATATCAAGTACACGCAGTAACAGAAGGTACAGACGCCCAGGCTACAGTGAGTGTAAGAATAGAAGAAAATGGTAAGACAACTGTTGGTCAAGCAGCTGACACAGATACTCTTGTTGCATCAGCCAACGCTTATTTAAATGCATTAAATAAGATGATTATAAAAAGAAAAAAAACAGCTCCAGAAGAGTATGAGCAAGAAAAAATGAGAGGAATATAAATGTTTGGATTAAATAAAATTTCAAAAATGTGGTCACAAGACATGGCAATTGACCTAGGAACAGCGAACACACTTGTTGTTGTTAAAGGTAAAGGCGTTGTTTTGAATGAGCCTTCAGTAGTTGCTATAATCGAGGAAAAAGGAAAAAAATCAGTATTAGCAGTTGGTGATGAAGCCAAAACAATGTTAGGTAGAACACCAGGAAATATTTCAGCAGTTAGACCTCTTAAAGATGGAGTTATAGCAGACTTCGTTGTTACAGAGGAAATGATAAAGCACTTTATAAAAAAAGTTCATAAAAAAAATGCATTTGCTAACCCAAGAATACTTGTTTGTGTTCCAACTGGTTCAACTCCAGTAGAGAGAAAAGCTATTCAAGACTCAGCTTTAGCAGCTGGCGCCAGAAAAGTTCAGCTAATTGAAGAACCAATTGCTGCAGCAATAGGAGCAGGTCTCCCAATTTCTGAAGCAACAGGATCGATGGTAGTAGACATAGGAGGTGGAACTACTGAAATTGCGGTTATGTCTTTAGGTGGAGTAGTTTATTCAAGATCTTTGAGAGTAGCTGGTGATGCAATGGACCAGGCAATTATAAGTTATATGAGACAGAAATTTAATTTATTAATTGGTGAGGCAAGCGCAGAAAAAATTAAAAAAGAAATAGGAACAGCAATAGCCACATCAGGAAATACTTATTTAATGAAGGGCAGAGATATAAGATCTGGAACTCCTAGAGAAATAACTCTTAAAGAGGAAGACACTGCCGCTGCATTAAAACCAACTCTAGATGTTATGATGGCGGGTATTAAGACAGCATTAGAAAATACACCTCCAGAATTATCTGCAGACTTAGTTGATATGGGTCTTATTCTTACTGGTGGTGGAGCTTTACTAAAAAATATTGATAAACTTATTTCTAAGGAAACAGGACTACCAGTTCAGATAGCAGATGACCCACTTTCTTGTGTTGCTGTAGGGACAGGAAAAGCCTTAGAGCAGGAAGAATTGTTTTCAACAATGTTATCGGAGTATTAATTTATTGTTAATTAAAGAATGGCAACTAGCAGAGATGATTTTGGAATAGCTATTCGCTCTGCTTTATTGCAGAGGGGAGCCAGACAAAAATTTTCACTTTTTGTTTTAATTTTAATCTCAATAATAATTTTTGCTCTAGATACTACTCAACTTAAACCTGTAAAAATTTTAAGAAGTTTAATTAATGATGGCATATATAGAGTTTCAGCAATCAGTTCTTCTCCAATTCGATTTACTACTTCCACAAAAGACTTTTTTGTTAGACATATACTCGTTTATAAAGAAAACGAAAAATTGAAAAGCGAGATTTTTGAACTTAAAAAAGAAAAATTAAACACCTCTTATCTAGAAACAGAAAACAAACAGCTACAAGAAATAGTCCAATTAGATAAAAAATTATCTTTTACAACAGTTGGTGCAAAGATCATGCTTGATAAAAATAGTCCTTATCTTAATTCAGTTATTATAAATAAAGGTTCAAATTCAGGTATTAAACTTGGAATGCCAGTCCTAAGCAGAGGGCATTTAGCTGGAAAAATTGTGGAAGTAAATTATATGTCATCAAGAATTTTACTTTTAAACGATCTTAATAGTAAAATTCCAGTAGTTATATCACCAACAGGCGATCAAGCAATTCTTTCAGGCATAGGTGAAATAAAACCTGGTTTAGAATACTTGCCTGAAGATTTTTATCCAGCAGATGACAACTTAGTTTATACCTCTGGAAAAGATGGAGTTTTACTTCCAGGCATTTCTATTGGCAAAGCATTATTGGAAGACGGTCGTGCAAAGGTGAAGCTATTTACCGATCCTACACAAATCTTTCTTGTAAATGTAGTATTAGAAAAAGCAACAGACGTAGAGGCAATGTAAAATGGCAATAAATGTAAAAATATTTAAAGAAGGCTTATTACGTTTAGCTCCTCTAATTTTGCTCATTTATATATGTATTTCTGAATTCCACACTCAATTTTATTTTTGGCAAATCTTTTCCTTTAATCTCCAATTCATAATAATTTACTACTGGATCTTAAGAGACCCCTCAATTTTAGGGTATGGTTTTGTTTTTTTAAGCGGAATGATTAACGATGTAGTGTTGAGTTTACCTCTAGGCACAAGCTCACTTTCATATTTATTTGTTTCATTAGTCGCAGCATATGTAAGAAATGCCACTGTTAGGAGCACATTATTTACGGATTGGTTCACTTTTATTGTAGCAATATTAGGCGGGAATTTAATTACATACTTTTTAATTAAAAATTTTTCAGAAATTAAATTGGAATATATTTCTGTTTTCTACGACACACTTTTTACATTTATATTATACCCATTTTTTTGGGGGGTTTTCGAATTATATAAAAGAGTTATAATTTTAAGGGCTTATGATTAGTTCAGGTGGAGAAAGCAAAATAAGATTAATTGGAAGAAGAATGTTTATAATTTCTGCTGCTAAAGCAATTGTAGTATTTGGAATTGTAGGAAGATTAATCTCACTGCAAATCAATGAGAGTAAAAAATATAAAACTCTTTCGGATAAAAACAGGTTCAGAGAGTGGAAATTTTCTCCTCCTCGTGGTCTTATAAACGATTATTTTGGAACTGAAATAGCATCGAACAAACAAGTTTATCAACTTCATATTGTTCCAGAAAACTCAGAAAATCTTGAAGTTTTGATTTTTAGATTAAAAAATATTTTAAATTTAAGTGAGAAAGATCTATTTAAAATAAGGAGAAAAATTTCTTCACAAAAACCATGGGATCCAGTTATTATATCAGATAATTTGACGTGGTCTGAGTTCTCAAGAATAAATTTATTTTTACATGAACTACAAGGTGCCGAACCGGTTGTATCAGTTGCCAGACTTTATACCGAACCTTCATCTGTTCATGTAATTGGTTATGTATCAAAAGCTAGTAAAAAGGATTTGCAAAATAAAGAATATTTAAAAAATAAAATTGCAACAGGAACCAGAGTTGGAAAAACAGGATTAGAAAATAGATTGGATTCCAAGGTAATTGGAGACGTTGGTTATAAAAGATATGAAGTAAACGCTTATGGCAAAAGGATAAAAGAAATATCGATTGATCCTGGAAAAGCGGGAGAAAATTTTAGGACAACCTTGGATCTTGAAGTACAAGTGTTAGCATCAAAGTTAATGGAGGGTAAATCAGGAGCCGTTTGCGTAATGGATATTTATACAGGAGATATTGTTTCAATTGTTTCTTCACCAGTTTTTGACCCAAATAAATTTGTACATGGGATTGATAAAAAGAGTTGGAACTCACTTATTAAACACAGAGATAAACCCCTGATAAATAAAGCGATAGCAGGTTTATATCCTCCAGGATCTACAATAAAATTATTAGCTGCTATTAGTGCATTAGAGAACGATGTATTTAATCCAAAAACGGTAATTCAATGTAAAGGTTCAATAGAACTTTATGGAGAAAAGTTTCACTGCTGGAAGAAAAAAGGACATGGATTTATGGACATGAGAGATGGCATTAAACAATCTTGCGATATATATTTTTATGAGGTTGCAAGAAAATTAGGTATAGACCGATTATCTGTAACTGCGGAAAAATTTGGATTGGGAAAACAAGTTTTAAAAGATTTTATAGAAGAGAGAAATGGGGTTGTTCCCAACACAGAATGGAAGAAGAAATATGTTGGAAAAAACTGGTATCTAGGAGAAACACTTCATGCAGGAATCGGACAAGGTTATTGGCAAAGTTCACCTCTACAATTATGTTTAATGACAGCTCAAATAGCTAATGGAGGTTATAAAATTAGACCAAGAATTATTATTAACGAAAAAGAAAAAAATCAATTTGAAGATCTTAATCAATTCATTGAAGATAGAAAAATGTTTTCAGACGATCAAATAAGTTTGTATGATTTTATTAATAAATTTAAATACAAAAGTTTATTTGATAATCCAGAAAATATAAAATTTGTTCAAGATGCTCTTTTTGGTGCAACAAATGAGCCCGGAGGTACATCATACGGATCTAGACTTACAAAAAAAGAATTTATTTTTGCTGGAAAGACAGGAACCTCACAGGTGAAAAGATTTACTGAAAAACAAAGAGAGCTAGAAGTAAAAAATGAAGATCTACCTTATGAAGATCGAGATCATGCTTTATTTGTTGCTTTTGCACCTTATACCGATCCAAGATATGCGATTAGTGTAGTTGTAGAACATGGAGGCTCGGGCAGCAAGAGTGCTGCACCGATTGCAAAAAAAGTTATTAAAAAAGTCTTAGAAAGACATCCTCTTAGAGAGTCGCAAAGAGAAAAGGGAGAACCAGTCTAATGTTTAAAAAAGGCTCAATACAATCACACTTAACCTTAACAGATAAAATTTTATCTTTAGATTTTGTATTATTTAGTTGCGTGTTAATTCTTGGAATTATAAGTTTTTTTGCAATGTATTCTACCGATGGTGGAGAATTTGCTTACCATACAAAGAGTCATATTGTAAGATTTATTGTATTTTTTCTTCTGTTTATTTCAGTATCATTTTTTAAAACAAATTTCTGGTACAATTGGAGTATACCAATTTATATTGCAATTCTTGCTCTCTTACTTTTTGTAAAATATTTTGGATTGACTTCATCTGGTTCCCAAAGATGGTTAAACCTTTATTTTATCAATCTTCAACCATCAGAATTAATGAAGGTAGGCCTGATTCTTTTTTTAGCAAAGTATTATCATAGAATTTCGGCAGGAGATGTAAACAGATTACGATATTTATTAAATCCTATAATTGCTTTAATTATTCCAGTGATACTTGTGTTAACTCAGCCTGATCTGGGTACTGCATTCTTGATTGCAGCAGGTGGCGTTGTTGTAATTTGGTTGGCTGGAGTAAAGTTGAAATTTTTTGCTTATCTTGCTGCAATCTTTTTATCTATAACTCCTATTGCCATCTCTTTTTTAAAACCTTATCAAAAGGCGAGAATTTTAACTTTTTTAGACCCTAGTAGAGATCCTCTTGGAGCCGGATATCAAATTACTCAATCAAAAATTGCAATTGGTTCTGGGGGCTTGTTCGGAAAAGGTTATTTAAATGGGTCTCAAAGTTACCTAGATTATTTACCAGAAAAACATACTGACTTCATTTTTACTTTATTTTCTGAGGAGTTTGGTTTTTTTGGTTCTTGTTTAGTCTTAGGAATATATATCCTGATAACTTGGAGAATAGTTAATATTGGGAATATAGTTAGAGATACTTTTTCCAAATTATATTGTTATAGTTTTGCAACCGCCTTCTTTATATATGTGGCGGTTAACATGGGAATGGTTTTAGGCTTAATACCTATAGTAGGAGCACCACTACCCATCCTGTCTTATGGAGGATCCTCTATGTTGGCCATGATGTTTGGTTTAGGTATTGTTATGAGTTGTGGAATTCATAAAGACCAACCGGTAGGATAATTCAACCAATAATACTCAATTTTTAATAAAAATAATTGATTCAATGGTTGCATTAATGTGGATAATTTGCTCAAATACAACTTATGTTTGGAAGTAAAAAACCATCTGTACCTAGACCACTTAATGATAGCGGAAGGTCATTGATAAGTGAAACCTTTTCATTAGAAGGCACTCTTAGAACATCGGGAGCCATAGATATAGCAGGACTTATTAAAGGTGCAGTTTATACAAACGATTTAATTATCAAAGAGTCCGGTTCAATTATAGGACCAGTCGAAACTGACAAAATTGAAATTTACGGTCACCTCGAAGGCAAAATAGTTGCAAGAACTATTGTGATAGGCAGTTCAGCAGTTGTGAAGGGTGATATTTTATTCAGTGAGAGTTTAAAAACAGAAGAAGGTGCTGACATTAACGGATACTTAAAGAAAACAGAAAGTACGAGTTTAGAAGCTGCACAGAATGAGTTTAAATTAGATTCAATTGAAGCGAAAGAATCTAGAGAAAAAGACAAATCTAAAAAAGGCCGACCGAAAATAGTTGCTAGCAACTAGCCAAAAGAAGTACAATCTAACACAGTTAAATCATTAGTATTTTAAGTTAAAAAAGATTTATGTCTGAAAGAGCTTGTTCTTCAGTTGGGGTTATAGGCGGAGGCATACAAGGAGTTTGTATTGGTCTTCAGCTTTTAAAAAAAAATATTCCAACAACAATATTTGATCGAAACGACCTGAATGAACCAGGAATGATGGCTTCCTATGGTAATGCTGGTCATTTTTCACCATACGCTGTTTTACAATTAAATAGACCAGATGTTTTATATGATGTTCCCAAGATGATTTTTAGTTCATTTGGTCCTTTAGCCCTAAAATGGAATTATATTCCAAAAATGTTACCGTGGATATTTCGTTACCTAAAAAACTGTAACAAAAAATCAATGTTGCATACAGCAAAGTATATGCACCAAATTTTAAATCTTTCTATGAGTGCTTATGAAGAAATTTTTCAAGAGATTGACACTAGTAATTTACTAGAGCAGAAAGGAATTATTTATATTTGGACAAACAAAAATATTAAAAGCAGAGAGTTAGAGATAAAAGTTAGAAATGATTTAGGGGTAAAACAAAAGATATTAAGCACAAAAGAGATTTTAGATCTAGAGCCAAATCTAAAACCTGTTTTTTCAGGTGGCTGTTATTATGATTACGCTTATCATGCTAGAGACCCTCACGGTATATTAAAAAAGATATTTGAACTATTCATTCAAAAAGGAGGAAAGTTTATCAGAGAAGATGTTAAATCTTTAAAACAATTAGATGAAAATGAAATTCTAATTAAAACTGAAAAAAAAGAATATAAATTTGAAAAATCAGTAGTTGCCTGTGGAGCTTTTTCAAAAAAACTAACAGATCAACTTGGGGAAAAAATTCCTCTGGATACAGAAAGAGGTTATCATGTTCATTTTAAAGGCATGGAAAAACTGATTAGTAGACCTGTAATTTTTTTGGACAGAGGTTTTGGCATGACTCCTATGAACCAAGGTTTGAGAGCAGTTGGAACTGTAGAATTAGGAGGATTAGAAAATCCTCTTTCAAAAAAAAGGATAGAATATGTTTATAATTGTGCAAAGGAATTACTACCTCAATTGAAAGAATACAACGATGAATGGCTAGGTTTCAGACCAACATTACCAGACTTTTTACCAGTGATTGGTCCATCTAAAAATAATAAAAATATTGTTTATGCTTTTGGACATCAGCATTTAGGATGGACACTTGGAGCAATAACAGGAAAAATTGTTTCTGGTATTTTAGCCAACGAGAAAACAAATTTAGACTTGTCACCTTACAGTTCTTCAAGGTTTAATTAAATGATCAAAGTAGCTGTTTTAGACGACTATCAAAATATTTTTAAAGAATTTATAGATATTGACAAATATAAAAATAAATTTGATTTCAAAATTTTCATCAAACCTTTTCAAAATGAAGATGATGCTTTATTAGAATTAGAGCATTTTGATGCTATTTTAGTAATGAGGGAGAGAACGAAAATCTCAAAAACTTTGATTACAGGTATGAAAAATTTAAAATATATAATTACGAGCGGAATGAGAAACAAAGCAATAGATTTAGAGGAGGCCAAAAAGAGAAAGATCATAGTTTGCGGCACAGATATTAACTCAAATCCTACAGCAGAAATTACCTGGACTCTTATACTAGGACTAATGAGAAATGTTAAACAAGAGATAGACAACATGTTCCAAGGATATTGGCAGACCACAATTGGTTTAGAATTAAAAGGAAAAGTATTAGGTATAATTGGCCTTGGAAAAATAGGATCACAAGTAGCAAAAATTGGTAAATCATTTGGTATGGAAGTCGTGGCTTGGAGTGAAAATTTAAACTTATCTTTAGCAAATGAGCTTGGAGTTTTACCAATGAGCAAAGATGAACTTTTAAAAGAATCTGACGTTATTTCTTTACACGTTGTTCTTGGTGACAGGTATAAAAATTTAATAACAAAAAAAGAATTGAGCATGATGAAAAAAACTTGTTTTTTAATAAACACTTCTAGAGGTCCAATAATTAATGAAAAAGATTTAATTGATGCTTTAGAGGAAGACCAAATAGCTGGAGCAGGTTTAGATGTTTATGACGTTGAACCTCTTCCTCAGGACCATAAATTAAGATTTTTACCGAATGCATTATTACTTCCACATCTCGGTTATGTAACTGAAGAGAATTATTCCAAATTTTATACTCAAATGATTGAAAATTTAGAGTCGTGCTTAAACGGGAAGCCTTTAAAAGTTCTTCAATAGTAAACATTAATTACGATCCGTAACTGTAATGAAAAACTCTTAAAAATTGGCATAAAACACTACTTTACTCATGATTGATCAATTAATAGTTGCATTACACAACCTTATTTCTATATATTTACACGAAACTTTGTGATTGATTCGTTTTGGGGATAAATGGAGATGAAGAAAGTTATAGCATTAATATTTTTTGGTCTTTTATTAACAGGCTGCTACACCAGTTCTCTTACAGTTGTAGGTCCTGCAACAGGTGTTGCGTCTGGTAAATTGTCGGAAACGGCCACTTCAAGTTCAATTAACTATCTCGTTAAGAAACAAACTGGAAAAACTCCAATCGAACACGTTTTAAGTGAAAATCAGATTAAAACTTTAGAATCTCAAAAAGCTAAAATTAATCCATGTAAAACTAATGAGGATTTTTGCACAATGATGAATGTAAGAGTAGAAAAAATGCGAAAACAACTATTGGGTTTAAGTTTGCAATCAAGAATAGAAAAGAATCATCAAGTCCTCTCAAAAATTAAAAAAAATTAGTATTAATTTAGTACAACTTTAAGTTTACATTTAGTGTGACGAAATAATCAGAAATTAAATTTCACAAAGTATTTTCTTTTAAAAATTAAGTTATGTGTTAAGGCTCATTCTATGCGTAATCCGATACACATATCTTTATTGGTATTTTTTTTCTTACAAGGTTGTTATCAGACATCCTTGGCACCAATGATAGGACCGGCTGCGGGGGTTTCTCAAGGCAATTTAACTTATTCAGCTATTTCAAGCGGAGTAAACTATGGGGTAAAACAAAAAACGGGTAAATATCCAATAGAGCATATTTTAAAAAGAGAAAGGGACAAGGTTGTAAAAAAGATAGATAATTTTGAAGACAAGGTAATAGAGAAATCTACAATGATGAAACAGAAGATTATTCAACAAAAAAACAATCTTAAAATTAAAGAAAAAACCAATAAAAAGCTCCGTTGGGTGCTACACCTTAAAGAAATTAAAAAAATTCAAACCAAAGAAGCTTTTCCTGCTAACAAGCCGCGATATTCGTACTGGTCCAAGCAAAAATAGTTAATTTTAATCATTTAAATCTTAATTAAGTTATCATATTCTCGATTTATGAAATCAAAAGCCAAGGTAGTTGTAATAGGTGGGGGAGTTGTAGGAGTTAGTGCCCTTTATCATCTTGCAAAAAAAGGATGGTCGGATGTTGTTTTAGTTGAAAGGAAAGAGCTTACATCTGGCTCAACATGGCATGCTGCAGGATTATTACCTCTCTTTAATATGAGTTATTCAGTAGGACAATTGCATAGATATGCAGTTCAACTATATAAATCATTAGAAAAGGAAACCGGAAAAAAAGTTGGTTTTAGTGTAGTTTCAAATATTCGCTTAGCACAAACTAAAGATCGTATGGATGAGTACCACCAGTATGCCGGTGTAGCAAAAACAATTGGTGTAGATGTAAAATTTTTAAAACCAGAACAGGTAAAAGAAATTTGGCCCTTGTGTAATATTGAAGGCTTGGTGGGAGCAATACAACATCCTGAAGACGGCTATATTCAGCCAGCGGATCTTACACAAGCACTTGCAACAGGAGCAAGAAGTCATGGTGCAGAGATTTATAGAAACACAACAGTAGTTGGTATTAAGCAATCAAAAGATGGATGGACCGTTGAGACTGACAAAGGTTCGATATCTTGTGAACACGTCATTTCATGTAGTGGGAATTTTGCTAGACAAACAGGTCAGATGGTCGGAATTGAAATTCCAGCTATTCCAGTCGAACACCAATACATTGTAACAGAACCTCACCCAGAACTTCAAAAAAGAAAAAAAGAAGGCAAACCAGAAATGGGAGTATTAAGAGATAGCGATAATTCTTGGTATATGAGGGAAGAAGCAGGCGGATTTATTTTAGGACCATATGAAAAAGGTGCACCATGTTGTTATGTTAATGGACCATCAAAAGATAGTGAATATGAATTATTCCAAGAAGATTTAGATCGATTAGCACCTCATATTGAAGGCGCAATAAAAAGAGTACCAGCAT
>MDTG01290236.1_pt1 | contig 17706 bp, 20 predicted proteins | sample 811421 | NCBI WGS metagenome assembly MDTG01 (sample SAMN05326645, study PRJNA326480) | marine metagenome | isolation source: seawater | place: Pacific Ocean: South East | collected 2011 | reverse complement strand
TGGGTATTTGTATTCACATTTTTCTATCTAGTTTAAAAGGATAAACAATAATTAATATATGGCATCAGAAGCACATAAACTAGCAATCTTTAGAGGAATTTTAAAATTTAAATCAAATCAACAAAAGATATGGGGCGTACTTATTTTTTTGTCTATTGTAACAACTATTGAAGTAGCGCTAGGGATTACAAAGCCAGAAGTTTTAATGGTAAGTTTTTTAAGAATGAAACTATTAAACTGGATATTTATTATTCTTACTATTGTCAAGGCTTATTATATAGCTTGGGATTTTATGCATATACGAGATGAAAGAAGTGGATTAAAAAATTCTATTGTTTTACCACTTGTCATCTTAATCCCTTATTTGGCATTTATATTGCTTCTTGAAGCAGATTATATTTTTGATGTTATGGACTCTGGATTTGTTTCTTGGAATTTTTAATCAATAATTAAACTCATTAAGCGGTTTTTTAAACCGCTTTTTTTATATTATGAAAATAGCAATTAATTAAATCATAATTTAAATAGTTCTGATGAAAAATAAAGATATATACAAAAAATTAGTTTTAGGAATATTATTTGTATTTCCCCTTTTGGTTTATCTTTTTTTTGCTTCTGGTAAAAATAACTTTGCTAAATTACCAGTACTCACTTCAGAAGTAAATGAATTACCTAAAAATATTTTTGGGAAGTCTTCAAAACTAAAAAATAAGATAACTGTTTTGGGTTATTGGGGAGGTGGCCTAGAAAATAAAAAAGCTGAAGCTCTTAATCTTAATGAAAAAATTTACAAACGTTTTTATCAATTTGATGATTTTCAATTTGTTTTTATGGTTGATTCCAGTAGTGTTAAACAAGTTGAGGATTTAAAAAATGAAATCAGAGAGGGAGTGAGAACCGACCTGTCAAGATGGAATTTTATTTTCACAAGTTTTGAAAATATTAAAGCCCATTTTAGCTCACTTAAAACTCCCTTTTCCCTAAATGAATCTGCTAGTTCCCCATATGTTTTTATAATTGATAAGGATCTCAATTTAAGGGGAAGAAATGACGATGAAGACATGGGTTTTTTATATGCATTTGACGCTAGATCTGTTGCTCAGATTAATAAGAAAATGATTGATGATGTAAAAGTCATACTTGCCGAATACCGTTTGGCTCTAAAAATATATAATTCTAAAAGGAATAAATAAATGTCAAAGACAAAATATATAGGTCTTTTTTTAATTATACTCATTTTTGGTATTTTATTTGTGCCAAAAATTTCAAGTAGAATAATTGAACGAAAAATTATCGACACTAGCAGGTCTCAATCTCCCATACCTCTTCAGTATATATTTTTGAATGGAGAAGCAAAAAAAGTACCAGATTTTATTTTTCTTAATCAAGACAGTTTATTAATATCAAATGAAGACTTTTTCAAAAAGGTTTATGTTGCCGAATTTTTCTTTACTTCCTGTCCGAGTATATGTCCAATAATGAATAAAAATATGAAACTTATTGAGCAACGCTTCGGCGCTCGCGAAGATTTTGGTATTGCTTCATTCAGCATTGACCCTTCTCATGACACTCCTTCTGTATTGAAAGCTTATGCAGAATCTTATGATGTCTTCTCTCAGAACTGGCATTTTTTAACTGGTGAAAAGGAAGAAATTTATTCACTTTCAAATAAAGGTTTTAATATATTTGCAGCTGTAAATCCAAGAGTTGCAGGAGGCTTTGAACATCAGGGTTATTTTGCTTTAATTGATAAAGATGGTTTTATTCGTTCTCGTTCAGATCAGTTTGGAAACCCAATAGTGTATTATATGGGAATCGACCAAAACGATGTTGAAGTTCAAGAAGTTAATCTACTTATTGAGGACATCGAAAAACTATTAAAAGAGTAGAAAATGAATAATAAAGGAGAACAATTGTCAAAAAAATATACACCCTGGGTTTGGGTACTATCTATAGCGATTCCTATTGTTGTTGTGATACTTTTTTTAATTAAAGTTCCCAATGTAGAGCCTCTTAAATTTTTACCACCTACTTATGCAACAATTAATGCAATTACTTCCATAGTTTTGGCTTTTGCATATTTTGCTATTAAAAGAAAAAATATTATTCTCCATGAACGACTCATGAAAACAGCAATTGCCTTGTCTGTAATTTTTCTAGGAATGTATGTTGCTTATCATATGACATCCGACCCTACACCATATGGAGGGCAAGGAATTTTAAGAATGGTTTATTATTTTATTTTAATAACTCATATACTTCTTTCAATTGGAATAATTCCATTGGTGTTGGTTACATATGTTCGTGCTATATCAAAGTTTTTCGTTGAACATAAAAAGATCGCACGATATACCTTTCCTATTTGGATGTATATAGCTGTAACCGGGGTGATTGTTTATTTAATGATATCTCCATACTATGATTAATAAAAAACTGATACTTTTTATTTTTATTGTCTTTATACTTGGTTTCAATGAAATAAATGGACAATGTTCGATGTGTCGCGCAGTAATTGAATCAGAAGAGGGACAAAAAACAGCTAAAGGAATCAATAATGGGATTTTATACCTAATGGCTATTCCATATCTTTTGGTTGGTATTGTTGGATGGAAAGTCTTCCAAATACTAAAAAAGTAGTCTTTAAATAATTTAAAGTTAAACTCACCTTGTTTATATAATAAACTTGTTTATTTTTGTTAAAAATTTATAATGGCTTCACTTGAAAAACAAATAGAAGAAATAACAAATGTTATTAATAGTACAAAAGAGAATCTTAAACCTTTAAGCATTAATTTAATTTTTTGGGGAATTTTCGTCAACGCATTGAGTTGTTTTCACTATGTTTTTCCTTCTTTAGTTCAGTTGACGAAATATTCGGCAGCTTTATATTGGACAATTCCATCCATAGTTGGAATGCTATTTATGGTTTATTATAACATAAAAATCAGAAAGACAACAGGATATGAAACACATTTAAGTAGGGTAATTAAAATTATTTGGGCCGTGTTTGGTATTTCATGGATTTACATAGTCGCACTTTCATTCCTATTAAAAAATTTTCACCCAGTGCCTCCTATTTTATTTTTGTTGAGTATTATATTAATAATTACAGGGTTAATCATTAAATTTAATCCAATTACATTTGGGGGAATATTCCTTACGATATTCACATTCTATCTAAATTTTAATCCTGAAATTAATCTTTTATTAGTTAATATAGTTGGAGTATCTTTAGGGATGTTAGTCCTAGGATTGTCACTTTTCTATTCAAAATCCAGTAATATTAGTGATGGATAAATTATTATTTAATCCAATTAGATTAAAAATTATGTCATCTTTAATTAAAAACAGTAAATGTGATTTTAATCACTTAAAAAAAATCACAGAATCCACACAGGGCAATTTGAGTATTCAATTAAAAAAATTAAAAGAAGAAAAATATATTGATATTGAAAAAACATTTAGCAATAATTACCCTAAAACGACTTGTTCAATCACAGAAAGAGGGAAAACTAAATTTGAAGATTTTTTTAAAGATTTAATAAAAATGAGAACCCCATAATCTAAATATTATAAAAATATTCTAGCCTTAATGCCAATCTTATAAATAGTGATGTAACTTTTCAATTTTCTTAATGTCAAAAGTATCAAACAATAAATTAAATGTAATTTAAATCAGTTTCAACCAAAAACCAATGATTCAAATAAAGAACCTTCATAAATCATATAAAATGGGATCCTCATCTTTGCATGTTTTAAAGGGAATAAATTTTGATGTTGAAGAAGGTGAACTTGTGGCGATAATGGGATCGTCAGGTTCTGGAAAATCAACTCTTTTAAATATTCTTGGAATGCTTGATGTTGCAGACGAAGGTGATTATATTTTGGATAAAGTTCCCATAAAAAATTTAAATGAGACAAAGGCTGCTAAATACAGAAATAAGTTTTTAGGATTCGTCTTTCAGTCTTTTAATTTAATAAATTATAAAACTGCTCTGGAGAATATTTCCTTACCATTATATTATCAAGGAGTATCAAGAAAAGAACGCCAAGAAGAAGCAATGGATTACTTAGATCGTGTGGGTCTAAAAGAATGGTCAACGCACCTGCCTAGCGAACTTTCAGGAGGTCAAAAACAAAGAGTGGCTATAGCAAGAGCTATGGCATCAAAACCTAAAGTTTTATTAGCAGACGAACCTACTGGAGCATTAGATTCCAAAACCTCATTTGAAGTTATGGATTTAATTCAGAAGATAAATGAAGAAGGAAAAACCATTTTAGTAGTTACTCATGAAAAAGATATTGCTCAAATGTGTAAAAGGATTGTAAAGCTCAAAGACGGTATTATCATCGAAGACAAAAAAATAAAACAAGTCCTAGCTTCATCCTATGTTTAGTAGAGATCGTTGGAAAGAAATATTTGATACTATTAGTAAAAATAAGCTTCGCACATTTTTATCTGGTTTTACTGTAGCTCTAGGTATCTTTATTTTCATAATCTTATTTGGTTTAGGTAATGGGTTAAAAAACACTTTTCAAGAATTTTTTTTAGATGATGCGAGTAATGCAATTTTCTTGTATCCAGGTAAAACTTCTAAACCATATAAAGGCTTTAAAGCAGAGAGAAGGATAGAGTTTAAAAATGACGACTTAAAAGACATTAAGGAAAATTTTTCTTTCTTTCTTGAATACTTATCTCCTCGAATTGATAGAAGCGTTTCAACAAGTTATAAAAATGAGAGTAATAATTATAGTACAAGAGCCATAGCTCCTGGGCATCAGTTTGTTGAAAAAACTATTTTGATGAAAGGAAGATATATTAATCAGTCTGATATCAATGAAAAAAAGAAAAGTGCAGTTATTGGTAGGCTTGTAGTTAAAGATTTATTCAAAACTGAAAATCCAATTGGGAAATATATAAATTTAGGACCGACAGCGTTCAAAGTAGTCGGGATTTTCCAAGACGAAGGAGGTGATAGGGAAGAACGTAAAATTTATATTCCCTTTACTACAAGACAGCTTATCGAAAAAGGTAATGATAAATTAAATCAAATCGTACTGACCTACAGAAAAGAGTTAGGTCATGCAGGTGCTATGGCTTTTGAAAGTGCACTCAAAAAATACTTCAAGGAGAAGAAATCAATTGATCCCAGTGATCCCAATGGGATTTACATTCAAAATCCAGCTGATGATCTTAAACAGAGTCAGCAATTTGCTGTTGTATTACAGTACATTGTAAGTTTTGTTGGTTTAGGAACACTTATAGCTGGAATAATAGGGATATCAAATATTATGGTTTTTGTAGTTAAGGAACGAACTAAGGAATTAGGTATACGTAAAGCCTTGGGAGCAACACCTAAATCAGTAATTCAAATGATTCTTCAAGAGTCAGTATTTATTACAACCATCTCAGGTTATGTTGGATTGTTTATTGGGATTTTAGTTTTAGAAAATATTGGCTTAAAATTAGAGGAGTATTTCATAAAGAATCCTTACATCGATTTAGGAACTTCCATAACAGCCACGATAATCTTAATTATTTTTGGAGCTATAGCAGGCTATATTCCTGCAAAAAGAGCTTCAAGTATTAAACCTATAGTTGCGTTAAGAGATGAATAGTTTAAAAGTGATTTTTGATCGAGATACATGGCAAGAAATTTTTGGATCAATTTCTAAAAACAAGACTCGTACTATAATTACTGTGATTGGAGTTCTATGGGGTATTTTCATCTATATTGCCCTTTCTGGTGCTGCCAAAGGTTTAGACAATGGTTTTGAAAGGCAATTTGAAAATATTGCAATGAATTCAATGTTTATTTGGGCTCAAGAGACCAGCATTCCTTATGGTGGCTTTAAAACTGGTCGAAATATTACACTTAAGCTTCCAGATATTGATTACATTCGAAAACGAATTTCAGAAGTAGAGTTTATTGCTCCCAGAAATGTTAGAGGTGCTTTTGGTGGAGGAGTTCCTTTAGTAGTACGTAAAAATAAGTCGAGTAATTATAATGTATATGGAGACTTTCCAGAATATACCAAGATTGCAACCAAAAAAATTTACGATGGAGGTCGTTTTATTAATGAAGATGACATTAAATACTCAAGAAAGGTTTGTGTTATTGGAGAAAGAACTCAAACAGAACTTTTTGAAAAGGATGAAAATCCAATTGGTCAATATATAAGGATTGATAATATTTACTTTCAGGTCATTGGAGTTCACAAATTTATTCCTGGAGGTGGATTTGAGAGTGATGGGGATATTTTTATTCCTTTTGAAACATTTAGAAAAATATATAATACTGGTGAAAGGGTTCAGTGGTTTACTATTGCTGCATATGACGATGCAGATGTTGTGGCTGTAGAAAAAGATATAAAAGCAACATTAAAGAAAATTCATCGAGTTTCTCCAGACGACGAGCGTGCTTTTGGTGGGTTTAATCTAGGTGAAATTTTCAATAAAATTGTTGGGTTTTCAAAGGGGATGACCTTGTTATCTCTAATTGTTGGTATTGCAACCATTATAGCAGGTGTAATAGGAATTGGAAATATATTACTAATATCTGTGAAAGAAAGAACGAAGGAATTAGGAGTTAGAAGAGCTCTTGGAGCAACTCCCTCAGAGGTTAGAAATCAAATTATTTTAGAGTCTGTATTTTTAACAATGATTGCTGGTATAATGGGAATTATTCTAGGGGCTTTTGTCTTATTTGGAATAAATATAGCTACACAAGATTTAACGGATTTTCCATATACTAATCCTACTGTTCCCATTCAATTCATAATGGGTGCCCTTTTTATTATGGTTTTCCTTGGAACACTCATCGGAATAATTCCTGCACAACGGGCAGTAAGTATAAAACCTATTGATGCATTAAGAGAAGAATAAAATAAACTAACATAACCTATGAAAATTTTAAAATACATCGGAATAGCACTTTTGATTTCTGGAGCTTTATTTGCAGCTGCTTACTTTATTAAGACAAATGATAAGTCAGCTATTGTTTACGAAACCACAACAATTATCAAGACTTCTATAGAAAAGAAAACTGTAATTACAGGGAAAGTAATTCCAGAGGATGAGGTTGAAATTAAACCCCAAATCCAAGGAATTATTGATGCTCTTTTCGTTGAAGAAGGAGACCAGGTTGATACGGGCGATCTGTTGGCCAAAATAAAAGTAGTTCCTAATGAACAAAACCTTAATTCTGCTGAAGGAAGATTAGCTAATTCTAGAATTGTGCTTAAGAATGCAGAAATTGATTACAAAAGGAATAAAAATCTTTTTGATAAGGGTATCATATCTAAGCAGGATTTCGATAATATTCTATTACGTTATAATCAATCAAAGCAAGATGTATCTAATTCAATTTCCGACCTTCAAATCATCCGCTCAGGGTCCAAGGGTGGTGCAGCTTCAGCTAATACTAATATAAGAGCAACTGTTCCAGGAACAGTCCTAGAAATTCCTGTTGAGGAGGGCTTTCAGGTAATTGCAAGTAATAGTTTCAATGCTGGAACAACTATTGCCACTATCGCTGACCTTAACAAAATGATTTTTGAAGGAAAGGTTGATGAAGCTGAAGTAGGAAAATTATCTGTAGGAATGCCTTTGGAGGTCAATCTTGGAGCTATTGAAGATCAATCCTTAGAAGCCAAGTTGAAATTTATTGCTCCAAAAGGGAATGAAGAACAAGGAGCGGTACAGTTTAAAATTGAGGCAGATCTATTTTTAAATGATTCGATTTTTATAAGAGCAGGCTATAGTGCTAATGCAACACTAATTCTAGAACGTAAAGATAATGTATTAGCTATTCAAGAGTCATTACTCCAATTTGATCGTGAAACAGAAGCACCTTATGTTGAAGTTCAAGTCTCAGATCAAAAGTTTGAACGTAGAGACATTGAAATAGGATTATCTGATGGAGTGAATGTTGAATTAATATCTGGAATTTCTAAAGAGGACCAGATTAAGGTTTGGAATAAAACTGAGCCAATTAAAAGGGGTGATGATGATGAAGACGGAAATCGTAGAAGGAGAAATAATAAATAAATATAATAAGCCGATTTAGTAAAGAAATGCTAAAAAAATAATTAAATATGAAAAAATCTCTAAGCTTATTAATTTCACTATCCACATTGGTAATCTCAGCTCAAGTAAAACAATATACTTTGGAAGAATGTGTTAGCATAGCTCTTGATAAGAATATCAGTATCCAACAATCAGAATTAGATTTAGATGGAGCTGATATTGATAGATCAGATGCCATTGGTAATTTTTTCCCAAGAATAAATGCCCAATCTCAACATATATGGAACAATGGGTTAAGTCAAAATATTACAAATGGATTAATTGAAAATTTAACTACCCAATTTTCTTCTTTTGGCGGTAACCTTGGAGTTACTTTATTTAGTGGCAAACAAAATATCAATCAGTTAGCGAGAGCTAATCTAAATATTATTGCTAGGCAATATCAACTTGAGGACATGAAAGATGATATAAGTCTTTTTGTTGCAAATTCTTATTTACAAGTCATGTTTAATAAGGAATTGGAACAGGTACAACTCTATCAACTTCAGATAGCAAAACAAGAATTGGAAAGGACCCAACTTAGAATTGCTGCTGGTGTTCAAACTGAAGCAGAAATATATGAAATTGAAGCCAATTTAGCCTCTCAAGAACAGGCTTTAGTTCAATCGGAAAATGCTACACGTCTATCTTTAATAAGTTTGGCACAATCTCTTTTAATTACAAATTATGAAAACTTTGATATAGCTGAAGTAGATTATGATGTCCCTCTTTCACAAATCCTTTTACAAAAACCCAAAAAAGTATATGAAAAGTCACTTACATTAAGAAACGATATAAAAGTGGCTGTAACAAATATTGATATTGCAAAAAACGATATAGACCTAGCAAAAGGGGCATTGTTGCCGACACTTTCCGCATTTTACAATTATAATACTCGTATTTCTTATAGTGATAGATTTATAGAAACAGGAAATTTAATTGAAACTCCTATAGGTGTTGTGAGAGACAATGGATCACTTGTAATCAGTCAGTTTCCTGAAAGAGAACTTTCAGGACCACTATCTTTTGGTGACCAGTTCCGTCAAAATGATGGTCATAGCTATGGTCTTTCATTAAATATTCCAATTTTTAATGGATTATCAGCCAAGAATAACATAAAAAGAAGAAAACTAAATTTAAAAAGGTCAGAGGCTCAGTTTGAACAAACTAAACTAGATCTAGAAAACACAATCAATCAGGCATATAATAATGCAGAAGGGGCATACAAGTTTTACCAGGCATCTAAAAAAACCCTAAAAGCTAGAAAAGAGGCATACCTGATTGCAGAAAAACAATTTGAAGCGGGTGTTATAAACTCTTTTGATTTCATTCAAATAAAACAACGTTTTGATATAGCTGCATCAGATAACGTGAGAGCGAAATACGACTATATTTTTAAACTTAAAGTTTTAGAATTTTACTTTGGTATTGAAATAACCATATAATCTGTAGCCCTTTCGTTTATTTGGTCGAAGTATTTGTTTATTGTATATTCAATTGAAATAAATTATTACTCAGTGGAGCAACGATATAAAACGAATGTATACACTAGTGAACATAAGGAAATCCCCGGAAATCCTTCCACTGCAACAAGTAGTTCTATAAAACTAAATACTACTGAAAATATTGAATCTTTGAGGATTCTTAATGAAGAACAATGGAAATTTTGGATTAATAAAGGCTACATTGTAATTAAAGAAGCGATATCAAAAGAACAAGCAGAAACAACCGCAAAATTTCTTTGGGAATTTGAAGATAAAAAACCTGAGGATTCTAAAACTTGGTATACTAACCCTAGAGCCAAAATGAAAATGAAAGAGCTTGCAGGAACCGGCATGGTAGAAGTTTATAACAATCAATATTTATGGAACAATCGTCAAGCTCAGAAAGTATATGATGCTTTTGTAGATGTTTGGGGGACAGAAAAATTATGGGTTACAATAGATAGAGCAAACCTAAACTTTCCTATAAGAAAGGGATATCAATACAAGGGTTTTATTCATTGGGATTACGATCCGGAAACAAAACCTCAAAACGTTCAAGGTGTTATTGCATTATCCGATCAAACTGATTTAAATATGGGTGGTTTTCAGTGTATTCCATGGTTGTACCAAAATTATGATAAATGGAAACTAGATCAGCCACACGGACGGAATCATTTTCAACCTGATGTAACTGGTATGGAAGATAAAATAGAAAAAGTGCCAATGGAAGCAGGAGACTTACTCATTTTTAACAGTCTTTTACCACATGGAATACGTCCTAATCTATCTGATAACAAAGTACGTATTGCTCAATATATTTCCATGATGCCAGCAGAAGAAGACAATAAAGCACTTAAAGAGTGGCGTATTAATTCTTGGAAAAATAGAGTTGCTCCTGAAGGGTATGCTTTTCCAGGCGATCCTAGAAATTGGGAACAAATAAAATACGATACAGCAAAATTGTCAAAATTAGGGGAAAAACTTTTGGGACTAACCTCATGGATTTAATTTTAAATGGATCTCAAACTAAATGATAAAACTGCTTTTATTTCTGGTGCCACTTCTGGTATTGGTTATGCTACTGCAAAAGCACTTCTAAAAGAAGGAATGACAGTTTATATTAATGGAAGAAGTAAAAAATCTTTAGAAAAAGCTATTGACAACCTGCAAAACGAAGTTGCTAATGCCAAAATAAATGGAATTGTTGCGAATTTTTTTAAGGAAGAAGAAGTTGAAAATATTTTTAGCAAACTTGAGAAAGTAGATGTGTTAATAAATAATGTAGGAATTTATTCTACAATTCCCTTCTCTGATACCTCAGCAACTGTTTGGAAGAATCAATTTCAAGTTAATGTAATGAGTGGTGTCGCACTCTCAAATCACTTTTTAAAAGGAATGCTCAATCAAAACTGGGGGAGAATTGTATTTATCTCAAGTGAGTGCGCTTATTTAGTTCCTCCAGACATGATTTCATACAGTGCTACAAAGGCAGCCTTACATGCTGTTTCAAGAGGCTTGGCCCAAATTACAAGAGGTACTGAGGTAACTTCAAATGTTGTGGTTCCTGGATCCACTTTGAGTGAGGGAGCAAAAAAATTTATAACCCAAAAGGCTAAGGTAGAAAAAAGTACTCCTCAAATTGTTGAAACTAATTTTTTTAAAAACGAACGCCCTAGCTCATTGATAGAGCGCTTTGCTACTACAGACGAAGTAGCTTCAACAATTGCCTATCTTTGTAGTCCAAATTCTTCAGTGACTAACGGGAGTGTCATCAAAGTTGATGGAGGTAGTTCAGGAGGAATACTTTAATATCTCTATGTTCTATGTCCTATATTTTAAACCTTGAGACTACTACAAAACAATGTTCAGTTGCAATAGGACATAAGGGAAAGTGTATTGCTATTGAACAATTACTATCAAAAGATTATAGCCATGGAGAAAAATTACATCTATTTATTCAAAAAGTGCTCGAAAAAGCAAAACTTGAATTATCTCAGCTAGATGCAGTTGCAATCAGTAAAGGCCCTGGCTCATTTACAGGTCTAAGAATAGGTACAGCTGCTGCAAAGGGACTTTGTTTTTCTCTTGGCTTACCTTTGATTGGGTTGAATACACTTGAGATTATGGTAAATCCTTTTTTTGGAAAAAATCAATTCGATTATATTATTCCTATGTTAGATGCTAGACGAATGGAAGTATATACAGCAGTTTTTGACAATAAAAAAAAGTGTATTTTAAAAACAAACGCTATGATTTTATCTGAAAACAGTTTTCATTCTAAAGTGGGTAAGTCATCTTGTTTAATAATTGGTAATGGAGCAACAAAATTCCAATCTTTAAATCCGAACATTAATACACGTTTTTATGATACGGTTCACTACCCATCTGCAAGAGACATGTGCTTTATGGCCAAAGAAAAATTCAAAAATAAAGATTTTGAAGAATTAATTTTGTTCGAACCTTTTTATTTAAAGGATTTTTATACAAATCCTTAAAGAAATCAGCCGTTTATTGCTTCAACATTTTCAATTTTATCGGGAATCATTTCTTTTAGCATGTTTTCAATCCCATTTTTCAATGTAAAGGTTGAAGATGGGCATCCACTACATGCCCCTTGGAGAATAACTTTCACAGATTTTTTTGAGGCATCATAAGAGTCAAATTCTATATTTCCCCCATCTGAGGCTACAGCAGGTTTTATATATTCGTCAAGAATAGAAACAATTTGTTGTTCTAGTGAATTTAGGTTTTTCTTAGGCTCTATTTTTTTATCCTCAATAAAATTATAGTCTTCTGAAAATATAGAATTACCTTCTTCAATAAAGGAGCGGACTAATTCTCTTATTTCCATAACTACTTCATCCCAAGTAATAACATCATATTTGGAAATAGAAACATAATTTGAATTGATGAAGACTTCTTTAACAAAGGGGAAATTAAATAATTTTTGAGCTAAAGGAGAATTTTTTGTGTCATCAATATTTTTAAATTCAACACTTTTTTTTACTAGCGATTTATTAGTCACAAATTTCATTACTGCTGGATTAGGAGTGCTTTCAACGTAAACACTTACAGGAACTTTATCAAATTTCATTTGTTCGAGAATAACACCTCCATCATTAAGGTATTTTTGTAATTGCAACCGTACTTCTTCAATAACATCTACCCATTTTAAAATATCAAAACGCTCAACAATAAGACACTTTTCTTCTAAACTTACAGATTTAACAAATGGTAAGTAGAATAATTGTTGAACTATAGGGGCGCCTTTAGCTTCGTCAATATTTTTGTAAAAAATACTTTTTTTTAGCCCAATCTTTTGATTAGCACAAAATTTAGCTTTTTCATTTCCCTTTTTTACTGACGCTGTAATTTGGTAAATCTCCACGGTTAAATTTTTTATATTAAAGATTAAAAATAGTTAAAGCCATTAAAATATCTAATCTTAGTGTTACTAAATTCAATAAATTCTTTTTGTATTTTGTTGAAAAAATCAAAAACATGTTACTCAGATCTGTTCGGGGATATACCCCTTCTTTTGGAGAAGGTTGTTTTTTTGCAGAAAATTCAACTTTAATTGGAGATGTGATTATAGGTGATGAAGTATCCGTTTGGTATCAAGCAGTTATCCGAGGAGATGTAAATTCCATCCGTATCGGAAATAGAGTGAATATTCAGGATGGTGCGGTAATACACGCTACATATAAAAAAGCTAGCACTAAAATCGGAAATAATGTTTCTGTAGGTCATAATGCAATTATTCATGGCTGTACAATACGAGACAACGTTTTAATTGGAATGGGAAGTATAGTTATGGATAATTGTGAGATAGGCAGCAATACAATAATTGCTGCAGGTGCAGTTGTTACAGAAAACACGGTTGTTCCTCCTGGATCAATCTTCGCAGGTGTACCAGCAAAAAAAATAAAAGAGATCGACCTTAGGTTACAGCAAAACGAAATAGAGCGAATTGCTAAAAATTATTTACTTTATGCTTCTTGGTTTGAAGAATAAAATTTCTCAAACGTTTATTTAGAACTTTAATAAAATTAAAAGCCTAGGTCGGTCTTAACATCTGCCATAAGGTCTTTCCCTGAAGCCATAATTACACTCCCTCCTGGACTAGAATCCAAAACATAGTCATATCCTTGTGCAGCAGCTACTTTTTCGATAGAAGAACGCGCTTTTTCATATAAAGGACGCATCATCTCCGAAGAACGTTTTTGAAGCTCTTGAGCAGCGGTTTCTCTAAATTCTTGAATACGTTGTTGCATTTCTTGTAATTCAACTTGACGTTGCTGATTTATCAGATCAGTTTGATTTTCAGCATCTCCCTGATAGGTTTGAGCTTTGGTTTGAAATTCTTTCGCTGAATTTTCTAGCTCTTTTGCATATTGATCTTCTAATTTTTTTAATTCACTTTGGGCAGCAATTACTTCAGGCATTTCACTAATTAATTGTTGAGTATTAATATGCGCTACTTTAGATTGTGCAATGAGATTAAGTGGGGCAAATAATAATAAAAAAGCGATAAGGGTGATAAAATGTTTCATAGGTGTAATTGATGTTAATTGTTTAAGGAACTAGATTTTAACTTTTCTATTTGATCCTTTCTGTTTTGAATCCGTTGTTGTCTGTTAATTCTTTTTATTACTAGGTCACTAATATCGTAAATTTTTGCGGAATAAAGCATTGTAATACTTGAAGATCGGTCAAAAATAAAATCATATTTTTTTTCTTCAGCTATTTGTTTTACTACACTTAGAACTTGATCTTGTACTGGTTGTATAAGTTTAGAGCGTTGAACTATCATATCTCCTCTAGAGCCAAAACGCTTTTCCTGAAGGTTTACAATTTCAGATGCATAGTCTTGGATCTCAATTTCCCTGTCTTTAATTAGCTCAGGTGTAAGCAAAATTCGTTCTGTGTTAAGTTGATCTTCAAATTGTTTAAGTTGAATTTTCTTTAATTCAATTTCTTTCTTCCATCTTTCAATGCTCTTATCAAGTAATAGACTTGCTTTGTTGTATTCATCAATCTTTTCAAGAATTACATCCATATCTATATAACCCACACGAGTACCTTTTTGTGCAAATGCAGATACATTTAAAGACAATAAGATTAAGAATAGCAAAAATGTTGAACTTTTAAACATAATACAGATTATAACGTAAGGATAATCAAGATATTATAGGGTGATAAGTTATTTTATATGATTAATAATTAAAATCGTTGACCAATCACAAAATGGGTTTCCCAACCATTAGGCGTAGTTAAATTTGAATTTACATTGTCAAATCCATAACCAAAATCAATTCCGAGTAAGCCAAATGCAGGCATGAATATTCGTACTCCTGCTCCAGCAGATCTTTTAGAACTAAAGGGATCAAATTCTCTAAAGCTGTTGTAACCTTTTCCTGCTTCTAAAAAAGTTAACGCATAAATAGAAGCACTTGGCTTTAGTGTTATTGGATATCTGAGTTCCAAAGAAAATTTATTGTATATTACAGATCCGTCAGTACTTGATAAAGATTGATTCGGGTATCCTCTTAGAGCAATGGTTTCTCTCCCATCTAGCGCGTAATTAATCATTCCATCTCCACCAAGAAAAAAACGTTCAAAAGGAATATTTCCTCTAGAAAGATTATACGAACCCAAAAATCCAAAATCTGCTTGAGTTTTTAATATTAGCTTTTCATAAACTGGAGTATACCAAGTTCCATTAAACTTTATTTTATAAAATTCAAGCCATTTAAACTTTTCTTGATCAATTTTGGCTTGATTCGGATTACCGTCTTCGTCTTGAAATTCTGGCAATGCCCCCAAATTAGAAAAATCTGTATTTGTGAAAAGCGAATAGGGAGGTGTAAATTTTGCACTAACACTGAAAGTGGAACCTCCTGTAGGGAAAATTGGATTTACTCTTGTATTATTTCTAGTGAGATTAATGGTGTATGCAAGATTATTTGCTTCTCCATCTCCAAAAGTAAATAAACCAGTATAATAGTTTTCTAAGTTATAATACTGAAAAGAGATTGCCTGTGAAAGTTGGAAAAAGTCGTCTGGTACTCTTAATCTTTTTGCTAACCCTAGTGTAGCACCACTAATTTGAAAAGATTGTGATCTGTCAGCAAGTCCTGTGAAAAAATCATATCTGTATTGAATAGTATGTTGCAGAGATGTAGAAAATTGTACAGGTTGTTGTCCTCCTAGCCAGGGTTCAGAAAAACTAAAACTGTATGTGTTATAAAACTGACTTGCTTGAAGTCTTAAGGCAAGGGTTTGTCCATCCCCCATTGGGAGTGGTTTGTATTTTGTTTTATCTGTTATATTTCTCATGGAGAAATTATTGAATGATAGGCCTAAAGTACCTATAAACCCCCCTTGACCATACCCTCCTTGAAGCTCAATTTGACTTGCCCCAGATTCTACTAAATCAAAACGAACGTCAATTGTCCCTGAATTAGGGTCAACATTTTCCATTTGTGGATTAATTTGTTCGGCATCAAAAAAGCCTAATTGCCCCACTTCACGAACAGTTCTTACAAGCTTATCTTTACTGTATAAATCTCCTGGTTTAGTTCTGAGTTCACGATATATGACATGATCGTTGGTTTTGGTATTTCCTTCAACAACAATTTTATTAAAATTTGCCAGTTTTCCCTCAGTAATTCTAATTTCAAAATTGATAGTATCATCAACTGCGCTAACTTCAACTGCATTGATATTGGAGAAAAGATAGCCATTGTTTTGATACAAATTTGTAATATCATTTCCGTCAGGTTTACTATTATCTGCGATTCTTTTTTTAAGTAAGACACCATTATAAACATCTCCTTTTTTCAGTCCTAAAATTTGTTGTAAAACTTGATTAGAGTAAATTGTGTTGCCTATGAAATTAATATCTCCAAAATAGTATTTATTTCCTTCTTCAATTTCCAAATCCAATGAGACAGATTTAGATTGTTTAATATTTCTCACAAGAGAGTCTGAAAGGATTCGTGCATCTCGATAACCTTCTTCTTTGTAAAACTCCATTAAACTCGTAAGATCTTCTTTAAAATCATTAGCTATGAATTTGGATTTTTTCCAAAAGCGAATAGGATTTTTTAGTTTTGTGTTTTTTAATTTTGATCTCAGCTTTCCTCTTTTAAATACTTCATTTCCTGTGAAACTAATTTCTTTAATCTTTATCCTTTGTCCTTTGTCAACATTCACAACCATTTTGAAAGAATTTGTTCCAATAGTATCTTTGATTGTATTTAATGAAACCTTTGTGTCTAAAAACCCTTCTTTGCGATATTTATTTATTATGTAATTTTTAGTATTAGTTAAAAAACTTTCAGATAGCTTTTTTCCTGCTATAAGTTCTGTATCCTTGATTAATGATTCTGTACTTCCTTTCTTCAAACCATTAATTTTAACATCAGTGAGTGTTGGTAGTTCTTTAATCTCAATTTCTAATGAAATATTATTATTTTCAACTTTAGTGACAAAGATATTTATGTCACTAAATAACTCTAAAGTCCAGAGCTTATTAATTACAGCACTTACTTCTTCTCCAGGCACTTTAATTTTTTGCCCCTTTCTTAATCCACTATAAGAAATTACGGTTTGCTCGTTAAAAGTTTTGATTCCACTTACACTGATAGAGTCAAGTAAATATGATTTGCCTTTTACAAAACCACCAATTTGTGCCTGTGAAAGGTTTCCAAATAAGAATACCAATCCTATGATTAAAATTCTGTACAGAATTTTAAAAAGTGACTTGTTCGCTCGTTTTTCCAAATCGTCTTTCTCGTTTTCCGTAGTTTAATATTGCATTTTGTAAATCTTCTTTTGTGAAATCAGGCCAAAGAGTTTTTGTGAAATACAATTCCGCATATGCAATATGCCACAAAAGGAAGTTACTGATTCTTTTTTCACCACTGGTTCTAATAAGTAAATCTACAGGTGGTAGGTTTTGCGAGTAAAGATGCTCATTTATAGTGGATTCATCAACTTTTTCAGGGGAAATTATACTATTTTTAACTTTATTAGAAATACATTTTACAGCTTCAACTATTTCCTCCTTCCCTCCGTAATTTAGAGCCAAGGTAAGCACCATACCTTTATTGTTTTTTGTTTTTTCAATTACAAATAACAATTCTTCCT
>MDTG01361927.1_pt1 | contig 17707 bp, 18 predicted proteins | sample 811421 | NCBI WGS metagenome assembly MDTG01 (sample SAMN05326645, study PRJNA326480) | marine metagenome | isolation source: seawater | place: Pacific Ocean: South East | collected 2011 | reverse complement strand
GTATAGGAAATCTGGCCCCCCAGCTCTCCGGCCATCCCCAGGACCCGGAAATCGCCGGAGATGGGGGAGGGCGCGCTGGTGGAACTGCAGGCGAGGCTGATGCCACCTGCCCCGCCCATGCTGCCCGGAGGGTACGATTTCGCCCGCACCGCCTGGTTCGAGGGGTTCGCCGCGACCGGTAGCGTTCAGGGAGATGTGCGCGTGGTGGAAACATCAGTGCGGAACGGCGATTTTATCGCGGGCTTGCAGCGCCAGTTATCGGGCCACGTGCGGGAAAACCTCGGCGGGTCGGCAGGGAGCATCGCGGCGGCCTTCGCCAGCGGAGACCGTGGCGCCATCAGCGAAGCGGACGAGGACGCCATGCGCGATGCAGGGCTTACACACCTGCTCTCGATCAGCGGGTTGCACGTGAGCGCCGTGATCGCGGGCACGTACCTGCTGGCGATACGACTGCTGGCATTGTGGCCGTGGCTCGTCCGCCGGGTCCGCCTGCCCGTCGCCGCTGCGGCGATCGCTGCTCTGGGCGGCATCGGATATACCCTCCTCACCGGTGCACAGGTACCCACGGTGAGAAGCTGCATTGCCGCGCTGCTCGTCTTGGGGGCGCTTGCGCTGGGGCGCGAGCCGCTGTCGCTGCGGATGGTGGCTGTCGCGGCGGTCGCCGTGCTGCTGATGTGGCCGGAAAGTCTGGTCGGCCCCAGTTTCCAGATGAGCTTCGCCGCCGTCATCGCGATTGTCGCCTTGCACAACGCGGAGCCTGTGAAACGCTTTCTGGCGCCGCGGGAGGAGAGCCGCGCTGCGTGGCTCGGTCGGCGGACGCTGATGCTGCTTGTGACAGGCATGGTCATCGAGATCGCACTGATGCCGATCGTACTGTTCCACTTCCATCGCGCGGGCGTTTACGGGGCGCTGGCAAACGTCATTGCCATCCCCCTCGTTACGTTCATATCGATGCCGTTGATCGCCGTTGCACTGGTGATGGATGTGGTCGGTCTCGGAGCGCCCATCTGGTGGTTGGTCGGTGTCTCGCTCGATCTGCTGATCGGTATCGCCCATTTCACAAGCAGTCAGCCTGGTGCGGTAAAGCTGATCCCGCAGATTACCGGTTTTACCTTCGCGCTGTTCGTCGCGGGCGGTTTGTGGCTGGCATTGTGGCGGGGAAGGGCGCGGTTGTGGGGTCTTCTGCCAGCGGCGTTCGCCACGCTCATGCTGGTCCTGACCCCGATCCCGGACGTCCTGATATCAAGCGACGGACGGCACGTCGGCGTTACCGGGGAGGACGAGCGCCTTCTCGTCCTGCGCGACACGCGCAGCGATTACACGCGCGACAGCCTCCTGGAACTTGCCGGGGTCGAAGGCGAACCGATTCCCATGGGCGAATGGCCCGGCGCGGATTGCACCGCGGATTTCTGCGTAGTGACCCTTGAACGCGGCGGACGCACGTGGAGCATCCTGATGAGCCGGAGCCGCAACATCGTTGGCGAACGGGCCCTTGCGGCGGCTTGCGAGCGCGCTGATATCGTCGTTTCCGATCGATGGCTGCCCCGCAGCTGCACGCCAAGGTGGCTGCGTGCCGACGCACGAATGCTTTCCCAGACCGGCGGTTTGGCTATCGTCCTGGGCAAGGAGCCCGAGGTCCGGAGCGTTGCCGACAGGCAGGGCGATCATGGCTGGTGGCGAGGCCGGGAGGCTGAATGACGCATAGAGAAAAGGCGGCATCCTTGCCGGACGCCGCCTCTTATGAATTCGTCAGGATCGAAACCTCAGTGGTAGCGCCGCAGCAGCCCGGCGAGTTTGCCCTGCACCTTGACCTGGCGATCTTCGTAGACTTGCGGATCGTACGATGCGTTTGCGGGATCGAGGCGGATCTTGCCACCATCGTGGTAAAGGTACTTCAGCGTGGCTTCCTCGTCGTTCACCAGGGCCACGACAATGTCGCCGTCACGCGCCGTATCCGCCTTCTTCACGAGAGCGAAGTCGCCATCGAAGATACCCGCTTCCACCATCGAATCGCCGGAGACTTCCAGCGCGTAATGCTCGCCCGAGCCGAGCAGGGCGGCGGGCACCGGCAATGTTTGAGAATCCTCCAGCGCCTCTATCGGGACACCGGCAGCGATGCGGCCATGCAAAGGAATCTCGATCACGTCGTTCGCCGGCTCGGGCTGGCTTGGAGGCGGGGTGGTCGCCTTCGCAACCGGATCAGTTGGCTTTCCGCCGAGATTTTCCGGCATCTTCACCACTTCAAGAGCACGGGCACGGTTCGGCAGGCGCCGAATGAAGCCACGTTCCTCCAGCGCAGAGATCAGGCGGTGAACGCCTGACTTGCTCTTCAGGTCGAGCGCTTCCTTCATCTCTTCGAAACTGGGAGAGATACCGCTTTCTTCCAGACGGCGGTGAATGAACAGCAGCAATTCGTGTTGCTTGGCAGTCAACATGGGCAAGCCCCTCATTAATGTTCCACATCAGGAACGAATAAGGAACAATTAAGAAACAGATCTGGTCAAGTCAAGCGATACCGCCATTTAGGATGCGATAGGTTTCCACGGTGTCATTGGCCTTCGTCGGCGGAGCATCGATATCCCTGCGGATCAGCACATCCGCGGCAGCAAGTGCCCGAAGGGCGCTGCTATCCTGCTCCTCGATCAGTTCGACTTTGCCGTTGACGATGCGGCCCCGCAAGAACTCCGTGCGTTTGCCGCCAGCGGGCAGCGGTGTGAGGCAGGCCATTGCAACGGGGTGGGGCAACATATCCAGCGCACCCGCCATCCTTCGCAACAAAGGCAGCAGGAAAAGATAGGCCGTAACGAAGCTGGAAACCGGATTGCCGGGGAGACCCAGAATGACCTGATTGGCCCGTCGCGCAACCATCAGGGGCTTGCCCGGTTTCATCGCGACGCGCCAGAAATCGATCGTCGCGCCCCATCTTTCCAGTGCGGGCTTCACCAGATCGTGATCGCCGACCGAAGCGCCGCCGCTGGTGACGATGACGTCGGCGCGGGCGGCGCTTTCAAGCCCGCCGAGCATTGCGTCCATCGTATCCTTGACAGGACCGATGCGTAGACATTCCGAAACGAAAGGCCGGGCGAGCGCAGCTATGCCCGGACCATTACTGGCCGGGATCTGGTGCGCCTCGCACTTCTCGGGATCGGCGCTCAGTTCGTCACCACTGTCCAGAACGGCTATAGAAGGCAGCCGATGGACCGGCAGAACGCCGTGCCCACCCGATAGAGCAAGAGCGAGCTGGGCGGGGCCGATGCGCGCGCCCTTTCGCAGCAGCGTTTCACCTGCCTCGAAATCGAAACCGGCGCGGCGAATGTGGCGAGGTGTCGGGTTGCCTTCGCCATTCAGCGATAGGGTATCGCCTTCGCGGGTCGCATTCTCCTGCAGCAGGACCGCGTCTGAGCCGTGGGGCATGATCGCCCCGGTTGAAATTCGGACAGCTTCTCCCGTCGCCAGCGTGCCGGAAAAGGGGTGGCCTGCCGCGCTCTCGCCAACGATGCGCCAGGGGCCGGAATGATCTCCGGCAGCGATCGCGTAGCCATCCATGGCTGAAAGGTCCGCGCTCGGCTGCGTGCGTCGCGCCTTGATATCCTCTGCCAGGCACCGGCCCACGGCGTCGGCAGCGACGATCCCTTCCGTAGGCAAGGGGGAAACCAGCGCGCAGAGGCGCTGCTGGGCCTCTTCAACGGGTATTGGTGCGGGCAGGCTCACTCGGCGCGCCAGTCGCCGCTTTTTCCGCCGGTTTTCTCCAGCAGGCGAACTTGTTCGATGACCATCCCTTTCTCCAGCGCCTTCGCCATGTCGTACAGCGTCAGCAAGGCGATGGAGGCAGCGGTCAGAGCTTCCATCTCGACTCCGGTCTTGCCGGTGAGGGCGGCGCTGGCCGTCACTTCGACCGCGTCGTTCGAGAAGGTGAAATCCACGCTTACGCTATCGAGCGCGAGCGGGTGGCAGAGCGGGATGAGTTCGCCGGTCTTCTTGGCCGCCATGATGCCGGCGATACGCGCGGCGGACAGCACATCGCCCTTCGGACCGCTACCTTCGCGCACCGCCTTCAGGGTGGCCGGCGCCATCCGGATACGACCTCCTGCCGCCGCGCTGCGCACGGTTTCCGCCTTGCCGCCCACATCCACCATGCGCGCGGCACCCTTGTCATCAAGATGGGTAAGATTGCTCATGCCGGCGACCTATCCCAGAATTGCCGGAATGGGCAACACAATGCGCGACGACAATTGGCTCTCGGACCTAGCCGTACAGGAGCGCCCGCGTGGCAGCTTCAACATCACTTTGCCGCATCAGGCTTTCGCCGACGAGGAAGCAGCGAACGCCCGACCCGGCGAGGCGCTGGCAATCGGCGTGGGTGTTGATCCCACTTTCGCCGACGAGAAGCGCGCCTTCGGGAGCAAGTCTTGCAAGGCGTTCGGTCGTAGCGAGGTCGGTGGTGAAGGTCTTCAGGTCGCGATTGTTGACCCCGATCAGCCGTGACGTCAGGTGCAGCCCAGCGCGCTCCATCTCGGCCTCGTCGTGCACTTCGACCAGCACGTCCATGCCGTAATCGAGCGCTGCCGATTCGATCTCGGCCATGAGGCCGTTGTCCAGTGCAGCCACGATGATGAGAATAGCGTCGGCGCCCAGCGCGCGGCTCTCGGCAACCTGCCAGGGATCGACCATGAAATCCTTGCGGAGCACCGGCAGTTCGCACGATGCCCGCGCTTCCAGCAGATAGTCCTCGTGCCCCTGGAAATAGGGCGCATCGGTGAGGACGGAAAGACACGCAGCACCGCCCGCTGCGTAGTCCATCGCGTGCTGGTGCGGGCGAAAGTCATCGCGGATCAGGCCCTTGGAGGGAGAGGCCTTCTTTACCTCCGCAATCAAGCCGAAATCATCGGCAGACTTCGCTTCCAGGGCCCCGTGGAAACCGCGCGGCGCGCTCGCTTCGGCAGCCAAACGATCGAGATCGGCCTGCGTTTGCGCAGTCTTGCGAGCGCGCACTTCTTCGCGCTTCGTGGCGCAGATTTCTTCCAGCTTGTTCATTTCGCGGCCGCAATCCAGCAGTCGAGCAACGCCTTGGCGAGTCCCTTGTCCAAAGCTTCGGCTGCTTCCTCCACGCCTTCCTCCCAGCTTTCGACTTCGCCAGCCACGATCAGCGAGCCTGCCGCGTTGAACAGTACGGCATCGCGATAGGGGCCGGGCGCGCCCTGGAGGAGGGCCTGAAGCGCCTTGGCGTTGTGCTCCGGATCGCCGCCACGGATGGCTTCGACAGGGGCGTGGCGCAGCCCTGCGTCCTCGGCACGAACGCGTTTCATCTGCACTTCGCGGCCCTGCACGTCAGCAACTTCGTTGCCTTCATCGAGGCTGAGTTCGTCAAGCCCCTCGTCGCCCGAGACGATAAAGGTGCGCTCCGTGCCGAGCCGGGCCATGGCGCTGGCGTAGATCGGCACGTAGGCAGGCCGCGCAATGCCGATAAGTTGGCGGCGCACACGCGCGGGATTGGACAGCGGACCCATCAGGTTGAAGATCGTGCGCTTGGCCAGTTTCTGGCGAATGGGCTGGATGCGCGCCATGGCCGGATGGTGGTTCTTGGCGAAGAGGAAACAGATCCCGATCTCGCGCAAGGTGTGCTCTGCCGTGCGACCGGCGGCCTCCATATCTAGGCCAAGCGCTTCGAGTGTATCCGCCGCCCCGGCCTTGCTACTAGCCGCGCGATTGCCATGTTTGGCAACCGGCACGCCGCAAGCCGCGACTACGAGCGAGACTGCCGTAGACACGTTCAGCGTATGGTGCCCGTCGCCGCCCGTACCGCACACGTCGATGGCGTTCTCCGGGGCTTCGATGGGGATGAGGCGTTCGCGCATGGCGCGCGCGGCGCCGGTGATTTCCTCGGCGTGCTCGCCGCGGTCCGACATGGTGGACAGGAAGCTGGCAATCTCCTCTTCGGAGGGCTTGCCATCCAGCATGTCGCCAAAGGCCTGCTCTGCCTCGGCTTCGCTCAGCGGATGATCGGCGGAGGGAAGTATGCTCATGCCACCAGCCTTTCGGGCAGGCTCACTTCGATGTCACAGATGCGGCAGAAGTTTGCGAGCAGTTCGTGCCCGTGTTCGGTCGCGATGCTTTCGGGGTGGAACTGCACGCCATGGATGGGAAGCTCAGCGTGACGGAAGCCCATCACGGCCGTGCCGTCGAGACCCGGCGTCTCGCTGGTGGCGTTCACGATCAGCGAGCCGGGAATGTCCTCGACAATCAGCGAGTGATAGCGGGTTGCGATAAAAGGCGAGGGCAGGCCGACGAATACGCCTGTGGAATCGTGATCGACCGGCGACGTCTTGCCATGCATCAGCCCGCCGCGCGCGACTGTGCCGCCGAAATGTTGCCCGATGGACTGATGTCCGAGGCACACGCCCAGCAGCGGACGCTCCGCATCGGCGCAGGCGGCGACAAGGTCGAGACTGATCCCCGCCTCGTTCGGCGTGCAGGGGCCGGGCGACAGGAGAATGCCTTTCGCACCCGTCGCGAGTGCTTCGCTGGCGGTGAGGGCATCGTTACGCACCACGTCCACCTTCGCCCCCAGTTCCATCAGGTAGTGGACGAGGTTGAAGGTAAAGCTGTCGTAATTGTCGACAACGAGGATATCGGGCTTCTGGCTCATGCGGGTTGCCTTTTGCCTGTCACGGCTTCGCGATCAAGCGGATTTGCCAGCGAACTGGTCTGTTGCGCGCACCAGCCCGTCGATAATGCCGGGTTCCGAGGCACTGTGCCCGGCATCGTGGACAATGCGAAGCTCGCCTTCGGGCCATACCTTGCCGAGAGCGTAGGCCGAGGTGGGCGGAGTGCAGATGTCGTGGCGCCCCTGCACGATGATGCCGGGGATGCCCTTCAGTTTGCCCGCGTTTGCGAGAAGCTGTCCGTTCTCCAGGTAGAAATCCTCGAGGAAGAAGCGGGCCGCAATCCGCGCCATGGGCAGGGCCGTGGCGGCATCGGCGTAGTGCTCCAGCAATTCGGGCTTCGGCAGCAAGGTGGCGACATTGCCTTCCCACAGCGCCCAGGCACGCGCCGCCTCAAGACGCACCGCCTCATCATCACTCGTGAGGCGCTGATGAAACGCGGCGACGATATCGCCTCGCTCGTCCTCGGGAATAATGCCCACGAAATCGTCCCACGCTTCCGCCATGATCTCGCTGGCGCCGTACTGGTAGAGCCAGTCCTTCTCCTTCTGACGCGCGAGGAACACGCCGCGCAGCACCAGTTCGCTCACGCGCTCGGGATGGGTCTGCGCGTAGGCGAGGGCGAGCGTTGCGCCCCAGCTGCCACCGAAGACCTGCCAGGTCTCGAATCCGCACATCTCGCGCAGCCGCTCCATGTCGGCAACGATGCGCCAGGTGTTGTTATTCTCGATCTCTGCAAAAGGCAGGGACTTTCCGCAGCCGCGCTGGTCGAAGAGAATTACATCGTAGAGTTCGGGGTCCCACTGGCCGCGGTGATCGGGCGAAATGCCTCCGCCGGGGCCGCCGTGCAGCATCACGGCGGGCTTCGCGCCTTTCGTACCCACGCGCTCCCAGTACAGCGAATGGCCTTCGCCTACGTCCAGCATTCCGCTGTCGAACGGCTCGGTGATCGGATAGAGGCTGCGGTACTGCGTCATTCGCTTGTTTCCTTGTCGCGCACGATGATGATTGGGCCGATGGGCGGTCCTGCGTCCATACGGTCCTTCGCCGGGTCCCACATCTGCGACACGCTTCCATCAAGGAACAGGGCATTGTTAACGCGCAAGACGTCGCGATAGAGCCGGGCCAGCTTGCCGAAACTGACCGGCGCTTCGCTGATGACGAAATGCGCGCGCCCGGCGGCATCGACACCCACCGCGTTGCGGGTTTTCTTGCTGGCGCCGTCGGGATCGAAAGCCGGATGCAGATCTCCGCTGATCACCAGCATCGGGCCGGACTGCGTTGCAAAGTGGGGGCGGTCGTCCACCTGCCGCGCAAATCGCTCCGTATCCCAAACGCGCCACGGCCCTTCGGCGGTTTCCCCGAAGAACACGCCATTGGGCAGGAGATGGAAATTGCCGGGCCCTTCGTTCTGGTTGAGAACGGTAAAGCGCAGGCCCTCTTCGACGTAATACCCGATGGGATGACCTTCGGCGTCGAACATTCCGCCGTTCATCGCGAGCGCCACGCTTTCAGCGTCGTTGCTAAGTCCGGCCTCCAGCGCCTCCATCGATCGATAGGGCGCGTCGGAATCGTCGGGAGAAAGGTCCATGGCAATAGTATGCTCACCTGGCTGCGCAATGCAGTGCGTGAACGGAGAGTCTTCGAAAACGAGAGGTTCGCAGATCGACTCGCGGGGTATTGCCTCATCACCTTCGGTGCGGATCGAACAGGCCGCCAGGGCAACCAGCGCGAAGCCTGCCAAGGCGTGCTTCGCGCCAAGGTTCACTGCCCGAACCCGGGTTCGCTCGCCACCTCCACGGCTTCACGCGCGGCGGCGATCAACGCACCGGCCTTGTGGCGGCACTCGGCGGCCTCGTAAACCGGATCGCTGTCGGCAACGATGCCTGCGCCCGCCTGCACGTGCATGACGCCGTCCTTCACAACCGCCGTACGCAGGACGATGCAGCTGTCGACGGAACCATCCGGCGCGAAATAGCCCACGCCGCCGGCGTAGGGGCCACGCGTCTCCGGCTCCAGTTCGGCAATGATCTCGCATGCCCGTATCTTCGGCGCACCGCTGACCGTCCCCGCGGGGAAGCCCGCAAACAGCGCGTCGAGCGCGTCCTTGTCCTCGGCCAGGCGGCCCACGACGTTGCTGACGATGTGCATGACGTGGCTGTAGCGTTCGATGGTGAAACTGTCGGTCACGGTCACGCTGTCGGCACCTGCCACGCGGCCTACGTCGTTACGGCCGAGGTCCAGCAGCATCAGGTGCTCGGCGCATTCCTTGGGATCGGCCAGCAGGCTGATCTCGTTGGCCTTGTCCTCGCTGGAGGTGGCACCGCGCGGACGCGTTCCGGCGATGGGGCGGATCGTTACCTCGCCCTCGCGAACGCGCACGAGGATTTCCGGGCTGGATCCGACGACGGCGAAGCCGGGCAGGTCGAGGAAATACAGGAATGGCGACGGGTTCACGCGGCGAAGTGCGCGATAAAGGTCTAGCGGGGGAAGGGGAAACGGGCAGGTGAAACGCTGCGCCAGCACGACCTGGAAAATGTCGCCCGCGGTGATGTAGTCCTTCGCGCGAAGGACGATGCGCTCGTAATCTGCCGGGTTCATCACGGCTTCGAGGGACAATTCTGGAGCTTCGGGAAGGCGTTCTGTATCCGGAACCTTTTCGCCGAGCTTGCGCAAGGCTTCGTCGATGCGCTCTCCCGCACGATCGATCATGTCGGCAGGGTTCCCGTTGCCCGCCCACAAGGGCGCGGTGACGTAGAGGCTGTCGCTCAGGCGGTCGAAAACCAGGACGAGAGCGGGCCTGGCGAACAGCATGTCCGGCAAGGCGAGTTCGCTGTCCGGCGCGCGTGGCAGGGTTTCGACAAGGCCGATCGTCTCGTATCCGAAATAGCCGACCAGACACGCCAGCGCAGGCGGCAGGCCTTCTGGCATGTCGATACGGCAAGCATTCGCCAACGCGCGCAGTTCGGTCATCGCATCGTCTGCCAGAGGCTCGAAAGCATCGCGATCATGGCGCCATGCGCGGTTGACCTCTGCCTTCGCTCCAGTGGCGCGAAACAACAGGTCCGGATCGAGGCCGAGGAGGCTGTAACGTCCGCGGGTCTCCCCGCCCTCGACGGATTCCAGCAGGAAATCGCCGCGCCCCGGCTCGATCAGCTTGAGGGCCGCTCCGATCGGCGTTTCGGTATCGGCAACAACCCTGCGCCAGACAAGCGTGTTGCGTCCGGCGGAAAGAGCATCGACGGCAGCGTCTGCGTTCTCGAGAATGGCTGACAAGGAACGGACCTTACTGGACCGAGCCGGTGAGCGAAGCTCGCACGGCTTCGATACCAAACGAGTTCAGTTCGATCTCCATGGAGCTTTCGGCCGCGGCCAGGAACTGCTGCAGGTACTCTTCACCTGCTGCTTCGGCCAGTTGGCGCTGCGTGTTGGCGACGACCGGATCGTCTTCTGCAAGTTCCGCGGTCTCGATCTCGTCCAGTTGCAGCACGAACCAGGTGCTTGCTTCCGGCAGGTTTACGATCTTCGCGGTCCCTTCCGCCATGGTGAAGAACAGCAATGTGGCGCGGGAAAGATTGCCTTCCTCGGCCAGCTGGCGACGGTTGAGACGCAGCGGCTCCGGTGCGGGCAGGGCGACCTCTTCTGCCGCGACAGCTTCTGCCAGGGTGCTGCCCTCGTTAACGCGCTCCTCGATCCGGCGAGCGGCAGCTCGCGCGGCTGCCATGCCCTGATCCCGACGCCATGCCAGGGTCACGGCATCCTCGATCTCGGACAGCGGCGCTGCGGCGCGCGGCGTAACCTGCGAAACCTCGAAGACCATGAATTCCTCGCCCGGCACGACCTCCGCAAGTTGCGGGCTGCCCTCGCTCATCTCGAAAGCGAAGCCGATCACGCGCTGGAGTTCTTCGGGAGCCGGCTGCGGCGTGCCATAGATGGTGCCTTCGGCGGTAAGAGGCTGCGTCGTCTGCACCTCGACGCCCAGCTCATCGGCGGCTTCCGAAAGGCTGCGCCCGTCGGTCAGTTCATCCTCGAGCCGTTCGGTCAACTCGTTCAGGGCGAGGCGGCGACGTTCGGCCGCAAGGGTTTCGCGGATGGAATCGCTGGCCTCTGCAAGCGTCTGGCCGCTGATCTGGTTCACGTCGCTTACTCGCAGGACATACCAGCCCAGCTCACCCCGGACCGGACCGACCAGATCGCCTTCGGATGCAGCGAAAGCTGCTTGCGCCACGGCTTGCGACGTCTGGGAGGCAAGCGCGGCCTGGTCCAGCTCGGTCAGGGATACCGTGCTGAGGCCCTTGGAACGTGCGGATGCTTCCAGAGTAACACCGCCTTCGACCTCGTCGATAACGGCCTGCGCTGCGGCCTGCGTGGGGACGACAAGCTGGGTGAAACTGCGTTGCTCGGTCGCGGCGTATGCCTCCGCGTCGCGCTGGTAGCGACGGGCAATCTGTTCCTGCGTGATGGCGGGCAGGTCGCCCACGGCATCGATGCCGAACGTGACATAGCGCAGCACGCGGCGTTCCGGACGGATGTAGTTGGCGCGGTTCGCCTGGTAATATTCCTGCAATTGCTCGTCCGTCGGATCACCCTCGGGCGCGAACGCACTTGCGGGAATGGCGGCACCGCTGCCGCTGCGCGTTTCCGCCACCAGCTGCGCATAACGACGGTCAAAGCTGTTGGGCAATTGTGCGCCGTAACTGAGCGGCAGAAGCAGCTGGCGACTGTACAGGCCCATGCCGAGATCTTCGAGAACGCGCGCTTCGGTGAGGGAGTTCTGCCGCAGGAAATTGCGGAAGATTTCCGGGTCGAACTCGCCATCGAGGCCGTTGAACGTCGGAATGGCGCGCAGTTCGCTGTTCACCGCCCGGTCGCTCACCCGCAGACCGAGGTTTTCGGCGAATTCCACGAGCGCCCAGCGCGTAACCATCGTGTCGAGCACCTCATCAAGCCCGCCCTGTTCCACGAAGGCTTCCATTGTGAGCGTCGGATTTTCCGCCCGCGCCTGCTGCAAGGCGTTGTTGGCATTGGTCTGCAGGTCGGAAGTGGAGATGCGCTTGTCCCCCACCACGGCCACCCGGTCGCCGCCCGCAACGCCGCCGAACATGCCCGTGTTGGCCACGTCGGAACTTGCAAAAGCGACTGCAATCAGGGCCAGGAAGGCGAGGGTGACGCCAATGCCGATCTTGGACTGGAAGAACTTGCGGAAGAAGGTGATCATCGATGCGTCGTTTTCTGTCTCGTGCAGCGCGCAGGAATGTGCGCGCTTCGTTTCGCGAGCCGCTTTATCCGGCCTGATACTCTCTCGCAACAGCAAGACACACCTTTCCGACAAAGTGGAAAACCTGCTTTGACAAGCTGGTGGTGGCGGACTAGCGGACAACTCTACATGTACGAGTTGGAGCCTGTGGGCGCCCCTCTCTTGACAGCAATATCACGGAAATATCACGAGAAATGACCATGCGACCCTACATCGTCGGCAACTGGAAAATGCACGGCACGCGGGCCATGCTGGCCGAGGCGCGCGCGATCGACCGCGCTGCCGAGCGTCTGTTGAAGGTGGAAGTTGCCATCGCGCCGCCGTTCACCTTGATCCACGCGACACGCAAGGAAGCCAATCTCATCGGGGTCGGCGCGCAGGACGTACACGCTGCCGATGGCGGCGCGCATACCGGGGACATTTCCGCCGCCATGGCGAAGGATGCCGGTGCGGGCTTCACGATCATTGGTCATTCCGAACGCCGCGCCGATCACAAGGAAACGAATGAGCTGGTGAAGGAAAAGGCCGAGGCCGCCATTGCCGCCGGCATGAACGTGATCGTCTGCGTGGGCGAGACCGAGGAAGAGCGTGATTCCGGCAAGGCCGAAGCGGTTGTCGCAGAGCAGCTTTCCGGCTCGCTTCCGGAAGGCGAAAACGTCGCCGAGAAGATTACGGTTGCCTACGAGCCGGTCTGGGCCATCGGCACCGGACGCACCCCGACCGTTGACGATATCGGTGCCATGCACCGCCACATCCGCGAAAAGCTGGTGGACACCTTTGGTGAAGACGGCGCGGCGATCCGCATCCTGTACGGCGGTTCGGTAAAGCCCGATAACGCTGCCGAACTGCTGGCGGCGGACGAAGTGGGCGGCGCGCTGGTCGGCGGTGCCAGCCTGACCGCTGAAAGCTTCCTCGGCATCATCATCGCAGCGGCAGAGGACCAGGACGACAAATCCTGACACCGCGGGGCCTGCGCGCTCCTGCCCTTGTGGCGGCGCGCGCATACGCCTATGTGAGCGTCCAATTCAGTCTCAGGCAGGAATAGCGTTCCTTTCGTCATGTTTATTTTCTTCACCGTTCTGCAGGCGGTCATTGCCGCAACCCTCGTCATCCTTGTGCTGATGCAGCGTTCGGAAGGCGGCGGCCTCGGTATCGGCGGCGGCGGCAGCCCCGGCGGCCTGATGTCCGCTCGTGGTGCGGCGGATTTCCTGTCTCGCGCAACGAAGTGGTCTGCGATCCTGTTCGTAGGCCTGTCGATCGTGCTGGCCGCCCTGGCCGTCGACGTGTCCGGCCAGCGTGATTTCGAGGACACCCTCGATCGGTCGACGACGGCGCCGAGCGAGAGCGCAGCCGAGGACGCGGTTGCACCGCAGCCTGAAGCTCCCGCGGAAGATCCCCTCGCAGATCTGGCCGAATAAAATATCCACGGAATAAAATTCCGAACCGGTCGAATTTGATACCAAATAGCTTGCGCCGAATCCCCGTGTGAGCTTAAGGCCCAACTCCCATGGCGCGGTACATTTTCATCACCGGCGGCGTGGTCTCCTCGCTTGGCAAAGGTCTCATGGCAGCATCGCTTGCTGCCCTCCTCCAGGCGCGTGGCTACAAGGTCCGCATTCGTAAGTTCGACCCCTACCTGAACGTGGATCCGGGGACGATGAGCCCCTACCAGCACGGCGAGGTCTACGTCACCGACGACGGCGCAGAGACCGATCTGGACCTGGGCCACTATGAGCGTTTCACCGGTGTTTCCGCGCACCAGAACGACAACATCACCTCAGGCCGTGTCTATCGCGACATCATCGCCAAGGAACGACGCGGCGACTACCTTGGCGCGACGGTCCAGGTGATCCCGCACGTTACCGACGCGATCAAGGAATTTGCGCTCGCCGACCAGGGCGACCACGATTTCATCCTGTGCGAGATCGGCGGCACGGTAGGCGATATCGAGAGCCTGCCCTTCATGGAGGCGATCCGCCAGCTGCGTAACGAACTGGAACCCGACCAGACGCTTTCGGTGCACGTCACCCTGGTACCCTACATCGCGGCGGCCGGCGAGCTTAAGACCAAGCCGACGCAGCACTCGGTCCGTGAGCTGGCATCTCTGGGCATCAAGCCCGACGTGCTGCTGTGCCGCTGCGAGCACCCGCTGCCAGATACCGAGCGACAAAAAATCGCCAACTTCTGCAATGTGCGCAAGGAGTCGGTCATTCCGGCTCTCGATGCGACGAGCATCTACGCCGTGCCGCAGCAATATCACGGCGTGGGGCTGGACAGCGAAGTGTTGCGGCATTTCGGCATGCTCGGCACGTCCAACCCGCCCGACATGACCCGCTGGGCCGACGTCGTGGATCGCTATGAGCATCCCGAAGGCGAGGTCACGATCGGGGTCGTCGGCAAGTACGTCGGTCTGCCCGATGCCTACAAGTCGTTGAACGAAGCCCTGGTGCATGGCGGAATGGCCAATCGCACCAAGGTCCACATCAAGTGGATCGATGCAGAGATCTTCGAGCAGGACGATGCCGAGATTGCAGCGGCGCTTGAACCCATGCACGGCATTCTCGTGCCGGGCGGTTTTGGCGAGCGCGGATCGGAGGGCAAGATCGCTTCGGTGCGTTTCGCGCGCGAACGCAAGGTGCCTTTCTTCGGCATCTGTCTCGGCATGCAGATGGCTTGCATCGAGGGCGCTCGCAACACCGCAGGGATTGCCGCCGCCTCCTCCACCGAATTCGGCGACACGCCCGAGCCGGTGGTGGGCATCATCACCGAATGGATGAGCAAGGAGGGGTTGCAGAAGCGTTCCGAGGAAACCGATCTTGGCGGAACCATGAGGCTTGGCGCTTACGAAGCGAAACTGGCGGGTAACAGTCACGTCTCGAACATCTACGGCGGCGCAACCTCCATCTGGGAACGCCACCGCCACCGTTACGAAGTCAACTCGGCCTACGTGGAACGACTGGAGGCTGGTGGCCTGATCTTCTCGGGCATGTCGCCTGACGGACTGCTCCCCGAAATCGTCGAGCGGCCCGACCATCCGTGGTTCGTTGGCGTGCAATTCCACCCGGAATTGAAGAGCCGGCCTTTTGACCCGCACCCGCTGTTCAGTGGCTTTATCGCTGCGGCCCTGGCCCAGTCTCGCCTGGTCTAGTCCGTAAACCGTGGCCGCGGAATTTAGTGCCGTATGCTTACACTCGAGAGATTAACCTTGCATCAAGGCCCCTCCAGCGCGTAACATTATCTCAAGGCGAAGGGTCGTTTACGCCTTAGTATGAGGGCGCTTTCACCGCGATCCCAGTTATCGATTTCAGGCCGGCCCAGCGCGGATAGCAGGGTTAACCCGCGCATGTCGGTTCGGTCTTGCCTCTTGGGGGCGGCTGTCTTTTGCGACCCGGACAGCCATCTCCGAAGGCGAGTCGGCGCTCGATGCGTCGAGGGGGCGAGGCTTTAGCGGGCCTCGCCCCCAACTGTTTCCACTATCGGAATCGGTAAGTTATCAGGCGGCGTCGGCCTTGTCGTCGCCCTTATCCTTGTTCTCGACCACCTTCAGCGAATTCCCGCCGATGGCAATCTTCTTCGGCTTCATCGCCTCGGGCACTTCGCGCACAAGGTCGATCACCAACAGGCCATCAGCCAGGTCGGCGTCCGACACGCGCACGTAATCGGCCAGTTCGAAGCGGCGTTCGAAACCGCGGTTGGCGATGCCGACGTGCAGCATTTCACCTTCGGCGTTTTCCTCGCGCTTGCGGCCCTGCACGGTCAGCAGGTTCTGCTGGGCGGTAATATCGAGGTCTTCCGGACGGAAGCCAGCCACGGCGATGGTGATGCGATAGGCATCCTCGTCACGGCGCTCGATATTGAAAGGGGGATAGTTGTCGCCGCTGTTGCGGGCATTGTTCTCCAAGAGGTCGAACAGGCGATCGAACCCGACGGTGGAGCGGCGATAGGGGGTAAAGTCCATACGGTTCATTTGAAACAAATCCTCTTTTGAGCAATTTGACACTATGTGCGGACCCGCTTTCGGCATCCGCACGATTGAGATAGGAAGGCGCAAATTCGCTTTCAAGAACTGGCGCACCATCACTCCGCAGGGGAATTTCGTGAGCACACCCAAGGTCGAAATCTACACCAAGATGTACTGTGGCTTCTGCCACCGCGCAAAGCGCTTACTGGACCAGAAAGGCGTCGATTATGAAGAGTACGACATTACGCTGGGCGGTCCCAAGCGCCAGGAAATGCTGGATCGCAAACCTGATGCCATGACCGTTCCGCAGATTTTCATCGACGACAAGGCTATCGGCGGGTCCGACGATCTGGCCGCGCTGGAGCGCGAAGGCAAGCTCGACGCCATGCTCGGCCTCTGAGCCGCCATCATGCCCCGTATCGCTCTTTTGCAAATGACATCGGGCATCGATCCCGATGCCAATGCCGCCACCATCGCCGAGGCAATCGAACGCGCCGCGGGGGAGGGAGCAGAGATGCTCTTCACACCGGAGATGGCGGGTCTGCTCGATCGCAAGCGCGAGCGTGCAACACGCAATATCGTGCCGGAAAGCGAGAGCGCGATGGTTGATCGTGTTGCGAAGGCTGCGGGCGATGCTGGCGTGTGGGCGTGCCTTGGATTGCCGGTCCTGCGTGAAGACGGCCGCTGGGCTAACCGCACGCTGGTGTTCAACAAGAGCGGCGAAATCGCGGCTCGATACGACAAGATCCATATGTTCGACGTCGAACTCGATACCGGGGAGAGTTGGCGCGAATCCGCAGCCTATGTTCCGGGTGAAAAGGTCGTCACCGTCGAGGGAACCCCGGTTGGACGCCTTGGCCTCACCATCTGCTACGACATTCGGTTTCCCGCTCTTTTTGAAGAACTTGGCAGGAAGAGGTGCGATGCGATCGCAATTCCTGCTGCCTTTACCGTGCCAACCGGGAAGGCACACTGGCACCTCTTGCAACGCACGAGGGCCGTAGAGGCTAGTGCCTTTGTGATCGGCGCGGCTCAGGTCGGCAAACATGCTGACGGCCGCGAAACCTACGGGCATTCGCTCGTTGTCGGTCCTTGGGGCGAGGTGCTGCTCGACATGGGCGGCGATGCCGCTGGATTGCAGGTCTGCGATCTCGACCTCGAGCGCATTGCAGAGGTGCGTAAACAGTTGCCCAGCCTTGCCAACAAGCGCGATATCCCTAAATCAGCGGCGCAATGATCGTTTACGACCTTTCCTGCGAACATGGCCATCGTTTCGAGGGCTGGTTCAGCTCGTCCGAAGATTTTGCCACGCAGCAGGGGCGCGGGCTGGTCTCCTGCCCGACCTGTGGGTCCGAAGCCGTTATCAAGGCACCGATGGCGCCTGCCGTGGGCCGAAAGGGAAACCAGCAACAGGTGAACGGACCATCCGGTGAAGGCCAGAGCAGGGGCGACAACGGCCTTTCCAATACGCCGATGACGCCCGAAGTCGCAGAGGCCATCGACAAGCTGGCCAAGGCCCAGGCTAGGGCCCTGAAAGACAGCACATGGGTGGGTAAGGATTTTGTGGAGCAGTCCCGCGCGATGCATTACGGCGAGCGGGATCACGCACCCATCCACGGCGAGGCGACCTTGCAGGAAGCGCGTGAATTGGTGGACGAGGGCGTACCCGTCGCGCCGCTGCCGCTGCCCGTTGCACCACCTGACGACGTGAACTGATTGCCAGCCTGCCCGCGTCCCATTAGGGGAAGATTCGCGCGCCCGTAGCTCAGTCGGATAGAGCATCGGATTCCTAATCCGGGGGCCACAGGTTCGAATCCTGTCGGGCGC
>MDTG01113258.1_pt1 | contig 17707 bp, 16 predicted proteins | sample 811421 | NCBI WGS metagenome assembly MDTG01 (sample SAMN05326645, study PRJNA326480) | marine metagenome | isolation source: seawater | place: Pacific Ocean: South East | collected 2011 | reverse complement strand
GTTGGAGATTTAGAATATAACGCAAGCATAGCAGACCGCCTGGAAGCGTTAAAAAGAGAATTAATTACATCCTAATACTGAAAAAAAGAAAAAATGGCAGATGTTAAGCCCGCTGAAGTTTCAGCAATATTAAAAAATCAATTGGCAGGATTTAAAGCTACCGCTTCTCTTGACGAAGTGGGAACCGTTCTAGAAGTAGGAGACGGTATTGCCAGAGTATACGGTCTTACTCATGCCGAATATGGTGAACTAGTGACCTTCGAGAATGGAATTGATGGGATGGTCTTGAACCTCGAAGAAGACAATGTTGGGGTTGTATTATTGGGACCCTCCAAAGAAATTAAAGAAGGGAACACTGTTAAGCGGACCAAAAAAATTGCCTCTATTAATGTAGGGGAAGGCATTGTAGGACGTGTGGTTGACACCTTGGGAACACCTATTGATGGGAAAGGATCCATCAAGGGAGAAACCTATCAAATGCCTCTAGAGCGTAAAGCTCCAGGAGTAATCTTTAGACAGCCCGTTAACGAACCCCTTCAAACAGGAGTCAAGTCTATCGATGCTATGATCCCCGTGGGAAGAGGTCAAAGAGAATTGGTGATAGGTGACCGTCAAACTGGTAAAACCACGGTTTGTATCGATACCATCCTGAATCAAAAAGAGTTTTTTGATGCTGGAGAACCGGTTTACTGTATATATGTTGCCATAGGGCAAAAAGCTTCTACTGTAGCCGGAATTGCAAAAATTTTGGAAGACAAAGGTGCTCTGGCCTACACCACTATCGTCGCCGCCAATGCCTCTGATCCTGCTCCAATGCAGGTATATGCTCCTTTTGCCGGAGCGGCAATTGGAGAATACTTTAGAGACACTGGTCGTCCTGCATTGATAATCTATGATGACCTATCCAAACAAGCAGTTGCCTACCGTGAGGTATCTCTATTGCTTCGTCGTCCTCCAGGTCGTGAGGCATATCCTGGGGATGTATTTTACCTTCACTCTAGATTGCTTGAGCGCGCAGCAAAAGTCATTGCAGATGATGATATTGCCAAAGTCATGAACGACTTGCCCGAGTCCCTTAAGGGGAAAGTAAAAGGAGGAGGTTCTCTCACGGCATTACCTATTATTGAAACCCAAGCGGGAGATGTTTCAGCCTATATTCCGACCAACGTAATTTCGATTACCGATGGGCAGATTTTTTTAGAATCCGACCTCTTCAACTCCGGAGTACGTCCTGCAATTAACGTCGGAATATCAGTATCTAGGGTTGGGGGATCGGCACAGATCAAGTCTATGAAAAAAGTTGCGGGGACACTAAAACTCGACCAAGCCCAATTCCGTGAGCTTGAAGCCTTTGCCAAATTTGGGTCCGACCTTGATGCTGCTACGCTTAACGTCATTGAAAAAGGGCGTCGAAACGTTGAAATCCTCAAGCAAGCACAAAACGACCCATATACTGTAGAAGATCAAGTCGCCATTATTTATGCCGGGTCAAAAAACCTATTGAGAAATGTTCCGGTGGACAAGGTCAAAGAATTCGAAACAGCTTTTTTAACCACCTTGAAGAAGAAGCATAAAAAGGCTTTGGCAGAACTTAAATCAGGGAAGTTGACTGACAATGCTCTTGACACCCTCAATGCTGTAGCTCAAGAAACTTCAAAAGCTTTTGAATAGATGGCTAACCTGAAAGAAATACGAAATCGTATTGCCTCGGTCTCTTCAACCATGCAAATTACCAGTGCTATGAAAATGGTATCGGCCGCAAAGTTGAAGAAAGCCCAGGACGCCATTACATCTATGCGGCCCTATGCCAACAAGCTTAGCGAGCTTATTCAAAATCTCTCAGGGAGCCTAGACTTGGAAGGTAAAAGCCCTTTTACCGTTCAACGTGCTGAAGAAAAAGTCCTCATCATATCCATAACCTCCAACAGAGGATTGTGTGGAGCTTTCAATTCCAATATCGTCAAGGAAACTCTTAGACTAGCCAAGGAAGATTATGCCGGTAAAACCATTGAGGTAATGGGAATTGGTAAAAAAGGAGGCGACATCCTTTCCAAATCTATTACAATCAAAAGTCGTCACGATTCCATTTATGACGACCTTAATTTTGGCAATACCGCTGAGGTGGCTCTTCAGGCGATGGATGCTTTTGCCGAAGGACAATACGACAAAGTTTTGATAGTCTATAATCGCTTTAAAAATGCTGCTACACAGATCGTAACGGCTGAACAATTCCTTCCTATAGTGGCAGTGGAAGATAGTACAGAAAAGTCCACAGCAGATTATATATATGAACCCTCTCAACCTGCAATCATAGAGGAATTGTTGCCAAAATCCCTCAAAATGCAGATCTTTAAAGCAGTAAGAGATTCCTTAGCTAGCGAGCATGGAGCCCGTATGACTGCCATGCATAAGGCTACTGACAATGCTACCGAGCTTAGGGATCAGCTTAAACTCACCTATAACAAAGCACGACAAGCCTCCATTACAAACGAGATTCTCGAAATTGTAGGAGGAGCGGAGGCTCTGAACAATTAGTAGAAGCCCTCATTTTAGGCTTTAATTTTTTTGAACCTTTTGCAGGGGATTTACCAAAATAGTATTATAAAAATGAATAATATGATTTTTAATTAATTTTAAGATATATCCCTAAAAAGATGTATACAACTGTTCAAAACCGCATCCGCTCTATTGATATCCTTCGTGGTTTCGACATGTTGATGATCGTTTTTGCTGACCAGTTTTTTTCTAAATTAAACAAGGGAGTAGGATCTGATTATACTGCAGCTTTAGCAGAGCAATTCTCTCACCCGGAATGGCTGGGGTTTAGATTTTATGATATCATAATGCCTCTGTTTCTCTTTATAGTAGGAGCAGTAATACCCTTTTCGGCTTCAAAATACAAACATAATTCCGAAAGAGGACAACATCTTTTTTTAAAGCTATTCAGGAGATTTTTTATGCTTTTTGTTCTGGGTTGGATTGTTCAGGGCAATCTATTAGACTTTGACCTTTCAAAATTTAAAATATTCAGCAATACCCTTCAAGCCATTGCGGTTGGATATGTCTTTACCACCCTCGCTTATCTCTATCTAAAACCCGCCGAGAGACACCTCTCTTTAATGGGCTGTTTGCTGGTGTATTCCCTTTTGTTGACCCTACCGATCATTCCCGGCATAGGGAGGAGCACTCTAACACCCAATGCTAATTTTGCTCTATATGTCGATCATTTGATTTTTGGCTCTTTTGAAGACGGTAAGCAGTATACTTGGTTTTTGTCCTCCCTTGGATTTATAGCCACCACCCTTTCCGGCTTATTTGCTGGAACGCTGATTAAAAACCAAAAAGACAAAATGAAGGTAGTCCAAACCCTAATGATTTACGGAGCCATCGCACTTAGCTTAGGAACTCTGGGAAACATTTGGCACCCTGTAGTAAAGAAAATTTGGTCTTCCACTTTTGTCTTGGTTTCCTCCGGGATTTGTTATTTCCTTATGGCTGCTTTTTATTGGATCATTGATGTAAAAAAGAAATTCAAGTGGGCCTTTTTTCTAAAAGTCATAGGAATGAATGCTATAACTGCATATGTGGTTACACATGTTTTGCCATTTCCCAAAATTGCTAGCTTTATACTCTATGGTCTGGAGCCCTATACTGGAAGTTATTATGAACTGATCAAGGTGATCGGAGGATTTGCTTTACTCTATTTATTGCTTTGGTATATGTACCAAAATAAAACATTCATTAAGGTTTAAACACCAAAAGGGCTGTCAAAAAAGAGCAATTTTAAAAAAAAACATTAACTAAGAATAGAGAACTCCGGGTTTCAGAGAGCTTTTTGTATTTTTACACAAACAAATAAAATGATTAAGATTCCAGTTCTCTTTTCAGGCAAGGGAGATTTGCCCTATTATGAGACTCCACTTTCTGCAGGCATGGATTTACGCGCTCATATCGAAGCCCCCATAACCCTTAAGACTCTGGAGCGAAAAATCATCCCGACTGGACTTTCCATTGCCTTACCAGAAGGCTATGAAGCCCAAGTTCGCCCCCGGAGTGGGCTGGCTGCCAAGCACGGCATTAGTGTTCTAAATTCACCAGGAACCATCGATGCTGATTATCGAGGAGAGATTGGAGTAATATTGTGCAACCTTTCCCAAGAAGATTATACCATTTCTTCACAAGATAGAATTGCTCAACTAGTTATCGCAAAACATAGTCAGGTGCAATGGCAAATCGTAGGGGCCCTACCAGACTCTGAGAGAGGAACTAGAGGTTTTGGAAGTACCGGAAAAAAATAGGTTAAAGTTATTGTTTAAGATATAATATATAAATTTTGAGAATCATTATTCCTATGGCTGGAAGAGGTTCAAGACTTAGGCCTCATAGCCTTACGGTTCCCAAGCCTATGTTACCAGTAGCTGGATCTCCCATAGTTAACCAATTGGTCAACGAAATTGCCAGAGTAGTTTCCCAACCCATAGAGGAGGTTGCTTATATACTTGGAGATCCTGCTTTTTTTGGTCCTGCCATATCAGAAGAATTAACAAAATTGGCCCAAGATCTTGGTGCAAAAGTTTCTTTTTATCGCCAATTGAAACCACTAGGAACTGGACATGCTGTAATGTGTGCTGCCGACTCCCTGTCAGGGCCCATTATAGTCGCCTATGCAGATACTCTTATCCGCTCCGACTTATCCCTTGATACTTCAGTAGACGGAATGATATGGGTTAAGAAAGTTGAAAACCCCAAAGCTTATGGTGTATTAAAAGTAAATGAAGACAACCAAATTACTGATTTGGTAGAAAAGCCACAAGATTTTGTTTCTGACATGGCTGTGACAGGTATTTACTATTTCAAGGAGGGGCAGGCCATCAAGGGTGAATTGGAAAAAATCATGGTACGTGAACGTCCCGAAGGAGAGGAATTATTATTAAACGAAGGTATATTGGCCATGATGGACAAAGGCGCTGTATTCACTCCTGGAGCAGTCAAAGAGTGGATGGACTGCGGGAATCCCAAAATTACCCTCGAAACCAATATCAAAATGTTGGACATTCTTGCCGAAGAGGGTAATAAATTAGTGGCTGAGGATGTTTTTGCAGAGAACAGCCAGATCATTCCCCCATGTTATATAGGTCAAGGGGTGGTGTTAACAAATACTACAGTTGGACCGCATGCCTCAATAGGAGAAGGTACTCGAATTGAAAACACAACCATAAGTAAAAGTTTGGTGCAAAAACATTCGATTATACAAAATGCCCAGCTCAAAGGCGCCATGATCGGTAACCATGTAAAATATGATGGAAAATTCAACTTTGTTTCCATTGGAGATTATTCAGAATTATTAAAGTCATGAAATCCTACCTCATCAAATTTCACTTTATTACTTTCCTAATGTTGGTATTTATACTTCTGCATTCGGCCTGTAAATCCCCTGCTCTTCCGTCCAGTAGAATACCAATGAAAGACATTCAGGCAAAAGAATTGACCAAGTCCATTGCTAAAAATCAATTGAATTATAAAAAATTTCGTTCTCGTGTAAAGACCACATATGATAATGGCAAGCGAAAACAACAGATCATCATTAACCTTCGGATGGAAAAAGCCAAATCCATATGGATGAGTGCTAAAATGATCGTCCCTATTGCCAAACTATTGGTTACCCCCGATAGGGTCTCCTTTTATGAAAAATTTCAAAAAACTTTTTTTGAAGGAGATGTTTCTTTTATAAATCAAAAATTCGATACAAGTTTTGAATTTAAAGATTTGCAAAACCTTTTGATCGGTCTTCCCCTAACCAACATAAAAATAGGCAGGTGGGAAACCATTTCGCATCCCAAATTTTACATTTTGACTCCAAAATCTGATAAATTAAGATTCCGGCCTACCTTCTTTTTTGACCCCTATAACTTTCTTCTACTTGAGCAGCGTTTTATGGTACCAGGCACTCAGCAGTCTTTGACATTCAAATATCTTAACCATCAAAAACTGGAAGGAGAGTTTGTCCCCGGAGAGGTTCAAATTTCGCTTTTTAACGGTTCAGAATTAACTAAAATCAAACTGGAATATACCCGTGCCGATTTTCCCGATCGATTGAGTATTCCCTTTGATATTCCTGCAGGTTACCAACCAATAGAAATGTAATGTATCGCATGCGAAAGCTCTGTATGTTCTTTTTTCTATTCCTTACATCCTTTGGGATTGCCCAGACCAATGCGGCCCGACAGAAAGCTCTGGAAAATCAAAAAAAGCGACTTCAAGCAGAGATCAAACAAATCAATACACTGCTTTTTAATAACACTAAAAAGGAAAAGTCTCTACTTTCTCAGGTCGGTGACCTAACTTTAAAAATATCCGTCAGAAGTGACCTGGTCAAGGTAAATAATCAACAGGCCAACCTTTTAACTCAGCAAATTAATGTCAATCAAAGGAATATTTCCAACCTTAGAAAAGAGTTGGAAGACTTAAAGAAAGACTATGCACAAATGATTCAGAAATCCTACAAAAGTAAATCCTCCCAAAATCGATTAATGTTTTTGTTTTCCTCTGAGGATTTTTTACAGTCATACAAACGGGTTCAATACATGAAACAGTATGCTAACTATAGAAAAAAACAAGGTGAGGAGATTGCAGAAAAAACCAAAACTCTTCAATCCCTCAACAAAACCTATTTGGAGCAAAAAGCCCAAAAAGATGCTTTGGTATTAGAGAATAGAAAAGCTCAACAACAATTGCAGCAGGAACGTAAATCACAGCAAAAACTGATCCGGGGGTTAAAAAATAAATCGCGTTCGTTGACGACTGAGATTAGACAAAAACAACGTAAAGCGGCAGCAATTGATAGGGAAATTGAACGTTTAATTCGCGAGGCCATTACAGCCTCTAATAAGGCAGCGGGCAAAAAACCTAATAATTCCTTTGCTCTTACCCCCGAGGCGAAGTTACTAGCCTCCAACTTTATTGCCAATAAGGGTAAACTGCCTTGGCCTGTAGAAAAAGGAATAGTTATCCAGCGTTTTGGTACACAACCTCATCCGGTGGTCAAGACTGCCATGATTAAAAGCAATGGTGTGACTATTGCCACATCTCCCAAATCAAAAGCCCGAGCTGTTTTTGAAGGGGAGGTAATGACAATTCTAAGCTTTAAAGGGAGTAACCCAACCATATTGATTAAACATGGGAATTTTATTACGACCTACAAAAACATGGGCAAGGTTTATGTCCAAAAAGGAGAAAAAGTTAAGGCTAAACAGCCCATAGGGGAAATATTTACCCATCCGCAAACGGGTAAAACCACTATTCAATTCAGTGTTTTCAACGAATTAAAACCTCAAAATCCAAAAAGTTGGATTTTTAGGATGTAGTCTAGTTTTCCTCCAAGTACCAGGCCTCTTCTTTAAGGGCGTAGCGGATGTAATTGTGCAAGTTTAATGCTTTACGCTTGGAAACAAACCGTCCGAAAGCTACACGGTGAAGGCCTTCTGGATTAACCTCTGTAAAAGAAGCATCAAAACCTTCTGCTTGTAACTGCGCGAGTTTTTTTTCGGCATTTTCGATTGACCGGTATGATCCTGCGACTACACTGTAATAAGTCTCTGCCAAAGGCGTGTCTTCGATCACCTCAGTATTGGCATCTATAGTCAAATCCAATTTGGATAATGCACCAAGGTCAAAAGTTGCTTTTTGAACGTTGTTCTTTATTTTCTTTTGGGCCAATTCTGTGGCCTTTGCCTTTTCATCAGCAATATATTGATTGCCAAAATAATAGGCTACACCAATAAATGAAATTCCAATTAGACCGATGATGGCATATCTCATTATCGGAGAGCGCTTGCTTTCGTTTTCTTCCGGGGTAAACATCAAGTTATCTTTGTTTTCGTTTTCCATAATGGTAATGGGTTTAGGTTCTTCTGTATTGATTGGATGGGTAAATATAGATTTTCTTGTAAAACTATTGAGTCCAAATGTGCTCAGGTCAAAATTAATTGCTCCAAAAGGAGAAAAACTAATTTTCTTTTGCGGATTAAGGCGCATTTCACCTATACCTGCAAAAGTCAAATGCTGGGTATTCAATCTTTGTTTCCATATAATCACCTCTTTTTCAATTTTTCTCAAGGCTTGTTCGTAAGAAACATTTTCTTTTTTCGCTACATACTGGGCCAGTATACCATCGTTGCTTTTCAGAAGATGGTTAAAACTAACATCTTTCCTTGGGGGAGTAAAAACCCCTGTATCCGGCTGAATCAACACATTGATCGTACGGGTGAGAAAAGCACCGAAATTAGGCACTGTAACACACTCATGTTGGAAAAGTAACTCTTTGATATACTGTTGTAACTGCATTCTCAAATATACTAATATTTACTCCTTATTAATAACGATGAATTTCTATGTTAGTATATTAATGGTCACCAAAACTTTAATTTTTCTCCAATTTTAATAATAAAACAGAGGTTTTACTGATGGGAAAGCGGTTAGCAAGATGGGATCTTTTTGAATTGATTTAAAACCCGAGCTTTTGCCTAACCCTGATTAGAACATCATCCGCTATTTTACTCGCTTTTACAGCTCCTTTGGCCAACGCAATTTCAACCTCTTCGGGGTGATCCTGGTAGTAATTGAATTTTTCCCTTTCCGTTTTGAATTTTTTTACGATCAATTCAAACAAAGTCTGCTTGGCGTGACCGTAGCCCATGCCTCCAACCAAATATTGTTTCTTTAGATTTTCGATGGAGTCTGGCTCTGCTAGGAGCGAAAAGAGTTTAAACACATTACAGCTTTCTGGGTTTTTGGCTTCTTCTATGGTCTTACTATCTGTTTTTATACTCATGATTTGTTTCCGCAGATCATTATCTGGCAGAAAAATATTGATCATGTTGTTTTTGGACTTGGACATTTTATTACCATCGGTTCCGATTATGTATTGGGTATTCTCTTGAATTTTTTCTCTGGGCAATACAAAAGTTTCCCCCATTTGATGATTGAATCGTGCGGCCACGTTACGAGTCATTTCAAGGTGTTGTAACTGGTCTTTTCCTACTGGAACCACTTCGGCGTCGTAGATCAATATATCGGCGGCCATTAACATGGGGTAGGTAAACAAACCCGCGTTTACATCATCTAGCTGATTCCCTTTGTCTTTAAAAGAATGGGCAAGTGTAAGTCGTTGGTAGGGAAAAAAACAACTTAGGAACCAGGCCAGTTCAGTGACTTGACTTACATCGCTCTGGCGATAAAAGATTGTTTTTTCCACATCCAAACCGCAAGCGAGCCAGGCCGTTGCCGTAGCAAAAGTGTTTTTAGACAGCTGCTTCCCTTCTTTGATCTGGGAGACGGAGTGCAGATCTGCAATAAACAAAAAAGATTCATTCTCAGGGTTATCCGCCATTTCGATTGCTGGAAGCACTGCACCCAGCAAATTTCCCAAATGGGGGACCCCTGTCGATTGGATTCCGGTCAAAATTCTTGCCATAATTTGGTGTCAATGATTTCCTGCAAATATATTTTTTTTCAACGGTTGTACAAAGTTTGCTTAATTTCCTTATTGCACCATTTCCAGAAAATGTATTTTTACCGCCTGATGAGGTTTTTGATTATAATTTGGCGCATTTGGTTTTACTTTTTATCCTCCATCCCCGTCCTACTTATGTTCCCTTTGTTGGCGATTTTATTGGTTTTCCCAAATGGATACCGTCCCTTTTTTTGGATCGCTCGTAACATTTGGTCCCGATGGGTATTGTTGGGGATGGGTTTTAGGCTAAAAAAAAGATTTAAAACCACTTTGGATACCAAAAAAAATTATCTTCTAGTGGCCAATCATTCTAGTTATATAGATATCATGCTTATGTTTGCGACCGCTCCCAACCCTTTTGTCTTTGTAGGAAAAAAAGAACTGGTTAAGATTCCATTTTTTGGGTATCTCTTCAAAAACGCAGCCATTATGGTGGACCGCAGTAGTTCCAAAAGTCGATATGGAGTCTATGGTAGAGCAAAAAAGGTTTTGGAAAAAGGCTATAGCGTATGTATTTTTCCCGAAAAGGACTATTTGGACGAAACCATCTTGCTCAATCCTTTTAAACAAGGTGCATTTAAAATTGCTATTGATCATCAGCTGCCCATTTGTCCCATGGTTTTTTTAGATTGTAAAAGGAAATTCCCGTGGAGAACCACCCATGGTTATCCTGGAGTACTCCGTGTAGACATTCACCCGCCCGTTCCTACTGAGGGCCTTACAAAAGACGACATTCCTGAGATACAACAAGAAATTTATGACCTGATCTATTCCGAATTGCAAAATGACCCACTGCAAACTGCAGTTAATGCCATTTTAGTTTGGAAAAAAGCCACCAAAACGAATTAGTATACTAGTCGGTTAATGGGGATCATCGGTTGATTCATGTCACGTAGTGCGTTGATTAGTTTTAGCCCTTGGAATTTTTTAAGGTCATCCACCCCAAGTTTAGCTTTACCAATAATTTCCTGAGCTAAAAGCCTAGCGCGGCAGGTACCTTCTAGTAAAGGTAAGTCAGGAGTCCACCAGAACTTACCGTCAAAAAACACCAAATTTGCATAAGAACTGTCGGTGATTAATTCATTTCTGATAATTAATACATCATCACAATCCTCCCTTTGGTCAAAAAGGGCATCTAAACTTTCCCGGTTACTATATTTAAATGTATAGTCCAAATGATTGGTATACACCAATTTTAGGCTTTGGATGTTTTGCATTTGGTAGTGCTGAAAACCAAGGTCTCTTTTATTTTCGTTATAACAAATTTTCAATTTGACCTTTCCGCGGCAAAATTTTTGAGGAATGATCAAAGGGTCTAAAAGATCGTAAGTTGGAGTCTTTTTAAAAAAGCTTTGATAGGCTTTTTCAAATCGTAATCGATGCCATTCAGAGTAAAGTACTCGACCATCTTGGACACAAATAGACTCAAACAACGGGTACATAAATTTTTTCTATTAGTTCGTTGTATTCGGACTCCAGTTCGCTTAAAAAGGTGATGCCCCCCCCGCTTCGGTAGAGTAGTTGGTCACCCTTTTTTTCTAGGTAGCGGATATTGACCGCACTGTCGAAGTTTTCTCCATCAAAATACCCAAAAACACCAGTATAATAACCTCTTGGACCTTGCTCTACTTCTTGAATAATAGAAACTGTTTTGGCCTTGGGCGCCCCACAGATGGATCCGGCCGGAAGCATGCCAAAAAGGATATTGGGCAATTGGGTTTTCCAGTCGGCAGATAGTTTCCCTTTGATTTCTGAACTGGTGTGGTAGATTTCGTTTTTTTGGGTTTTGATTTTATCTACGTAGCGGAAGCGGGTCACTTGAACTTCTTTTGCGACTTTAGACAGATCGTTCCGGATCAGATCCACTATTGTATTATGTTCATTTATTTCTTTGGGGTTGGTTTCTAGTTTCTTTTTTGCCTCAGGCAGGTGTGCGTCAATCGTTCCTTTCATGGGATAGGAATAGATTCGGCTGTCTTTGATTTTGACGAAACATTCTGGTGAATAGACTACAAAATGATCCTGTTGTAGCAATTTATATGGGGCTTTGGCCAAGTGGAAAATGTCTTCCAGATTTAGATGGGTTTCGATGGCCGAGGGGAAGGTAAGGTTTAACAGAAAAGTGTTGCCACTATAGATCTCTTTAACTACCCTTTGGTAGGCTTGTGTATAAATAGCTTTGGGTACTGGACTAATTGAAAGATTTTTGGGGGTTGGTTTTCGGACTCGGGGGTCGAAATTTCGAAAGCCTTTGACTTCAAATTGAAAACCCATTTTTTTTGCATCTTCCAAAGGACATATTAAAGGTTTTTTCAGTTCGAAATCGATCAGAAAAAAAAAAGGGTTTTGCCCGGCAGCCAAGGCCGACATTTTTTCTTTAAATGCTGTGAGGTCCAATTCCTGTGCTCGGATTCGAATGGCTTATTATATGGCTTTGACGGTCTTCATGATTTTGTTTTCTAACTCTTCCATAAGTTCTATATTATCTTCTAGTAGAGCTTTGACGGAATCACGACCTTGTCCTAGTTTGGTATCGCCATAGCTAAACCATGAACCAGATTTTTTGATGATTTCGTAGTTGACGCCCAAGTCGAGAATCTCACCTATTTTAGAAATCCCCTCACCATACATGATGTCAAACTCTGTGGTACGAAATGGCGGTGCTACTTTATTTTTCACCACTTTGACTCGGGTTTTATTTCCCAGAACTTCGGCCTCTCCACTTTTAATTTGGGTGGATCGGCGGATATCCAATCGTACGGAAGCATAGAATTTTAGTGCATTTCCCCCAGTTGTAGTTTCAGGATTGCCAAACATGACTCCAATTTTTTCCCTGAGCTGGTTTATAAAAAACACGGCACAATTGGTTTTGCTAATAGAAGCGGTTAGTTTTCGAAGGGCTTGGGACATGAGTCTTGCGTGGAGGCCCATTTTGGAGTCACCCATTTCGCCTTCGATTTCACTTTTGGGAGTCAAGGCAGCGACAGAGTCCACCACCACCACATCGATGGCTCCAGAGCGGATAAGGTTGTCAGCAATTTCAAGTGCTTGCTCGCCGTGGTCGGGTTGCGATATGATGAGTTCGCGGACATCTACACCTAACTTTTCAGCATAAAAGCGGTCGAAAGCATGCTCAGCGTCAATAAATGCAGCGATACCTCCGGCCTTTTGGCATTCGGCAATCGCATGAAGGCTTAGGGTGGTTTTTCCCGATGACTCTGGACCGTAGATTTCGATTACCCGACCGCGAGGATAACCCCCTATGCCCAAGGCTAAATCTAAACCGATGGATCCCGAGGAAATGGCTTCGACTTCCTCAATGCCTTCATCACCCATTTTCATGACGGCTCCCTTTCCATAGGTCTTATCCAGCTTGTCTAAAGTTAGCTGTAAGGCTTTCTTTTTTGCTTCATTTGCGTCTACCATAATGCTCTTTTTTATTGCGAATTTACTATTTCTGACTGTGGGTGGCAATAGGTCCCCAAAAGGATTATTAACAATATCAAGTCAATAAAGAGAAGGCAACTGATCATGAGCTTAATTTTATACAACAATAATTTATAGATAAACCAATGGCCTAATTGGTTCGGGGATGAATAAGGTAAAACCTAAATTAGGAATAAAAACTCATGGACTTTTACATTATAATTAATAATCCCAGACGACCTTTAATAAATTGTCAAGGAATTTAAGCCTTGGTGTTGCTCTAAATTTTATTATTTTTGTACCCCAACACTTAAGCGTTTATAGCATGCAACTGTACAACAAACTAAGTGCTGAAGAACGACGCCTTTTGATTGTAAAAGCGGGAACAGAACGGCTTACCCTATCGTTTTATCAGTACCACCAAGTCGAAAATCCAAAAATTTTCAGAGATTATTTGTTCCTGCACTGGAACGAAATGGACGTTTTGGGCCGAACCTATGTTGCCTATGAAGGAATCAACGCCCAGCTGTCAGTGCCGGCTCCACGCTTTAATGACTTTAAAAACTTTTTGAATGGAATTAGCTTTTTAAAAGATGTACGTCTTAACATTGCAGTAGAGCAAGACAATGAGTCCTTTTTAAAACTGACCGTTAAATTTAGGGATAAGATCGTCGCTGATGGCCTAGACGATGCGACTTTCGACGTTACCCAAAAAGGAATCCATCTCAATGCTTCAAAGTTTAACGCCCTTTTGAGGGATCCCGATACAATATGTGTGGACATGCGTAACCATTATGAAAGTGAGATTGGACATTTCAAAGGAGCGTTTACCCCCGATGTAGATACCTTTAGGGAATCTCTATCTTTGATCGAAGAAGATCTCTCCGAACACAAAAAGGACAAAAAGCTATTAATGTACTGCACTGGAGGTATACGATGTGAGAAAGCGAGTGCTTACTTTAAACATAAAGGATTTAAAAATGTTTTTCAACTTGAGGGTGGGATCATTGAATATGCTCGTCAGGTTAATGAAAAGGGTTTAGAAAACCAGTTTATCGGAAAAAATTTTGTTTTCGACGAACGCCGTGGAGAGCGAATAAGTGAGGATATTATAGCTCAATGTCACCAATGTGGCACCCCTTGTGACAGCCACGTAAATTGTGCCAATGAAGCCTGTCACCTCCTTTTCATTCAGTGTGATTCTTGTAAAGAAAAAATGAAAGGGTGCTGTTGTTATGATTGTGAAAAAATTGCCAGTCTGCCGATAGAAGAACAAAGGAAACGGCGAAAGGGAAAACACAATAGCAACAAAATCTTTAAAAAAGGCCGTTCCGAAATATTAAAATTTAAACATTAATTAAGGATTTTTCATCTCCCCTATAATTCGAATTAACCTTATCTTTAAACTCTAACTACAGATCTATGGGTTGCTCTTCATGTGCCAGTAATTCAAATGACACCCCACGAGGTTGTAAAAGTAACGGTACCTGCGGGACAGATAGCTGTAACAAATTGACTGTTTTTGACTGGTTGGGGAACATGGAATTGCCTAACGGTAAAACTCCCTTTTCCATTGTGGAGGTACGTTTTAAAAATAGCCGAAAAGGATTCTATACCCTACCCGAGGGCTTATGTGTATCATTAGGCGAACCCGTAATTACCGGTGAAGAAAATTGCTATGATTTAGGACTAGTGACCTTGACTGGGGAATTGGTCCGTTTTCAAATGAAAAAGAAAAAGATCCCCTATGACAGCGAAGATGTTTCAAAAATATTGCGCAAAGCTAGCCAACAGGAAATAGATAAATGGCACACCTTAAGAGACAAAGAACCACAAATCCAAAAACGGGCACGTGAATTGGCCATAAGCTTGGGCTTGGAAATGAAGCTCTCCGATGTGGAATTTCAAGGGGATGGCAAAAAGGCAACATTTTATTATACAGCAGACAGCCGGGTAGACTTCCGACAATTGATCAAGGATATGGCCAAGGCATTTTCCGTTCGGATCGAAATGCGGCAAATCGGTTTGCGCCAAGAGGCTTCGCGCCTGGGAGGCATTGGTTCCTGTGGGCGGGAATTGTGTTGCTCAACTTGGCTGACCGATTACCGATCCGTATCCACCTCTGCTGCCCGCTACCAGCAGTTGTCCCTCAATTCCCTGAAACTGTCGGGTCAATGTGGAAAACTTAAATGCTGTTTGAATTATGAATTGGATGCTTATCGCACGGCACTCAAAACTTTCCCTAAATCAGACGTCAAACTCCAAACCGAAAAAGGATTTGCCGTATTGCAAAAAATAGATATTTTTAAAGAGCAATTGTGGTATGCTTATAAAGGTGAATGGATGAATTGGTATAATTTGACACTAGATTCGGTTCATGAGATCATTGCCAAGAACAAAAACAAAGAAAAAGTACCCAGCCTTGAAGAATACATCGCCGAAGAAAATTTCACTGGGGTTGAAAAGCCAGATGCAGTGTTTGAAAATGTAGTTGGTCAGGACAGTCTTAACCGATTTGAAAGTCCCAAAAAAACCAAAAATAAGAGGATAAAAAAACTCAAGCCCAACCCGAGTCAAAACAATGCTTAGCAAGGACTATATCTTTTCGGTATTTATTTTTAGTATTATTTTTTCATGTAGCAAGCCCCCTTTCTTCATGGATTACCTTAATTTCGATGGGCAGTGGCCAACTTCTGAAAAAGTAGTTTTTGATATAGGGACCTCAACCGATCAGCCTGTAAATTTAATGATTTACATCCGAAACAACCAACGTTATCCATTTTCGAACATTTTTTTGATTGCGCGTTTAAAAACTGGCGACTCCCTTTTACTTTGTGACACACTTGAATACGCAATGACCAATGCTCAAGGTCAGTGGTTGGGGAAAGGATTTTTAGAGGTTAAGGAAAGCAAACTCTGGTGGAAAGAAAATTATGAGCTACCAACTATAGAAAATTTAAATGTTCAGCTGGAGCATGCATTAAGATTTAATGGTAGTGAAAAAAGCATGGACACATTGGAGGGGATAGTGAGTGTAGGTTTTGCTATGGAGAAAATTTTAAAGGATGAGTAAACCCAAAAAGAATAAATTCAAAAAAAGGAAGTATAAAAAGTTCATTTGGGCTTTTTGGGTATTTTTTATTACACTTCTTTCTGCAGTGGTTTGTGTTTTTTGGATTACCGCTTTGGGCTATTTGGGACCCATGCCGCCGTTGGAGCAGTTGGAAAACCCTAAAACTAATTTGGCTACGCAGATCCTTTCCTCCGACGGAGTAGTATTGGGAAAATTTTATTTTAAAGACAACCGAACGCCTATCACCTATGACGAATTGCCCGATAACATCGTTGAAGCACTAATCGCCACAGAGGATGAGCGCTATTATGAACATGCCGGGATCGATTGGCGAGGAACACTAAGGGCCCTATTTTATTTTGGGAAAAAAGGCGGAGCCAGTACTATAACCCAGCAGTTGGCTCGACAGCTTTTTGTTGGGGTACGTTCTCGTAATAAAAAAGAAGCCGTACTCCAAAAAATCAAAGAATGGGTTCTATCGGTTCAATTGGAAAGAAGATACACTAAAAATGAGATCATCGCCATGTATCTCAACATCTATGATTTTGGATACAATGCTGACGGGGTTCGCTCGGCCGCAAAAATTTATTTTGACACCGATCCCCTAGCCTTGACGTTAGAGCAATCTGCGACCTTAGTAGGAATGCTTAAAAACTCTTCTTTGTACAATCCCTTGCGACGGCCCAAAATGGTCGAAAAACGACGGAATGTTGTTTTTCAGCAAATGCTCAGGAATGAATTGATAACACAAGAGGAAAAAGACTCCTTGGAAGCGCTTCCGCTTCAAATTAATTTTTCGCCCGAATCCCACCGTGAAGGTTTGGCCACTTATTTTCGTGCTTACCTCCAAGAGTTTATGAAAAAATGGATTCGGGAAAATCTCAAAGCAGATGGGAGTCCATACAATCTTTATCGAGATGGATTAAAAATCTTTACCACCATTGATTCCCGCCTTCAGGCCCTAGGTGAAAACGCCGTTTCGGATCATATGAATAATTTGCAAAAAGAATTTTTTCTTCAAAACACAAAAGAACTGAACCCCACTGCACCCTTTTTGGATTTGCGAGAAGGGGAAATCGACACCCTTTTGATCCGGACTGCCTACCGGAGTGAGCGTTGGCGAAAAGGAAAAGTAGCAGGAATTGACGAAGAATCCCTCTTGGAAAGCTTTTATAAACCTGTGTTAATGGAGGTTTTCAGTTGGAAAGGAGAAATCGATACCATTATGACCCCAATGGATTCGATTCGCTATTACAAACATTTCCTTCGGGCTGCCATGATGTCGATGGAGCCCCATACGGGTCATGTCAAAACATGGGTAGGTGGATTTAACTACAAGCATTTTCAGTATGACCAGGTAAAGCAAGGTCGCCGACAAATTGGTTCTACCTTTAAACCCTTTTTATACGCCACGGCCATCGACCAGCTTAAACTCTCCCCATGCGATAAATTGCCAGACGCATTGTACTGTATTGATGCAATGAAACATGGCAATGTAGATCCCTGGTGTCCTAAAAATTCGGGAGACCGATACGGTCGAACGCGAACCTTAAAAAATGCCTTGGCAAATTCGGTAAATACTATTAGTGCCAGAATTATGGACAAGGTAGGTCCTCAACCGGTCATTGATTTAGTCAAAAAAACAGGAGTGACCTCCTATATTCCCAACGTGCCTTCGATTGCATTGGGGACACCCG
>MDTG01188074.1_pt1 | contig 17708 bp, 12 predicted proteins | sample 811421 | NCBI WGS metagenome assembly MDTG01 (sample SAMN05326645, study PRJNA326480) | marine metagenome | isolation source: seawater | place: Pacific Ocean: South East | collected 2011 | reverse complement strand
TAGTGACACCCCGGTCGGAATTGACCATGGCGAGGGAGGGTCCCGCCTCAAGACAGGCCTCGATGTCATTCCTGAGTTCCTCCTGCTTCTCCCCGGGCAGCGTCTCCAGCCGGGAGAGAAGGTCGCCAAAGCCATTGTTGAAGTCGACTCCAAGTTCTTCAAGGAAAGGACCGTGCTTGGCAACAAGGTCCCGGAAGTAGACGCGCACGCAGTGGCCGAAGATTATGGGATCACTGACTTTCATCATGGTCGCCTTGAGGTGCAGCGAAAAGAGGATCCCTTCCTCACGGGCCCGGGTGACTTGCTGGTCTAGGAAGGCAAGGAGGGCGCTCCGGTTCATCACGGTGCAGTCGAGAACCTCGTCCTTCTGGAGGAGGGAAGCACCCTTCAGGACCCTTGTATTTCCTTCGAGGTCACAGAACTCGATGGTGAAAGAAGTTTCCTTTGCGGCCGTTACCGATTTCTCGCGAGAACGAAAGTCGCCGCTGCTCATGGTGGCCACGTTTGTCCGGGATTCAGAAGACCATGCGCCCATCGAGTGAGGATTATTGCGGGCGTACTGCTTGACGGCCCGGGGGGCCCGGCGGTCAGAGTTACCTTCCCGAAGGACAGGATTTACGGCGCTTCCCTTGACCCTGTCATAGCGGTTTTTGGTGTCCTTCTCGGCGTTAGTCTCAGGATCCTCGGGGTAATCGGGAAGCTCGAATCCCTGTGCGCGCAACTCCCCAATCGCGGCTTTCAGCTGGGGCACGGAGGCACTGATGTTCGGGAGCTTTATTATGTTGGCATCCGGGGTCTTGGCGAGGGAGCCGAGCTCGGCAAGGGAGTCGTCCACGCGTTGTTCGTTGCGGAGAGCATCGGGAAAACTGGCCAGAATCCGACCGGCAAGGGAAATATCGCGCATCTCAACCGAAATACCGGAGGACTGGGTGAATCGCCTGACGATGGGCAGGAGGGAGCGGGTTGCAAGGGCGGGGGCCTCGTCGGTCTTGGTGTAGATGATGGTTGGAGCGGACATGGCCGGCAGGGTTGAGGCCATTTACGTCACGAGACCCCATTGGTCAATCGCTTGTGGGGATCTCGGTTCATGGAGAATTTCCTTCAATGCCTGACAGTGCCGCTTCACCATTCCGGGCAGCGATGAATCGTCTAGTTCTGGTTCTCCTGTCCTCCCTCGCAGCCATGGGCCTGTCTGCCGAGACGAAGCCCAACGTCCTTGTCTTCCTGAGTGATGACCAGGGATGGGGAGACCTGTCCAGCTCAGGAAATTCCGATCTTCGGACTCCCCACATCGATTCCCTGCAGCGAGACGGGGTTAGCTTTGAACGGTTTTTTGTTTGTCCGGTGTGCTCTCCCACACGGGCGGAGTTTCTAACTGGACGCCACCACGCGCGCTCGGGGGTATATGCCACCTCAGCCGGCGGGGAGCGTATGAATCTCGACGAGGTTACAGTTGCCGACATGTTCCGGGAGGCCGGGTATGTCACGGGAGCTTTTGGAAAGTGGCATAACGGGATGCAGTTTCCCTACCACCCCAACGGTCGTGGCTTTGACGAGTTCTACGGCTTCTGCAGTGGCCACTGGGGTCACTACTACGATCCAATGCTGGAGCGAAATGGCAGGATAGTGAAGGGAGCGGGCTTCTGCGTCGACGATTTTACCGATCAGGCAATGGCCTTCATGGAGCAGGCAGTGAAGGGTGGGAACCCCTTTTTTGCCTACGTCCCCTACAATACTCCGCACTCTCCCATGCAGGTTCCCCGGCGTTTCTGGGAGCGCTTCCGGGGCCGCCCTCTGGCGATGGTCAACCTGGAGAAGCCCGGGCGGGAGGTGCAGACGCACAAGCGCAGTGCCCTGGCGATGTGCGAAAACCTTGACTGGAACGTGGGGAGGGCGCTGGCAAAGCTTGATGCGCTTGGAGTGGCGAGCAACACCATCGTGGTGTGGTTCCACGATAACGGTCCGAACGGAGTGCGTTGGAATGGAGGCATGAGGGGCCGGAAAGGGTCGACAGACGAGGGGGGGGTGCGTAGCCCCCTCTACCTCCGCTGGCCTGCGGTCATGAGGGCCGGGTTGGTCGTCCCTCAGGTCTGCAGCGTCCGTGATTTGCTGCCTACCCTCTGCGGCCTCGCCGGAGTTCCTATGACCAATCGCAAGCCCCTCGATGGGAGAAGCCTGAGGCAGCTGATGGAGCGGCCGGAAACGGCTGGAAGCGCGTGGCCTGACCGTATCCTCATCAGCCAGTGGCGCGACAGGATCGGAGCGCGAAATCAGCGCTTCCGTTTGGACGATAAGTCCCGGCTCTACGATATGGAGGCGGATCCCGGGCAGAAGAAAGATGTCTCGGACAAGCACCGGGAGGTTCACGCCCGGCTTGTAGCGGCGGTCGATGATCATCGTAGGCGCTTCATGGAAAAATACTCGGACGACACTCGTCCCTTCGTAATTGCGCATCCTGACTCACCTCTCACGCAGTTGCCGGCCCGCGACGGTGTGGCACATGGTGAAATCAGGCGTTCTAACAAGTTCCCCAACTGCTCGTATTTCCTGAACTGGAAGAGCACCGAGGACAAAATCACCTTCGCGGCCGAGGTCGCAAAAGGAGGCAGATTCCGGGTCGTGCTCTATTATGCGGCCCGGGAAGCAGGGGCAAAGTGTGAGCTGACCTTCAACCAGAGCTCGCTGGCTTTCGAGATTTCCGAGGCCCACGATGTCCCCGAGCTGGGAGCAGAACGTGATCTCCATCCGCGGCAGGAGTCCTACGTGAAGGAATTCAGGGCATTGACGATCGGGGAGATCGAGCTGGCGAAGGGAACCGGTGAGCTCACCCTGCGGGCCACGGACATTCCGGGCAAAGAGGCAATGGAGTTCCGGCTTCTGACCCTAGAACGACTTTAGAACCGGCGGGGAGCGGCCTTGCAAAGCAGTTTTGCTCTTCTATGGTGCGCGGCTCATGGAGATTGAGCTCATCCTCACCCATCCCGGGGGGGCGCACAAAGACGACTTTCTTGCCTGCTGCCTGCTTATTGCGAAGCACGGAGTGCCCGTGCATCGGCGCGAACCGGAAGCAGAAGATTTGGATAATCCTGCGATTCTCGTGGTGGACGTGGGAGGAAAGCATGAACCCGGAAAGGGAAATTACGACCATCATCAGTTTCCCCGGGATCACGATCCGGTTTGCGCTCTTTCCCTCGTTCTCCAGGACCTCGGGCTCTACGAGGATGCGCGGCTTTTCTGCGACTGGCTTGAGCCGGCAGAGTGGTTTGACACACGTGGACCAGGAGGAACCGCTGAGTGGCTGGGGGTGGAACGAAGCATCATGGATAAGCTCAATTCCCCGATCGATATCACCCTTCTGCGGCGCTTCGCCGGGGCTGAGGTCATGGAGAGAGGCGAGGTGCTCCATGAGCTGATGCGCTGGATTGGAAAAGACCTCCTGGAGTATCTTGAAACCTTGCGGGAACGTCTCGCCTTTATCGGTAAGCACGCGGAGCTGTGGAGCCTGGATGCCCGGGGAGAAAGTTTTCAGGTCCTCTACATGCCGCGCACTGATCCCCTGCCGGCCGAGCCCTCGATGGGACTAGGGCGCTATCTTGCCTCCACCGGCAAGGCCGAAGAGGTCTCTGGCCTGGTTTATCCGGACCGAAGGGGTAGCGGCTACGGGCTCTCTCGCCATCATGATGACCTGCGACTCGAATTCACACGGATCGAGCAGGAACAGGATGTCCACTTCGCGCATGCGCGAGGTTTCGTGGCCAAGACCAGCGCGACCGAGCCGGAGAGATTGAAGGAGTTGTTGTGCAGGGCCTGGGTGAGGTGATGTGGTAGATTTCGTCCGCAGTGAAGATTCTCTCGGCCCATTTTGAATTAAGTGCGGTGAACCTGGAAGGTTGCCCCGCAGGATCCGTCCCGGAGTTCGCCTTCATTGGAAGGTCAAACGTGGGGAAGTCGACCCTGCTCAACCTGGTGGCTGGGAAAAATGGGTTGGCACGGGTTTCGAGGAGTCCGGGGCGGACGCGCGAAATCAACTTTTTCATGATGAATGACCAATGGAGGCTCGTGGACCTTCCGGGCTACGGCTACGCGAAGGTCTCCAAGTCCCGGCGGGCAGGATTCAACGAGTTCGTTTCGAGTTATCTTCTTGAGAGGGAGAACCTCCTGTGTGCCTTCGTGCTCGTTGATTCCCGCCATTCGCCCCAGAAACTCGACCTCGAATTCGTGCAGTGGCTGGTGGAGGCTTCAGTCCCCTTTGTTCTGGTCTTCACGAAGGCAGACAAGAACAAGCCTGCCGCCGTCAGGGAGAATGTGGCATCTTTCCTGACGAAGATGGAGGATTTCAGTGAAGGATCCCCCACGATCTTTACCACCTCGGCCAAAACCCGCGAAGGGCGCCGTGAGATTCTGGCTTTTATCGGGAACGTCCTGCAGGGCTGAAAATGCCGGGGTCCGCCCTTGGTATTGATCCCGATCGGAGGTGGTCAGGCCAGGACACCTTTTACGACCTTGCCGTGGACGTCCGTGAGACGGAACTGCCTTCCCTGATAGCGGAAGGTCAGTTGCTCATGGTTGATTCCGAGCAGGTGAAGGATGGTGGCGTTGAAGTCGTGAACGTGGACGGGGTCGCGGGCGATGGCGTATCCCAGCTCATCGGTGGCACCATGGACATGGCCGCCCCTCGTGCCGCCACCAGCCATCCAGACGGTATAGGCATCCTTGTGGTGGTCGCGCCCCGCATTGCTGCGCTTGTCCCCTTTGCCAGTGGCTCCCTGAGCCATGGGCGTACGGCCGAACTCAGCACTCCAGATCACAAGGGTGTCGTCGAGGAGGCCGCGCTCCCGGAGGTCCCGGATAAGAGCGGCGATGGGCTGGTCGACCTCCCTGCACTTGCCGGGCAGATTGCCGAAGACGTTTCCGTGGTGGTCCCAACCCTGATCGAAAAGCTGTACGAATCGTACTCCCCGCTCCACCAGTCTACGGGCGAGAAGGCAGTTGTTGGCGAAGGAGGTCTGGCCAGGTCGGGTTCCATACATCTCATGGATACGCTCTGGCTCGCTGGCAATATCCATTAATTCCGGTACGCTGGTCTGCATGCGATAGGCCATCTCATACTGGCTGATACGAGTCGCGATCTCCGGGTCCCCGATATCATCGAGGGCGACCTGATTGAGCTCGTTGACGGCTTCAACCACCATTTTGCGTTCCTCCGCGGAGACGCCCCGTGGATTGGATAAATAGAGTACCGGGTCTCCCTTTGAGCGAAATTCGATACCCTGGTGGACGGTGGGCAGAAACCCGCTCCCGTAAGCACTGTTGCCGGCGCCAAGGACCTGTCCGGTGATCAGGACTACGAAACCGGGCAGGTTCTGGTTAATACTGCCGAGACCATAGGTGACCCACGATCCGATGCTGGGACGGCCAAAGCGCTCGAAGCCCGTGAGCATGAACATCTGCGAGGGTGCGTGGTTGAACTGGTCAGTGTGAAGCGTCTTGATGAGGCAGAGCTCGTCCGATACCCCCTGCAGGTTGGGAAGAAGATTGGAGAGCTCAAGCCCAGACTGGCCGCACCGCTTGAAGGCATATTTATCCTCACGGGGGGTGCCCAGAAGGTTTGGTTGCTCGCGGATGAAGGCCAATTTGTTCGTGTCGAAAAACTCATCGGGGCAGAGTTTCCCGTTGTGCTTCTGGAGCTCGGGCTTGAAGTCAAAAAGGTCGAGGTGGGAAGGGGAGCCTACCAGGTGGATGTAAATGACGCGCTTGGCGGTGGGCGTATGATGAAGCCCCAGCCGGGCTGCCGGATCTGCGGTGGAGCCGGCGGAATCAGCATTGGCCATCGACGCCAGGGCAGCCGCGCCAAAGCCGTAGCCGGTCTTCTGGAGAAAGAGGCGCCTGGTGTGGGTCTGGGCTGGGGTTGGGAGCATCATGTGATCCTAGGTGCTCTCGGACGGAGGATTGGATCTTAGTTCCTCGTGATCGTTTCGTCGAGATTGAGAAAGGCGTTTGCCACGTAAAACCAGGCCGCGAGTTCAGGAGCGTTTGTGGACCTCGGCCGGTAGACGAAGTTGGGATTCTTCAGGAGTTGTGCGGCGTCCTCCGGGTTTGATCTGAAATGCTCCAGGCGTTCCTGGAGAAGGTCATCAACGATTACGAGTTCGCGTGGCGTGGGCGAGCGAGAGAGAACGAGACGAAAGGCGTAGGGAGTACGGCTAGCCGGAGAATCAGATTCGGTTAGAATCCGGTCCGCGAGGGCGAGCGCCATTTCCACGTAGGCTGGATCGTTGAGCATCGTGAGGGCCTGGCTGGGAGTATTTGTGCGGGGGCGCTTAACCGTGCAGGCAGCGCGGTCGGGAGCGTCAAAGTTGACCATGCTGGGATAGGGGGCAGCGCGGCGGTAGACTACGTAGATGCCCCGGCGCCATCGATTTTCGTCTTTCTGCTCCTGCCACTTGGGCTCATTGCGGCCAGTTTGGCGCCACAGCCCGGGAGGTTGATAGGGCATTACCGGTTTGCCGAACATTTTGCTGCTCAGGAGACCAGAGATGGCCAGGGCGTTGTCACGGAGGCGTTCGGCATCCATGCGGAAGCGCGGGGCCCGCGCGAGGAGGAGGTTGCGGGGGTCTTTCGCCTTGTGAACAGCGGTGATTCTGGAGCTCTGCCGATATGCGTTGGAGAGAACAATCGACTTGAGAATGTGCTTCATGTCCCACCCGGACTCGATGAGCTCGACGGCAAGCCAGTCCAGCAGCTCGGGGTGGGTGGGAGGATCAGACTGCGTCCCGAAGTCTTCCAAGGTAGCGACAATGCCGTTACCAAAAATCTCGGCCCACCAGCGGTTGACGGCCACGCGGGCGGTAAGGGGGTTGTCGGATCGTACGAGCCAGTGAGCAAGATCGAGACGATTACCGGAGGAGTTATCTGGGAGTCGGGGAAGGCGGGCAGGGGTATTGGCAGCTACGGGTTCAGCGGGACTAAGGAAGTTGCCGCGGTTCAGGATGTATGTCCTGCGGCGTTCCTCCATCTCGATCATAACGAGAGTCTTATTTCCCTTGATAGAGTTACGCTTCTCCTTGAGGCGGGCGATCTTGGCGTCGATTTCCTTCAGGGCCGGGCTTTCCTTTTCGAAATGGGCTCGAAGCTTCTTCTGTTGCGTCGTTTTGCGCTCGCTGTGGGGCTGCTTGAGGATTGCAAGGAGCTCGGGAGGAAGTTTCGATACAGGTCCGACCTTGCTTCGGGCGGAGAGGCGAAGGTTTCCAATGACCCTTCCCTTACCCCAGTCCTGGGGCAGGGTGAAGACGAGGGTGGAGTTGGCAGTCTTGACCGGCTTATGGAGTTCAAAGGTCGCCCAGTGGGATTTCCCGAACTGCGGGTTAATGGCCCAGCCGGTCTTTGGATTGCCGTCGAGGAGGCCGGCCACGTTCCAGTTTTTCTGGGAGAAGTTGGCCTGGGGACGGTGAAGGGCGATGGGAAGGTTCCTGCCGCTCCGGTGGAGGGACACTGCAAATTCCTTGAGAACGAAGTTGGGGCTCTTGCCATCGCCCCGGCCTGGTCCTTTACCCGGGAGTTTTGGATGGGAGAGAGCTTCGACCTTGAGTTGAGAGATGAGCGGAAGCCTGCTGCGGGCCTCTACGGTGTAGGTGGTCACATCGGGGATCCGGCCGCCGAGGAGGATGGACCCATCTGTCAGGATCTCGTGTTCTTCTCCTCCGGTAGATGAGAAACTGGTGACTTGCAGAACGTCCCATTCGCTTTCAAGAAGAGCGCCCTCGGAATGGCGGCGCTCCCAAGTCCTGAAAGCCTGTTCCTGATTCTTGATCATGACTGCGCGGTCCTGCTGGCAGGCGATGATCTGGGCATCAAGGTCCTTGGCCTCTTTTTGTTGTTCAGCAGTAAGCGGAAGGTCGAGATAGGGCCCGATGAAGTCATGCGAGACGTCGGTCTTGTTGCTGGGCAGCTGAACTTCAAGGGGCGTGTGATTGAAAAAATCGAACATGGCGTAGTAATCGCTCATGCTGAAAGGATCATATTTGTGATCATGGCATTGTGCACATTCAAGTGTAACGCCTAGCCAGACAGTGCCGGTGGTGTTGACGCGGTCGAAAACCTGGTTCACGCGATTGCCCTCGGGGCTGACCCCGGCTTCTACGTTGCAGGTGACGGTCCGGTGGAAGCCGGTGGCTATTTTCTGGTCGATGGTTGAGGCAGGCAGGAGGTCCCCGGCCAGCTGTTCAACGGTAAACTGGTCGAAGGGCATGTTTTTGTTGAGAGCCTTGATGACCCAGTCGCGGTAGGCCCAGGAGGGGCGAAGCTGATCTGCCTGAAAGCCGTTGGAGTCAGCATAGCGTGCGAGGTCAAGCCAGGGCCGGGCCCAGCGCTCACCGAAGCGAGGCGAACTCAGCAGGCGGTCGACCGCCCGCTCGAGCGCGGCTGCGGAGTTCTCTTCATCCGCCCGCTCAAAGTCCGCAACTTCTCTGGGCGTAGGCGGCAGGCCGATTAGATCGAGGGAGAGGCGGCGGAGGAGAGGACCGGCAGCGATGGATGGTGAGAAGCTGAGCTTTTCTTCTTCAAGGCGGCGAAGGAGAAAGGAGTCGATGGGATTGGCGACCTTGTTTGGCTGCCTGACGGAAGGGGGGTCGGGGCGGGAGGGTGTGAGCCAGGCCCAGTGTTCTTCATATCTGGCTCCGGAGGCGATCCAGTCCCTGAGGAGTTTTCTTTGTTTGTCGGTCAGCCTGCGGTTTGACCCGGGAGGAGGCATCAGCTCGTCTCCATCGCCGGTGAAGATTCGATGGATGAGCTCGCTCTCATCGAGATTGCCGGGAACGATAGCTCCACCAAGCTCCCCGCTGGTCGTGGCACCCTTGAAGGTGTCGAGGCGTAGCTTGGCCTCGCGGGCTTGCTCGTCGGGTCCGTGACAATGAAAGCAGTTCTCAGCCAGGATGGGGCGGATGTCGCGATTGAAGTCCGGAGCTTCTCCCGCTGCCAGCTGGAGTGGGAGGAAAAGAAGAGCAAGGAATCTTGCGCGCATCGTGGAGGGGCTTTCTAACAGCTGTAAGGAGGTCCCGCAAGGAGACTAGCTGTAGTCCTTGAGGGGCCTAATCCAGATGTTGCGGTGGCGCACCCGGCTGACGTGGTTCCGGAGAGAGGGGCCTCAGCCGGCGTCGATTCTTCCTTTTCCGAGAGGGTAGGCATGGTGAACGACCATTCCCTTGTGGGGAACGGTGATCTGGGCTGGCTGCTCCTTGCTGCTGGTGGTTCCAGGGACGACTACTTCGGGACGCATCCGCTCGTTTGAGTTAGCAGGAGGTTTCTGGCGACCGAGGTCATCGGCGAGAGCGAGATCGAAATCCTGAAAGAGGGTAAACGGGAGAAACGGTTCCTTCATGGGGTTTCCATACCTACACGGCGGGGCGGGTGATGTAACGCCGGGAAATAGCATGTTTGGCTCGCTGCACTCCATCGTCCTGGTCAATGTTAATATCAAACTTTATCTACTCACCCTGATCTAGAAATGGCCTCATGGTGTGCCTCGTGAAGACGAGCCCAAAATCTGCACCCGGGTGGCTGGTCCTTGTGCCGGCCTTGTTTGTTCCGGGCCTCGGCGCGCTGCTGTATTTTGTCTTTTTCCCGGAAGGCGCTGTTGGTCAGGCCCTCTACGCGGGGACTAAGCTTTTTACATTATTCTACCCAGTTTTTTTCCTGAAGCGTATTGGCCTGCAGGGATTGGTGGGTCGACGCTCGAACGAGCGGAGGTGGCCGGGGTGGAAGACCGTGATTTGGACCGGAGTCATGAGCGGGGTGGCGATTTCGGCGGTCGGGACGCTGCTTATGCTCACGTCCGTGGGTGATATCGTGAGGGACAGTGCAGGAGCCGTGACCAAGAGGGCCGAAGGACTAGGTCTTGCTGAGCACTTCCTGCTTTTCGCAGTTTTTCTTTCCGTGATTCACTCCGGGTTGGAGGAATTTTACTGGCGTTGGTTTGTTTACGGCCAGGTGCAGCGGAGGTTAAGCCGCTGGCGAGCACATGCCATTGCGGCGGTAGCCTTCGGGGGCCATCATCTCATCATTACGCTGCAGTTTTTTCCAACCGCCCTTGCCTTATTTCTCACCACTTGCGTCGTGGTGGGCGGACTTATCTGGTCGCTCATGTATGAGAGGCAGGGGACGGTGATTGGCTGCTGGGTAAGTCATATCTGCGTTGACGTCATGCTCATGGTTGTTGGATACCAGCTGATCATGGTGACGTAGGAGTCCCGAGCTCAGGCCTTTGTTGATCCTTCCATGTTGCTGAAATGCGCAGAGGCTGCTTGAGTCCCCGGCAGGGTGACTCGCACACTGACCAGAGGAAATCGCATGAGCTGGCCAGCGATGGTAGCTGGTCTGGTGGTCCCGCTGGCCTGTGCGCTCATCTATGTGGTCTGGGTGCCACATGGGAACACCGGGCGAAGTGCGTGGTTTGCGACCAAGATCTGGATTCTCTGTTACCCGCTCTTTTTTTTCAGCCTGATCGGTCTGGGGGGACTTGTTCGAAGGGAAGACCGACGAGCGACCTGGCCTTCCTGGCGCGTCGTGACCGGGACAGGTATCCTGACGGGGATATGTATCTCTCTCATCGGCTGCCTCCTCGTCATTACCCCGGTTGGAACCATTGTGAAGGAGAACAGCCATAACCTTGTGGAGAAGGCGGAAGGGCTTGGCTTCGCCTCAAGAGGCCGGTTCCTCATGGTCGCGGCCTTCATCACGCTCCTCCACTCGGCGATGGAAGAGTACTACTGGCGCTGGTTCATTTACGGGCACCTGCGCCAGATGGTCGGGCACTGGCCGGGGCATCTCATTGCAGCAGTGGCCTTCACCGGGCACCACCTGGTCCTCATGTCCGTCCTCTTTCCGCTTCCGCTCGCCCTTTTTCTATCATTCCTCGTGGGCCTTGGTGGGCTCATCTGGTCCCTCATGTATGAATGGCAGGGTTCTGTCCTCGGGTGCTGGCTTAGCCACCTCGTGGTCGACGCCTTTCTCATGATCGTGGGCTACCGCCTCATCATGGGTGGATTAGGATAGCAATCCGGCTAGTCGATTGTGAACATGAGCATTTCTGTGCGGGTTACCTGCCAGCCTGCAGGTATGCAACGAGACTTCGGATCTCGTCCGGGCTCATCCCATCCAGCAGTCCCTCCGGCATGACCGAGACCGGAACCCGGGATTCGCCTGCAAGATCTGAGCGAGCAACCACGGTTTTGTTGCCGGCCAGGTCCTTGATGGTCACGGTGCGTTCATCAGCGCCACGGAGGAACCCTGTCAGGACTGCCGAGGGCGCATTGCCCTTCGGGCGAAGGGTAAGGGTTGCCAGTTCGTATCCTTCTCGAATGCCAAGGTTGGGATCTACGATGGCTGGAATGAGATAGTCCAGATTATCCATCTCATAGCCGGTGAGGTCGGGTCCGATCTCCTGCCCCTCTGAGCCGAACTTGTGGCAGAGACCGCACTTGGTTGCGAACAGACGGCGGCCGTGTTCGACACTACCCCCGGGCGTGCTGCTGCCGAGAATGGCCTTGATCGCAAGGATCCGCTGGCCCTTTTCCTTGTCCGGCTTTCTTAGCTTGCCCCAATGCCTGCGGAGGAGTGACTGGGTGCGCTCTTCCTTGTAGGTGGCCATGAGGAGCACGCTGTCGAGCCCGATCGAGGAGCGGTCGATTTTTCCGTGGTCCACTGCCTCGAGCAGCTTCAAGGCCCAGCCAGGCCGCGCAGCAAGGAGGGACTGGGCGGTCTGGCGAAGTGGTCCTTGAAGCTCGGGATAGCATGCAAGAATTGTTTGTGGAATCTCCGCGCCCGCATAGCGCCGCAAGGCGCTGAGGTCCGCGAGGCGGATCTCGGCTCTTTCCCTTGTGTCGGCGAAGAGAGAGAGGAAGACCTTTTCTGAGGAGGAGTCGGCAAGTTCGCCGAGGGCCTTGATGAAGGCCAGGCGCTGCGCGACGGGAGTGCCGGGATTCCGGAGCAGGGGCCGGGCTGCTGCCAGGGCCCGGGGGCTTTTCATGCGGAGGGAAAAGCGAATGAGATCGTCGGTGACCGGATGATTCTTCCAGATATTTGCAAGGGCAGCGTCGAGTTCCCCGGGAACAGGCTCAAGGGACGTGCCTTCGAGGGCCTTTTCCATTCCGCGAATGAGACTATCCAGATGCTTCGTTCCGGCCGCTTTCCTCAGGAGCCGGGAGCACATCTGAAGGCTTCCGGTGCTCCGCTCGGCCATGTAGCGGCGTCCGATCCGCTCGCGAAGGGTCTTCTCGAACAGGGGCGCATCCCAGAAACCATTGTAGTCGAGCAGCTCCGCGGCCAGCTCTGGGGCCCGGGTGACCAGCGATTCCATCGCCCACCAGAGTTGCTGGGGAATGAAAGGGTCGTCAGCAAACTCGGCTCGCTTCGCAAGCTCCGAGATCATGAGCTTGGCATGCGAAGCTCCGATAAGCTGAGCGGAGGAGGCCAACTGGGATACAACCTCCGGATGCATCTCGCGGACACAGAGCTCACGAAGAAGTGGGACGACTTCATTGCTGGCCAGGCGTGGCAGATCCCCCGCGGACCGGATTGCAGCAGCACGCACGAACGGGTCGGGGTGGCGCAGGGCGACAGCTACTACCGGGGGCTGCAGCATACCGCCAGCGCTGAGGGTAGAGAAGGCCTCAAGGGCAAGCTGCGGGGCGGCTTCGTCCCTCATCGTCTTGAGGAGAAGGGCCGTTGTATTTGCATCACGGCGCTGGGAAAGCAGGCGGCGGGCGGTTCGACGTGCCCATTGGTTCTGGTCTCCCAGGAGAGCGACGAGGTCGCTACTGGAAAAGGACCGCAGATCCCGGGGCCTTCCCGGGCGAGCATTCTTCGAACGGATTCGATGCACTCGTCCATTGCTCCGGTCCCAGTTGTCGCGAGGGTCAACGTGTGTGATTCTGGCGTCGTAGAAGTCGGCCACATAGATTGCTCCGTCAGGTCCCACCGCACAGTGGACCGGACGAAACCATTTGTCGTCAGTTTGCAGGGGTTTCTCCTCCTCGACGGTCTTGAACGTGCTCCCATTTTCCACCATACGGATGGCATGGATCCGGTTCCCCAGGGAGTTAGGTCCCACCAGCCGGTCCTGCAGCCCCGGGATTGCGCCGCTGGAATAGCGGAGCCACTGATGTACCAGCCGGGTCTTCTCGCCGTCGATCGGCATGCCGAAGAAGTGGCCAAAGCTGTAGGGATTGGTATGGGGGCCATGTTTGCCAAAACTCTTCTGGTAGTAGCCCCCCTGAACGAAGTGAACAGCCTGCTGCGTTCCGTTGGTTCCTGAGTAGAGGCGGCCCTGATCGTCGAAGTCGACCCCGAAATTATTCCAGCCACCCTCGGCGAAGAGCTCGAAGCGGGTCAGATCAGGATGGTAACGCCAGATGTTCTGTCCGAGAAAAGCATGTCGTGGAGCCTCTGGATCCAGGTGAACCCGCACCCGGGCAGTCACGGTGCTCCCAGTGCATCCGTAGAGCCAGCCGTCGGGACCGAACTTCAGGCTGTTGGAGATTGAATGCGTATCTTCCAGATTGAATCCAGAGAGGTGAATGACTGGCTTACCATCCGGTTTATCATCGCCGTCCCGGTCTGGGAAGAAGAGCAGGTAAGGTGGGTGAAGCACCCAGACGCCACCGTCCCCATGGGCAAGGGAAGTGACCATGTTGAGCCCGTCGAGGAAGGTCTTGTGCTTGTCGAAGACGCCGTCGCCGTCGGTGTCCTCATGGATTGTGATCTTGTCCTGCCCAGTAAATTTGCGGTGTCCGGGGGAGGTGAAGGGAGGTGGGGGTGGAACCCGGTCGAAGACCTTGCGCAGGTGTTTGTCCCAGGTGAGCACCTGAAGCCCGGCCGGGCTGGGGTACTGGATATACTGGACGACCCAGAGTCTTCCGCGTGCGTCGAAGTCGAGATACAGTGGCTGGCGAACAAGCGGTTCACTCAGCACGGTTTCCACCTCGAGGTCCCTGCCCGGTCGGAAGCGGGACTCGGCTTTGGCAGGAGGAGCAGGATGTCCCTTATCGTCGGCGCGCGCATACGGGTTCTGGTTTCCCTCAAAGTGTTTCGCGACCGTCGCGAGCATGCGACCGCGCCATTCCCTGTCGGCTGGAATGATTCCCCGGTGGCCGGCCCGCTGCTTGCCGGCCCGCGTGGCAAATGCCTCGACCTCGGAGGCAGGGTGCTCTCCCCACCGGGCCCAGGCCGGCACGTCTCCACTCCGGAAAAGCCAGGTTCCGCTTAAGTCAATAGCGTCGTCTGCCCGGCTCAGGTGGACCGGTCCACTCAGGATCCCGCCCTTTCCGCCCTTGCTGAAGACGCGCCAGGCGATGAGATTGCTTTTGCCGTAGCGGATCTGGTCCGGCTCGATCACGAAAGGCCTTCGGACACTGCTGGAGGGATTGCCGAAGAGGGGTGGCATGGAACCATTGGCTCCAATCTTGTGGCCATTGAAGAAGCCCTCGTCGACATCGCTGATTGCCTCTACCATCAGAAGTAGTCGGCTGCCTTCCCAGTCGGCTGGAACGGTGACATAGGCCCGATACCAACCGAATCCCTTACCGCCCTTCCAGCCTTCCTCGTTGGGAACCGACACTGGTGACCACGAGTCAAGCTGAGCCGCGACTCCCGTGTTCAGGAGGACGGCCAGCATGGCGGAAAGACGCATGAATTAAAATTAATGGGTAAAGATATGGGGCCTTTCAACCATCAAAGTGACCTCTTCTGCGGGGTGGAGCCGGTATGGCTTGATCCCGAGCCCGCTTTCGGAGTTGGATGACCCCATGAAGAGGCGCAACTTTCTCCAGGGAGCAGCGATAGGAGCCCCACTTATCGCTGGCGGACAGGCATGGGCGAACAAGCTTGAGGTACACAGGAAACTGGCCCTCGGATATGACAATTTTGCAGTGCGAGCCATGAAGTGGAAGGCCCCTGCACTCATCGACTACGCGGCCAGGCTCAAGTGCGACACCCTGTTTATCACGGACTTCGGACCATTCGAGAAGATGGATGACTCCTACCTGAAGGACCTCCGTAAAAAGGGTGAGGATGCCGGGGTGAAAATCCTCCTTGGGAGCTGGAGTATCTGTCCGACCTCGAAGAAATTCCGTGATACGTGGGGCACCGCTGACGAACATCTTCAGCTTGGTATCCGGGCGGCAAAAGCGCTCGGGTCACCCGCTTTTCGTGTAGTCCTGGGGGCCCGGGAAGATCGCAGGACAGAGGGAGGAATCGAAGCACGGATCGCCGATACGGTGAAGGTGCTGAAGCGCAATCGCACCCGTTGCCTCGATGCCGGAATAAGGATCGCCATGGAAAACCATGCGGGAGACATGCACACCCTGGAGTTGAGGTCGCTCATCGAAGAAGCCGGTCCTGATTACGTAGGCGCGAACTTCGATTCCGGAAATGCGCTTTGGACCATGGAGGATCCGGTGCAGGCCCTCGAGAATATCGGCAAGTATGTCCTCACCACCAGTCTGCGAGACTCGGCGGTTTGGGAAAGTGATAACGGCGTAACTGTCCAATGGACCGCGATGGGATCCGGGGATACGGATCTCAGGACATTTTTTAAGCGATTCGCCGAGCTTTGCCCGCAGGTGGCGGTTAACGTAGAGACAATTTCCGGATTCAATCACGAGCTGAAGACAAAGAGTGAAGATTTCTGGAAGGCATGGCCGAAAGGAAAACCGAAGGGTTACGAAAGATTTCTTGCGCTTGCGAAGAAGGGAAGGCCCCGTGAGGTGGGCCGGGTCGACCAGCGTGCGGATATTGAAAAGAGCATCGCCTATTGTAAGACTGAGCTGGGGCTTGGGAGGAGGTAGGAGTTTGCGGACCGGTCCCGGCAAAACCAGATTGAACGTCCTGTAATCTGGTTTTAACTGCCTCAGTGACATCCTGTCTCCTGCCTCCGCCTCACCGCCTGGTCGCTCAGTTCGAGCAGGGTCGGATCACGCGGGAGCAGTTACAGGCTGCGATGGCAATTCACCAGCGAAGGCTTCTGGTGGAGATTGCCGAGGTGCGCCAGAATCCCGTCCTCGCCTACCTCGACGAGAAGTTGGGCAAGTTTGCGGCAGGCCGGCTTGAGCGGAGGTATGGGGAGCGCCTGATCCGGATGGTTCTCAGGGCCCTTGCGGACATCGAGAACTTCCCGCCAGCCGACCTTCTCTGGAACGCGGGTCATTCCGATGTGCCGTTGCACTGTTTTTTTCGCGTTCGGCGTGAGCCGGTCTTCCGGCTTCTTCGGATTACGATGAACCCGCACGGGGTCACCGTCATAATCGAGCATGGGAGGGCTTCCAAGCGCAGGACCACCCGGCAGGAAATCCATCTCAGACGCGATCGCTTCGGTAAGCTTCACCCGGGGACGTCCGGCCATCGGGACTTTTCCGGCAATTGACCGGCAAGTTCGTTGCCGCCGCTCTTGCGTATGAAGTCCCCGTGACTACGCTGGAAGGATGAAGATAAGTTTACAGGCTCTTGCCCTCCCCCTTCTGCTCGCTGCCGCCCTCGGGGCCGTGGTAGTGGCCCAGAGCGATCGCAGCAAGACCGACCGCCGTCCGAAGGAAAGAGTCCCTGAAAAGGGTGTTCGCTTCGATCCGGTCATAAAGAATATGGAAGGCTGGACGGTGCATATCGACCCAGCCCTGCTGGAGGGCGAGCATGCTGAAACCGGGGAGAGGTGCCTGCGCATGCTTGGAGACCACCTGAACCGGATTTCCCTCCTCGTCCGGGGGGACGCGCTTGAGCGCCTGAAGAAGTGCGAGATCTGGATCGAACACAAGCACCCTTCCCTCGGGGCAATGCAGTATCACCCCAGTGTTGGCTGGTTGCGTCGTCACGCGCATGATCCGCGTCTTGCCAAGAAAGTGCATATCCCACAGGCCGAGGCCCTCATTTCCCGTGGCCAGCTTATTAAGCACCCCGCCGTAGTCCTTCACGAGCTCGCGCACGCTTATCACGATCAGGTTCTTGGCTTCGAGTATGGCCCCGTAGTCGAATCCTACCGGAAGGCCATGGAGGAAAAGAGTTACGAAAGGGTCCTCTTATATACGGGTCGGACCGTGAAGCACTATGGTGCTACCAACCACAAAGAATATTTTGCCGAGGGCACGGAGGCTTACTTCTACCGGAACGACTTCTACCCCTTTGTACGTGCTGAGTTGAAGCAGCATGACCCTGACCTTCATAATGCCTTGGAGAAGGTCTGGGGACCGGCTTGGTAGGGAATCAAGGGCTCGCACCGGGAGTGCCCGGACCCCACCCAGGTTCCTTCTCGCCAACGGAGAGAAGGATCTTTAGCGTCACTGGCCATGTCGAGGATCCCAGTTCTTGCCACCGTTGCCCTTCTCCCCTGCCTTCCAGCCCGGTCCGGGGTTCTGGAGGACTACGTTGCACGGGAGAACAAGGCGTTCAACTACGAGGTGCGCCAGGAGGTTACCGACTTCGGATTGCGGGTCTCTTCCATTCGCCTCACCTCGCAGGAGTGGCAGGGTAAGGAGTGGAAGCACTGGCTTACCGTTTTCGTGCCGCCGGTGGTTGACTCTCACAAGCGGGGAGTCCTTCTCATCGAAGGGGGATCCAACCGGGATGGGATGCCCGACCCCAAGTCTGAGGCCGGACGCGTGATTGGCGCGAATGCGCTGAGCCTGCGTGCCCCGGTTGCTCTCCTCCTTCAGGTCCCCAATCAGCCG
>MDTG01181243.1_pt1 | contig 17711 bp, 14 predicted proteins | sample 811421 | NCBI WGS metagenome assembly MDTG01 (sample SAMN05326645, study PRJNA326480) | marine metagenome | isolation source: seawater | place: Pacific Ocean: South East | collected 2011 | reverse complement strand
CTTATAGATGAGGATCAGCTGGCCCAGCGCCGCCCGCTACGCCAACTCCTGCCATACGCCTGGCAACACGAGAAAAGACCCGTTATTTTCCCTATTCGCTGGGAGCTTGAAGGCTTGTGGGAGCGGCTTTCAGCCGCGATAGGACACGGCGGACCTATCGCGGTCTGGAGACCGCTCCCACCGGGAGACCGCTCCCACAGTCCGTCCCGCCGCTACTCTTTGGCGGTCAGTAGCTCATAGGTTTCCGGGCGGCGGTCACGGAAGAACTGCCAGAGTTTGCGCACGTCTTCGACCATGCTCATATCCAGGTCGTGAACGAGCAGTTCGTCCTGGTCCCGACTCGCTTCCTTCTCGATCTGCCCGCGAGGGTTGACGAAGTAGCTCTGCCCGTAGAACTCGCCGATGTCCCATGGCGCTTCACGGCCGATTCGGTTTATGGCGGCGATATAGCAGCCGTTGGCGACAGCAGCGGCAGGTTGCTCCAGCTTCCACAGATACTCGGAGAGCCCTGCCACGGTTGCCGAGGGATTGACGATGTATTCGGCTCCGTTGAGCGCCAGCGCCCGCCAGCCTTCCGGGAAGTGGCGGTCGTAGCAGATGTACACGCCCAGCTTGCAGTATCGTGTCTTGAACACCGGCCACTCGGATGCGCCGGGTTTGAAAAAGAACTTCTCCCAGAAACCAGCAACCTGCGGCAGGTGGGTCTTGCGGTACTTGCCTAGGTAGGATCCATCCGCATCGATCACGGCGGCGGTGTTGTAGTAGATTCCGGTGACATCGGTTGCTTCGTAGATGGGAACCACGATCACCATTTCGTACTTGGCGGCATACTCCTGCATCAACTGAGTCGTAGGCCCATCGGGGATCGATTCCGCGGCGGCGTACCACTTGGCATCCTGGCTAGGGCAGAAGTAGGGTTGGGTGAAAACCTCCTGGAAGCACAGTACCTGGACGCCGGCTTCCCCAGCCTGTTCGATGAGCGGGCGGTGCGCTTCAATCATGGCTTGGCGGATGGTCTCGGGGTCGTCATCGGTGGAGCCTTTCAGCCCCATCTGAATGATTCCGCTGCGTAGGGTGCTCATATCTACTGGTTCTCCTTGCTTATCTAGTGCTGGGGAAGCTGTACACGGCGCTTTCGCGCACGCCGCTCGAGGGCCAACGTTGACTGATCATCTTACGACGCGTGTAGAAGCGCACACCATCCGGGCCGTAGGCATGCAGGTCGCCGAACAGAGAGCGCTTCCAGCCGCCGAAGCTGTGGTAGGCCACCGGTACAGGAAGGGGTACGTTGATGCCTACCATGCCGACCTGGATGTTGTCTGAAAAGTATCTTGCTGCCTCGCCATCGCGCGTGAACAGACAGGTGCCGTTGCCGTACTCGTGCTCGTCGATCCACGTCATCGCCTGCTGCATGGTCTCGGCGCGGACCACGCATAGCACCGGGCCGAAAATCTCTTCCTGGTAGATGCGCATCCCCGGAGTGACGCGATCGAATAGACAAGGGCCCAGAAAGAATCCTTCGTTCTGTGTCGGCAGAGGTGTCGTTCGGCCATCGACGACCAGATCCGCACCTTCTTCGAGGCCGATTTCGAGATATCCCCGCACCTTTTCCAGATGCGCCTGGGTAATGAGTGGGCCCATATTGCTCTCCGGTTCGTTGCCGGGGCCGACCGTGAGCCCGGCCAATTCGTCGGTGAGCTTGGCGACGAGGGCGTCGGCCGTCTGGTCGCCCACGGCCACTGCCACCGAGATGGCCATGCAGCGCTCGCCGCAAGACCCATAGGCGGCTCCCATCAGCGAACTGACGGCATTGTTCATATCGGCGTCCGGCATGACGATGGCGTGATTCTTGGCTCCACCCAGAGCCTGAATGCGTTTGCCGTTGGCCGTTCCCGTGGTGTAGACATACTCCGCCACCGGAGTGGAACCCACGAAACTTACAGCCTTGACCCGAGGGTCCGTAAGCAGAGTATCCACGGCGGCTTTGTCGCCGTTGACGACGTTCAATACGCCATCGGGCAGGCCTGCCTCATGGGCGAGTTCGGCAACGAACATGGCCGCACTCGGGTCACGCTCCGAGGGCTTCAGCACGAATGTGTTGCCGCACACCAGGGCGAGCGGATACATCCACAACGGCACCATGGCGGGAAAGTTGAACGGGGTGATACCGGCCACGACGCCCAGCGGCTGCATCTCGCTCCAGGAGTCGATTCCTGCTCCGACGTTCTTGCTGTGTTCGCCCTTCAGTAGCTCAGGCGCTGCGCAGGCGTATTCCACGTTTTCCAGCCCCCGCTGGACTTCGCCGAGCGCATCGTCATGAACCTTGCCGTGCTCCTGGGTCAGCAGCCGGGCTACCTCGTCGGCGTGTTCCTCGAGCAGCGCTTTGAATCGGAACATGATGCGTGCCCGCTTCGCCGGGGGGGTGTTGCGCCACCCCGGGAAGGCCGCCTGTGCCGCCGCGATAGCGTCGTTTACCTCGTTGGCGGTGGCCAGGTGAACCCGTCGAATGGCTTTGCCACGGGCGGGGTCGAATAGGTCCTGTGTCGTGCCGGCTCCGGCAATGGCCTGGCCATTGATCAAGTGTCCAATATCGTCCTGATGTTCCTGAAGGGGGCTACTCATGATTCCTCCTGCGTGATGGCATGGTCTTGCTGGCTCAGTCGAGCTCGTCGATAGCCTCGCCGATGGCGTTGACCACCGCGTCGATTTGCTCACGCTCGACGATGAAGGGCAGGCCGAGCTGCACCGTATCCCCGCCGTGGCGTACGAAGAATCCTTTCTCCCAGCACTTGATGGCGATCTGATAGGGCCGCAGGGCAGGGTCGCCGTCCGCCGGCTCGATGGTCAGAGCTCCGGCGAGCCCATAGTTCCGGATGTCGGTGATGTAGCGGTTGGCACCCTTCAGGCTGTGCAGGGCGTCTTCGAATACGGGTGCCATCTCGCGAGACCGCTCGATCAATCCATCGCGCTCGAGAAGCTCGAGGGATGCAAGGCCAGCCGCACAGGCGACCGGATGGCCCGAATAGGTGTACCCGTGAGGCAGCTCGATGAGATGTTCCGGCCCGCCGGATTCGACCACTGCTCGATAGATCTCTCCCCGCAGGGCCACGGCACCCATTGGAATCACCCCGTTGGTGAGCTGCTTGGCCATGCCTGCAATATCCGGAATCGCTCCGAACGCTTCCGCGCCCGTCCAGGCGCCCATACGGCCGAAAGCGGTGATGACTTCATCGAATATCAGGAGGATTTCGTGTTTGTCGCAGATCTCGCGCAGTCGCCCGAGGTAGCCTTTGGGCGGGGGCAGCACACCGGCCGAACCTGCCAGCGGCTCTACAATGACAGCCGCAATGTTGGAAGCGTCATGTAGTGCGACCAGGTCTTCCAGCGCCTCGGCCAGATGTGCACCGTGGTCCGGTTGTCCCCGGCTGAAGGCATTTTCAGGCAGTAAGGTGTGCGGGAGGTGATCCGCCTCCATCCCCTGGCCCCACAGCTTACGGTTGGCGCCTATGCCGCCGAAACTGATGCCGCCCCAACTTGCGCCATGGTAACCCTTGGCCCGGCCGATGATGCGGGTCTTGGTAGGTCGGCCGCTCTGACGCCAGTAGGCGCGCGCAATCTTGGTGGCGGTATCCGCCGACTCGGAGCCTGAGTTGGTGAAGAACACATGGTCGAGGCCTGCAGGCATGACTTCGACGATCCGGTCCGCCAGCTGGAAGGCTCCAGGGTGTCCGAATTGAAAGGCGGGAGCGTAGTCCAGACGTGACAACTGATTCGCAATCGCCTCGCGGATCTCCGGGCGGTTGTGGCCGGCGCCGCAAGTCCACAGGCCTGAAAGTCCGTCGAATATCCGGCGGCCGTCGGCATCGGTGAAATAGCAGCCTTCTGCTTCCACGATCATCCGGGGACGCTTCTTGAATTCCCGGTTTGACGTATAGGGCATCCAGTAGGCTTCGAGGTCCGATTGTCTGGTGCTCACGTCTCCCTCCATAGTCCGCGACCGGGTCCACATTACCCCTGGCTCGAAGTAAGATAAACATCTACCTATCACAGTAAGTTTGCCGGAATATGAAACTTTGACAGCGCCGCACTCCTTACCTCGACGGCTTGCAGATGTGGATATCCGGCTCATCCGGGTATTCTGCGGTGTGGTGAAATGCGGCGGCATGGCGGCTGCGGAGTTGGAACTCAATATCGGTCGTTCCACCATCAGCCGGCATGTCAAAGACCTCGAACAGCGAATCGGCGTGACCCTGTGTCACCGGGGCCGGGCCGGCTTTTCACTGACGTCTGAAGGCCGACACGTGTATCGGGCTGCGCAGCAGCTGCTGGCCGCATTGGATCATTTTCAGGGTGAGCTCTCCGAGCTTCGCGGCCGGCTTACGGGACAGCTTTCACTGGCGCTGTTCGACAAGACAGTGACCAATCCGAAGGCCCAGGTACACCAGGCCGTGGCGCGCTTCCACGATGCAGCGCCCGATGTCGATATCGACATCCATGTGGAGCCGGTAAACGACATCGAACGTCATGTGATTGAGGGTGGGTACCTGCTGGGTATCATCCCTACGCATCGAAACTCTTCCAGTCTGGCCTATCTGCCGTTGTTTGATGAGCAGATGTACTTGTATTGCTCCGCTGATCATTCGCTTGCTGCACGGTCGTCGCGGCCATCGAAGGCTGAGATTCTGGCGCAGAAGTATGCCGGCATGGGCTTTCACTCCCCGAACATGGAAGTTGGCAGTCGTCTGGGGTGGCAACGTAGCGCCACGGCCTACGATCAGGAGGCGGTGGCCACATTGATCCTTTCCGGACGCTACGTGGGTTTCCTGCCGGATCATTACGCGGCCTATTTCGTCCAGCAGGGAAGAATGCGGCGGCTGGGCGGCTCCGAGTTCCAGTATCGCTGTCAATTTGCGGCCGTCTATCGACGTTCACCGCAACCGTCCCGGCTGTTGTCGGCGTTTCTGCAGAGTCTGCGCGAGGCTCACTCTCCCGGGGAGTCGCCGGGGCCTGTATAATCTGCACGACTAGGGAGACGAGGGTCAGGCGAGGGTCAAATGAGGGGCATGAATAGAGGGTTGATGTCGATGAGTGTGATAGACGCTGAGCGGCTCGCTTAAGTGTCGCGAGCGCGCGCGGACAATCTGCGTCATTGCACCACTGGCAAGATTATCGGGTCCGGCAAGGCCGAGATTCGCGCGAAAAACACCCGGAGAATTATTGCTGCCGCCGAGGAGGTGTTCGCCGAAAAGGGCTTCGGTGGGGCTACCACGCAGGCAATTGCCGATCGGGCGGATCTTCCGAAGGCCAATCTGCATTACTACTTCCCCACCAAGGAAGAGCTCTATACGCGCGTGCTGGCCGACATTCTAGAAGAGTGGATTGCTGACGCCGAAATATTCGACATATCCCAGGATCCTGAGGTCGTGTTCCGGGCCTACATTTCCCGGAAGATGGAGCATTCCTTCACACGTCCCTATGCGTCCAAACTCTGGGCCATGGAAATCATCGGTAGGGGCCGGGTGTTTGACAGCAAGTTGAAGACGCCATTTCTGAAGTGGAATCGCAAGAAGGTCGCCCAGCTTCGGCGCTGGATCCGGGAGGGTAAGCTCGCGCCCGTCGATCCTCAGTACCTGATGTTCTCAATCTGGGCAACTACCCAGCACTACGCGGATTTCGAGTATCAGATTCAGGCGATCAACAGTGGTAAACGATTGAGCCCCCAGCAGCAGCAGGACGCCACGGAGAGCGTTATAGAAATGTTTCTGCGAGGTGTCATGCCTCGGAGCGCAAGGCCGGAATGATTGTCTCTCCATAGTCGGCGATGATCTTTTCTTCGGCTCCGCTGTCGAGGTAGATGTTGAACTGTGTCGTTCCAGCCGCCTCGAGCGCCTGAAGCTTCTCGATGTGATCCTGCGGGCTGCCAAGTACGCAGAAGCTTTTCACTACCTCGGGAGTGATGAAGTCGAGGTATGGGTTGTCGCTCTGGCCGTGTTTCTTGTAGTCGTATCCGCGGCGCTGTTCGATGTAGGTGGTCAGGCTTCTGGGCACGCGGTCGGTGTCTTTGCCGTATTTTTCGACTATGTCGGCCACATGATTGCCGACCATGGCGGGAAACCATTTGGTAGCCTCGATACATTCCTCCCGGCTGCCGATGTAGGCCGGGGCAGCGGCCATGACCCGAAAAGTCGACATGTCACGGCCGCTGGCCTGGCCGGCAGCATGGCACTGGCTGGCAAACCACTTCACCAGGTCCGGGTCGCCGATCTGCAGCACTACGCCGTCGCCGTGTTCGCCGGCGGTGGCGAGTGCCTTGGGGCCGTAGGCACCGATCCAGACAGGGGGTTCATAGCCCTCTGACCAGGAGAATTGCACCGGCTCCGGGCAACCTTCGTAGCTGACCTTTTCCCCGCGGCACAACGCCTTCACCGTTCTCGTGAACTCGGCGACTCTGGCCAGGGTCGCCGGTTTCTTTCCCATGACGCGCAGGGAGCTGTCGCCGCGCCCCAATCCGACGTCGAAACGGCCGCCACTTTGCAATGCCAGACTGGCGAACAGGCTTGCAGCCACGGACCAATCACGGACATTGGGGTTGGTGACACACGGACCGAAACGCATGCGGGTAGTGTGCTCCATGCACATGGCAATGGCGGCATAACAGTCCCGCCACAGGATGTGGGAATCATAGAACCAGCAATGGCTGAACCCTGCGGCCTCTGCCTGCCGGACAAGTTGGCGGGCTCTAACGGGCGAGACGAAACCCTTGAAACAGATGCCGAATTCCATGCGGATCTCCTGGTTTATCCGTTGGTCTAGCTGACTGGCCTGCTAGACGCGAGTCACTCCGTAGCGGGCCCGCATGAGCAGGTAGTACACGATGCCTGAAGTAAATGCGCCGACGAACCAGGCGTAGTTGTAGATCTCTACGAGCAGGGCCGGCGCGCTGTCGATGAGTTCTACTGCTGTGAGAAACCCCGGAAGATTCGGTGCGACGCCGACAATCAGGGCGATCAACGCGATGGGATTCCAGCCATTGCGGTATTCATAGACGTGGTCCCGGCTGTACAGGGCGGCCACCTCCAGTTGTCCGCGTCGAACGGCGAGATAGTCGGCGATCAGGATCCCGGCTATCGGTCCGAGCAACGAAGAGTAGCCGACGAGCCAGACGAACAGATAAGAACCTGCAGTTTCCAGCAGTTTCCACGGCATGATGACGATGCCCAGTCCGGCAGTTATGAATCCGCCCATTCGGAAGGAGATCAGACGTGGTGCAATGTTGCTAAAACCGTTGGCCGGTGCAACCACATTGGCGGCCAGGTTCGTCGTCATGGTTGCAAGAAGCAGCAATACGAGCCCCAACAGTGCGCCTGCCCCGCCCATGCGCCCCGCTATTTCTACCGGGTCCCAGATCTTCTCCCCGAATACCACCACGGTAGCCGAGGTAACTGCCACGCTCACGAATGCCAGCATTCCCATGGGGAGGGGCAGGCCAATGGCCTGTCCCACCATCTGATCGCGTTGGCTTCGAGCAAAACGCGTGAAGTCGGGAATGTTCAGGGATAGCGTCGACCAGAAGCCGACCATGGCGGTGAGACCCGGCCAGAAGACGATCCAGAATTCACCCTCGCGGGGTCCGCCGGGTACGAACTCTGACGGTTGACTGAGCATGTCGCCAAAACCATTGGCGCTGACATATGCCCACGCCAGCAGGCCCAATGCAGCAAGCACCAGAAATGGAGCGGCCAGCGTTTCCAGCCAGCGGATGGACTCCACTCCTTTAGCAATGAAGTAGACCTGGATGGCCCAGAAGACCATAAAGGAGCAAAGTTGCGCCAGATCGATGTCGACGATCGGCAATGCCTCGCCGATGAAAGCGCCACCACTGACCCCATTGACGATCTGATAAATAGCAAACCCACCCACCCACGTCTGAATGCCGAACCAGCCGCAGGCGACGAGGCCGCGCAAAAGCCCTGGGAGGCGGGCACCTATGGTTCCGAAAGAGGCGCGCAGCAGCACGGGGAAGGGTACGCCGTAGCGCGTGCCGGCATGGCCGATCAACAGCATGGGTATGAGAACGATGAGATTGCCGAGCAGCACTGTGAGCATGGCCTGCCACCAGGCCATGCCTTGTTGGATCAGGCCCGAAGCCAGCAGATAAGCAGGAACACAGATCGCCATGCCCACCCACAGTGCGGCGACATTGACCCACGTCCAGGTGCGTTCGTCCTCGGTGGTAGGGGACAGGTCAGAATTCCACAGCTGCGCATGTTCAGCATCGCCGCTGTCGAGTTGGCTGGGGTCGAACGGGGTGTTCGTTATTGAAGTTGCGTCGCTCAACCGGTTCTGCCCCTCCCCGGGTCAGCAAATCAGCTGGTCTTGTCGTGTCGGACACGATCGGATGGATTTGAGGCTAGTGCATGTTGACCATATGGTCAAGATGGAATAGCGTCACATTTCAACGCTGGCGGCGACGTGATTCTGGCAGTTCCGTCGAGGCGGCTGAGCGGGGGAGAGAAACCGTGATGCGACCCTGTCGCGGAAGGACAGGGGCTGACAAACGGCAAGAAGTAGAGGGGCCACCTAATTATGAGGAATTGTTTCATGAAGCGACGGTATCTGCATCTAGGCACTATCCTTCTGATGACCCTGGCTGGGAGCAACGTATGGGCAGCTTCGGCGGTAATGGAAGAAGTCGTTGTGACCGCTCAGAAACGCGAGCAGCTTGCAACGGACGTTGGCATTGCTGTTACCACGTTCAGCGCCTCGCAGCTCGAGTCATTTGGTTTCGAGAGCAGCACGGACATCATAGCTTACAGCCCCGGGGTATCATTGGCTGGTGACATTGGTGGTCAGCGCGCCATTTTCAATATCCGCGGCGTTGTGCAGAACGACTATGCGGATCACGCCGAAGCACCTGTGGCCGTGTACGTGGATGGAGGATACCTGGCCAGCACTCAAGCTCAAACCTTCGCGCTGTATGACATTGAGCGGATCGAGGTGCTCAAGGGCCCGCAGGGAACCTTGTTCGGCAGAAATGCTACGGGCGGGTTGATCAATACGGTAACGGCAAAACCCACTGATACCCTGGAAGGATACCTGGAGGTTACCGGCGCACGCTTTGACCAGTTCCGGTTGGAGGGTGCGGTCGGCGGGCCGCTTTCCGACAGCGCTCGCGGTCGTCTGTCATTCATGACCAACCAGCAGAGTGAAGTCTACGACAACATCTACGATGGCACCGATGCTCAGGGAACCGAAGGTACGCCGGGCGGCGGCGAGGACACCTGGAACGATGACACCGTGGCCCTGCGTGGGCAGCTCGAGTTCGATCTGGGTGAACGTGGGCAGCTTTTGCTGATCGGGAACTATGCCGATACCACGAAGAGCGAAGGTCCCTATCAGGGCCGGGCCACGACTGAGGTCCGTAACGAGAACGGCGAAGCGATTGACGTGATCCGCGCCGCCAATGACCCGCTCAACTGCGACATCATTCAGGCTGGTGCCTGTATCGACGGCGATGGCGACGGGTCTGCCACGCGGCCGGTCCCCGGCGGTGACTTCTGGGGCAACGTCTTTCCGGATGTCGAGAACCGTACGGTCAACAAGGATTTCGCCTTTGACGATCAAAACGAGATCGAATCGATTGGCCTGATGTTGGACTACTCGTATCGCTTCGATGGTTTCGATTTCACCTCAATCACGGATTTCAAGAACTTCGAGCGGACAGTCGGGCTCGATTCCGATCAGACACCCCGAGCCGCCCTGATTTTTCAGTCTTATGGTGACATCGATCAGATCAGTCAGGAGTTCCGTATCAGCGGGGCCAGTGAACGACTCACCTGGGTCGCTGGATTGTACTATCTCGGTATCCGTACCGACTTCATTCAGGGGCTGGCGGAGTCGGCTGCAGGCGTCGATGACTTCGCGCTGCTGGGGCAGGAGGCGAACACCATCGTCGAGCTGGACACCGATTCGTATTCGGCGTTCGGCCAGGCGGATTACCGTTTGACGGACACGCTGACCCTGGTCGGTGGTCTGCGGCTTATTCAGGAGGATAAGGACTTCGACGGCGTTGTAAGCTTCTTCGAGAACAATGATGATCGCAGGATCGAGTCGAGCAATCCTCTGTTCAGTATCGAGTCCCTGGAAACTGACAATGACGAGTTTCTCTGGTCCGGCAAAGTGCAGCTGGAGTTCACGCCCGATGATGAAAGTCTCTACTACGCCGGTGTGAATCGCGGCGTCAAGGCCGGCAGTTTCAATGCGCCGTTGTTCGGGGGCCTGTCGCCGTACGATGAGGAGATCCTCTGGTCGTATGAGATCGGTACGAAGCTCACGTTGATGAATGGCCTGGCCCAGCTCAACGCCTCGGCATACTTCTACGACTATAACGACTACCAGTCCTTCTCGTTCCGTAACAACACCAGTGCGGTCACCAACGAGGATGCTACGTACAAAGGAGTGGAGGTTGAGCTCTTTGCCAACCCGACACCGGCCCTGGATGTCTCCCTCGGCGTATCGTTTATTGATGCCGAGGTCGAAGATCTGCAGATCAACACCACGACCTTTCGGGATACCGAACCGCCGTTCACGCCGGAATGGCAGGTTTCAGGACTGGTTCGTTACACCTGGGAGAATGTCTTCGAAGGTAATCTCACCGCACAGTTGAACGGCTCGTGGAAGTCGGAGTTTTTCTTCTCGGCCAACAACTTCACGGCCCATGAATTCGACGATGCATTCATTACCGACGCCCGTGTCAGCTGGACCGACAGGCAGGAGCTCTGGACATTGACGGCATTTGTGGACAACTTTACCGACGAGCGGGATTCCGTCATTGGTTTCGACGTGTCCGGATTTTATGGTACCAGTCAGGAGTCGGTGACCCGGCCACGCTCGTATGGTGTGATACTGCGCAGAGATTTCTGAGCCGGCACTGGGAAGCCGCTTCCGTCTCATTCGGACGGCTGGGCACATGCACGGGCTCAGCCGTCCAGTCGATAGAACAGGAGGAGTGTCATGTCGATCCTGATCAAAAATGGCCGGGTGGTTACGGCAGTAGATGACTATCACGCCGACGTCTTTGTCGACGGAGAGACGGTTGCTCTCATAGGCAAAGATCTCAATGTGGAAGCGGCCGAGGTCATCGACGCTGCTGGAAAGCTGGTAATTCCCGGCGGTATCGACCCGCATACGCATTTCGATATGCCTTTCGGCGGGACCTTTTCAGCGGACGATTTCGAAACCGGGACGCTGGCTGCCGCTCACGGTGGAACCACCACGATCGTTGACTTTGCCATTCAGTCCAAAGGTCAATCCACCCTGGAAGCGTTGGACACATGGCATGCCAAAGCGGAAGGCAAGACCCACATCGACTATGGTTTCCACATGATCATCACGGACATGGACGATGATCGTCTGGGAGAGATGGGCAGGCTGGCGGATGAAGGGGTGACGTCTTACAAGATGTTCATGGCGTATCCAGGGGTATTCTATGTCGATGACGGCACGATCTACCGAGCCATGCGCCGCGCCGCGGACGACGGGACTCTGGTGTGCATGCATGCCGAGAACGGTATCGTCATTGACGAGATCATCAAGCATGCGGTGGCGCAAGGTAAAACTGCGCCGAAATACCATGGTGCGACCCGTCCCACCCGCATGGAGGCGGAGGGTGTGCATCGCGCCATCGCCATCGCTGAAGTAGCGGAAGCGCCCGTCTACATTGTGCACCTCTCGTCTGCCGATGCGCTCGAGCAGGTGAACTGGGCCCGGACTCGCGGCATTCACGCCTACGGGGAAACCTGTCCTCAATACCTGTTTCTGGACGAGAGCTATTACGACCAGCCGGGCTTCGAGGGTGCGAAGTATGTGATGACCCCGGCGCTGCGGCATAAGTGCAACCAACCGCACCTGTGGAGAGGTTTGAAATTCAATGACCTGCAGGCCATTGCCACAGATCACTGTCCTTTCTGTTTCAAAGACCAGAAAGAGCTCGGCCGAGACACGTTCACCAAGATTCCCAATGGGTCCCCCGGCGTTGAGAATCGGATGGCTTTGATCTACAACGGCGGTGTTGTGGACGGCCGGGTGGACCTCAATCGTTTCGTCCAGCTTACATCTACCAATGCCGCGAAGATATTCGGCATGTTTCCCAAAAAGGGCACCATTGCCGTAGGGTCGGATGCCGACATCGTAATTTTCGACCCGAATGCTGGCCAGGTGCTTTCGGTGGACAATCAGATCACGCACCACATGAACGTGGATTACTGCACCTATGAGGGATTTGAGGTCCAAGGCTATCCCGAGACGGTAATTTCCCGCGGTGAGGTGGTCGTGCGCAATCATGAAACGGCCGGGCGCAAAGGCCGTGGACAGTTCATCCGCCGTGGGCGCTACTCTGGCTTCGTCATGTAGGCCGGCGCGCCGTCCTATTTGAGCTCTTCTACCAGCTGCCAGGCGCGCTCCGCCCGCATGCGGGCCGCTTCCTTGAACTCCAGCGCCTTCTCGGAGCTGGCGTTGCCGTCCACGCCGCGTTTGTACACGCCCTGGATGATGGCCGCCGAGCGGAACATGTTGTAGATCAGGTAGAAGGGCCAGTTGTCGATGCGCTCGATGCCGGCGTGGCGGCAGTATTCGTCCACCATCTCCTGTTCGGTGGGAATGCCCAGGGCTTCCAGGTCCGCCCCGGCCAGGCCCATGTCCTCGTAGGATTCGCCGTGATAGTCCTGGCAGATGTAGCCCAGATCGGCCAGTCCGTCGCCCAGGGTGGATAGTTCCCAGTCGAGCACCGCCACGATGCGCGGCTCGGTGGGGTGGATGAGTGTGTTGCCGAGACGATAGTCGCCGTGGACGATGACGGTTTTCGGCTGTTCGGGAATGTTCTTCGGCAGCCAGTCCATGAGCTTGTCCATGGCCTCGATCTCTTCGGTCTTGGAGGCCAGGTACTGCTTGGACCAGCGGCCGATCTGGCGCTCGTAGTAGTTGCCCGGTTTGCCGAAGTCGCCCAGGCCCACGGATTCCGGGTCAACGTTGTGCAGCTTGGCCAGCACCCGTGCCAGGTCCAGATAGATGGCCCGGCGCTCCCGGGGTTGGAGTTCCGGCAGGCGGGTCTCGGTGAACACCCGGCCATCCACCCACTCCATGACGTAGAACTTGGTGCCGATGACGTCGGTGTCTTCGCACAGGGCGTACATGCGCGGTACCGGCACGTCGGTGTCCTGCAGGGCCTTCATGACTCGGTATTCCCGGTCCACCTGATGGGCGGAGGGCAGCAACTCGCCGGGCGGCTGCTTGCGCACCACATAGTGCCGGCCGCCGGCCTCCAGGCGGAACGTCGGGTTGGACTGTCCCCCCTCGAACTGCTCAACCTTCATCGGGCCTTCGAAGCCCTCCACGTGCTCGCTCAAGTAGCGGGCCAGGGCCGCTTCGTCGAAGCGGTGCGCCTCGCGTACCGACGTGAGTTCTGCGTTGCTCATGAGTCCCTCCTGATTCGACCGAGAGCATACGTCTTGATTACTCGCGCCGCAAAATGCGAGTCTTACTTTCTTTTTCTCGGGGGACGAGGCGCATGCCCGTAGACAAACGAATTGCCGTTACCTTGCCGGCCGGGCCCAAGCTCGAGCAGACCATCGACCGCATTCGCTGGGCCGAGGACAACGGCATAGCCGACGGCTGGTTCAGCGACGCCGGTGCGCCGGATACGCTCACCCAGATTGCCGCGGTGGCTCATCACACCCGCCAGATGCGCATCGGCGTTGCCGTAACGCCTGTTTACACGCGCACGCCGGCGGTGATTGCCGCCTCGGTGAACGTCATTGCCCAGGTGCTGCCGGGCCGGTTCGTCATGGGGCTGGGGTCCTCCAGTCAGACCATCATGGGCCAGTGGAACGGTATCGCCCTGGACAAACCCCTCACCCGGGTGCGGGAAACCGCCATCATGGTGCGCTCCATGCTGAAAGGGGAGAAATCCGACTTCACGGACTTCGAAACCCTCTACAGCCGCGGCTACCGTCAGGCGCCGCTGGAGAATCCGCCGCCGCTGTATCTGGCGGCCCTGCGGCCGAAGATGATCGAGACTGCGGCGGAAGTGGGCGACGGGGTGATCTTCAACCTGTGGCCCAAGGGCGCGCTGCCGAAGATGATGGAGCATGTGAAGATCGGTGCCGAGCGTGCCGGCAAGAACCCCGACGACGTGGAAGTGGTCAACCGTTTCATGGTGCTGGTCACCGACGACAAGGCAGCCGGGCGCGATCTGTTCCGCGCCGCCTTCGCCCCGTACTACGCCACCCCGGTCTACAACAAGTTTCTCGCCTGGGCCGGCTACGAGGACGCTGCCCGCACCATTCGCGAAGGCTGGGCGGAGAAAAACCGCGACAAGACCAGCGGCGCCCTGTCCGATGAACTTGTGGACGAGATCGCCATCATCGGTGATGAAGACGAAGTGCGCGAGCGCATCCAGCAAGCCGCCGACGGCGGCATTCACACGCACATCATCGCGCCCATGGCGCCGACGCCGGAGGCGACGCAGCGCACGTTCGATGCGTTTCGCGGCGACCGCTTCAGCTTCCGCTGAGGCGGCCGGTGGCCTACGCCACAATCATCGTCGACGACCCGCGCCCCTATGTGCGGCGGATCACCCTGAATCGTCCGGAGAAGCGCAATCCGCTGTCCAACGAGCTGCGCGGGGAGTTGTTCGACGCCCTGGAAGCAGCGGATCAGGAACCCGAAGTGCGCGTGACGATCATCCGTGGCGCCGGAAGCTGCTTCTCCGCCGGCTATGACCTGGCGACGGATGTCTCCCAGGATCAGCCCTACTACACCGCCGGCGGTCTGGGTAACTGGCCGCGCCACGTGGTGGAAGGCTTTTTCCGCATCTGGGATCTGGCCAAGCCGGTGATTGCCCAGGTGCATGGCTACTGCCTGGCCGGGGGCACTGAGCTGGCCACCGCCTGCGATCTGGTATACGTGGCCGATGACGCGAAGATCGGCTATCCGGTGGTTCGTTCCATCAGCCCGCCGGACAATCAGTTCTATCCATGGATCGTGGGCCTGCGCCGGGCCATGGAGCTCATGCTCACCGGCGACCACATGTCGGGAGCCGAGGCCGTTGCCTGCGGTTTCGCCAATCGGAGTTTCGCGGAAGCCGAACTCGACGCCGAAGTGCTGGCCATGGCCGACCGGGTAGCCAAGACCCCGTCGGATCTGCAGCAGATCAACAAGCGTGCCGTGCACCGGCAGATGGATGCCATGGGCATTCGTGCCGGTATTCGAGCGGGTACGGAACTGCAGCAGCTCGCGACCTTCACCGAGACGACCCGCGCCCACCTCGCCGAGTTGCGCCGGGGTCTAACGGAGGCGCTGAGCAAGCGGGATGCGGAGTTCGGCGACTACCGCACCACCCGCGATGCGGATGAATGAGCGGCAAGGTTCTCTACATCCTCCGGCACGGACAGACCGAGTGGAATGTCGCGCGCCGCATGCAGGGTCGGCGTGACTCGCCTCTAACGGAGCTCGGCCGTATACAGGCCGACCTGCACGGCCGGACCCTGGCCCGCCAGGGTCGGGTGGAAGCTCTGATCGCGTCACCGCTGGGCCGCACGCGGGCCACGGCCGAGCTGGTCAATGCGCATGTTTGTGCCCCGCTGCGCTACGAAGAAGCCCTCATGGAGCGTGACTGCGGCGCCTGGTCGGGTCTGACTTTGAGCGAGATCGAGGCAGCTTATCCGCGGGAATGGCAGGCTCGCGGCGCCGACCCGTTTCACCATCGGCCGCCGGACGGTGAAAACCTGGTGGACATGGAAACCCGCATTACCGCGCTGCTGGACGACCTGGTCAACGCCGGCGAGCGCACGCTGGCATTGATCACCCATGGCGTCATGTCCCGGGTCATCATCAAACGCGTGCTGGCGCTGAGCCCGGCCGATGCAGTGACCGTCCGGCATCCCAACGAGCTGTTCTACCGCCTGGAGATCAAGCCCTCGGGCCGGGCCGGCAGCGCATACTATCTGGAAGGACAGGGCCCGAAGCCCGGTTTGCTTCGGGAAAACGACAGTGAAACAATCGCCAGCCCGGCAAGGCGCCGGGAATGACGGGAACACACACGGGGGAAGCGGCATGAAAGTGGATGGTGGTATCGGTTGGGAACTGGACAAGGTCGGCCCCCAGGCCCATGAACTGGAAGCCATGGATTACTCGGGCATTCTCACCGCGGAGACCGCTCATGATCCCTTCTTTCCGCTGCTGGTGGCCGCACAGCACACTGAACGCGTTGATCTCATGACCTCCATTGCCGTGGCATTCGCCCGAACGCCCATGGTGCTGGCCAATATCGGCCATGATCTGAACGCCGCATCGAAAGGCCGGTTCGTGCTCGGCCTCGGTTCGCAGATCAAGCCCCACATCACCAAGCGTTTCAGCATGCCGTGGTCGAGCCCGGCAGCTCGCATGCGCGAGTTCATCCTTGCCATGCGGGCCATCTGGGCGGCATGGCACGAGGGTAAGCCGCTGGAATTCACCGGCGAATTTTATACCCATACGCTGATGACCCCGTTCTTCATGCCGACCAACAACGACTACGGTGCGCCGCGGGTGTTTCTGGCGGCCGTTGGGCCGCTGATGACCGAGGTGGCCGGCGAGGTGGCCGACGGCGTGATCATTCATGCCTTCACGACCGAGAAGTATCTGCGCGAAACCACCTTGCCGGCCCTGGAGCGGGGCTTTGCCAAGGCGGGCAAGAAGCGCTCGGAGTTCGAGATCAGCTATCCCGTGTTCGTGGTCACCGGCAAGAACGAAGAGGACCTCGAAGAGGCCAAGCGCAATACCCGCAGACAGATCGCTTTCTACGGCTCCACCCCGGCTTACAAGCCCGTGCTCGAGTCAATCGGCGCCGGGGACATGCAGGGCGAGTTGAACCGCATGTCCAAGCAGGGCCGCTGGGAGGAAATGGGCACCCTCATTGATGACGGCATGCTGGAAGCGTTTGCCGTGGTGGGCGAACCGTCCACCATCGCCGGCCAGATCAAAGCACGTTACGGTGACCTGATCGACCGGACGTCCGCGGCCTATGCGAACATTCCCAAGGAAGAACGGGCTGCCATCATCGCCGAGCTGCGTGCCGGTTGATCCTGACTTTCTTCATATTTAATAGAATTAAATGGAATAAGAAGGCGTCAAGCGGGCTCTCGAAGAGAGCCCGGCTTGCGCCTATTCAAGCCTTTCCCGGTTAGCGCCCGCTGACTTAAAAAGCCCTTTCAAACCCCGCACAGTTCTCATCAGGAATGTGATCCATTTTTTCTTCATTATGTGACGCGGACCCATTAGAATGCGCCGCCGATTGGCTGTTGCGCAACGCCAGTGGCGCAATGATATGGACGCGAGGTAAGGCACGTGCACAAGCTCTGGAAGCGGTTGCCGTTTCTTTTCAAACTGCAGACTTCTCTGCTGGTGGCTGCGATGTTCGCCACCACCGTGGTGGTGAATCTGGCGGCCCCCCAGGGGTACGAGCGCGTAGCCTTTGCCATTCCTGCAGCCGAGCACGTGAATCGTCCCTGGCGCGCGGAAGTCGAAGACTTCGGTGACAAGGTCAGCCGCGCTTTCGGCGTGCGGCCGAGCACGGCGCACCACACACATCCTTTTCAGCCCGCAAGACTTCGTCGCCCGATTAGCTGCTCTCGTGCCACGCCCGTGGGTCAATCTCACTCGCTACCACGGAGTCT
>MDTG01416318.1_pt1 | contig 17712 bp, 17 predicted proteins | sample 811421 | NCBI WGS metagenome assembly MDTG01 (sample SAMN05326645, study PRJNA326480) | marine metagenome | isolation source: seawater | place: Pacific Ocean: South East | collected 2011 | reverse complement strand
TGATTTAATGATTTGATTTCGACATGCGAGAGTTTAATAGCCCAATCCACCCGTGGAGGTACCAAGCAGGATGGGATGCTAGAACAGGAGACGGAAAAATGGCAGATGAAAATTACAGAATACAAGAACTACTACAAAGAGAAGTGTATGTAGGTGAAAATTTAGTTGGGACGATAGTAGGAGAACGCTACCACCCAAATGAGGAAAGAGTTCAATCCATGAGATTACAGGTGACACCTGGTGTCGCAGAAGAGTTCATGCGGAAACCCGCAGAACATGCACCTCTTTCCAAAGAATTGATCCACTCAATTCAAGACGATGGGAGTGTGAAACTATCAAAGTCGATGCGGGAATTACAAAGAAGGTGGAGAAATACCGTTCGTATTGAAGAACAATTGTATGCACCAGATGAATTGCTTGATCGAGCAGTATTAGATGATGATGGAAGAGAATTAGGAGTCGTAACGAGTTTAGTCAAGGTGAAAAGAACATATCGTGGAATTACTGTCCAGTTAAGATCTGCAATTCGCCGAAGATTTGGACTTGGTGAAACTATCGATATACCAGTAACGGCACTCGCACGAACAAGAGCAAGGCTGGATGAAATCGTTCTATCGAGAACTTTTGAAAAATTGCGTACACTACCCAGTTATATCCAAATCAATGAAGGTGTTTTTGAGGATTAGGTCAACCGTCACGGTTAACTTGGAAGCCCCGGTCGCCGTGTTGCTCTGGACGGGTAGCTTAGGTTGGCTGGAGCACCCGGCTGATAACCGGGAGGTCGCAGGTTCAAATCCTGCCTCGTCCACTCCACACAACATTTCGGAGAGATGAAACGACGGGAAACAACATGAACAACCATTGTTAGCATCTGTCCATGCCCGTAGTATCAGGTAGCAATGCTGCTGATTTGGCAGCATCTCTTGCTGAGGAGTTGGGTTGGGAACATCACCCACTTGAAGTAAGGAGATTTCCGGATTCGGAAGGATATGTGCGGGTGCCCCAAACTAGTATTTCTGCTATCCGTGAAGAACCTGTAGTACTTGTTTCCACAACATTCCCTGACTCCGGCATTGTTGAAGCATTGTTGATGTTAGAATCAATATATGATGTCAGAAGAGGAGACCTCTCCAATTTGAAAGGTGAAGGAGAACAATCAATAGACGATGTTGGACCAGGAATATTTCTTGCAGTCCCATATTTCGGGTATTCAAGACAGGACAAGAAATTTCAGCAGGGAGAAGTGATCTCAGCTAAGTTGCTTGCCCGACTTCTAACCCGGCGTTGTGATGGACTTATTGTCTTAGATTTACATGCCCCCGAAGTACTATCAGATCTTGATGTGCCTGTTTCGTTTGTATCCTCAATGCCTGAAATCGCATCACATCTGCAACAATTCGTACAACCTGACTTTGTATTGAGTCCCGATAAAGGAGCTATTGAACGTGCAAGCCATGTCGCGAAAGCAATTGGTTGTAATTTCTCATATCTTGAGAAAACACGTATTGATGCCCACACTATCGAACATAAGGCAAAGGATCTGGAAGTAGATGGGGCTATTGTAGCAATTGTCGACGACATGATTTCTACCGGCGGCACCATCTGTAAAGCCAGTGATGCCCTGCGGCGACAAGGCGCTACTGCGGTACACGCTGCATGTACACATGGCCTGTTCACAGGAGGAGCGATCACCCGTTTGGCAAATCATGTAGATGGGGTGCACGCCACCGATTCTCTACCAAATCCTCGTTCTGTTGTTAGTGGTGCACCAGCCATTGCAAGGGGTGTCAAAGACCTCATTAGCAGGGTTCTATGACCATACTACGGCCCCGTAGGGGCTTCCGCTGCGTTTATACGGGACACGCCGTGCGGCGGCTTACCACATGAGGAGAGAATCCAATGAGTGTACATGTCGCATTTGAAACCCCGAAGGACGTCCAAGATAGCGTTTACGAACTTGTGAAAGTAATTAACAATGGAAATGGACGATTGAAGAAAGGAAGTAATGAAGTTACCAAAGCCGCCGAAAGAGGGACGGCACAGATGATTGTGATGGCTGAAAATGTCAACCCAAGTGAACTGTTGGCTCATATCCCACTCATTTGCAAGGAAAAGAGTATTCCATTCATTTATGTCGAAGATCAAGCATATCTTGCAGAGGCTGCTGGAATGAGTACTGGTGCAAAAACTGCGGCCATCGCTCTGATGGAAGTCGGTAAAGGAGCAGAAGCTGCATTCAATGGTGTCAAAGAACAGACTGACGCACTGAACTGAAGTTCTTACTTGAGACGGAGGAATGAATAATGTCGCAAGAAGGTTGGCCCGCTGAGGTAGTGGAAGTTGTAGGACGGACTGGAATGACTGGTGAAGCAACCCAAGTCAAGGTTCGAGTCAACGATGCTCCAAATCCGCGAGATATCGGTCGAATTATCACAAGAAATGTGGTTGGCCCTGTTCGCGTAGGAGATATTCTAATGCTTCTAGATACGGGACGAGAAGCTCGTAAACTGAATGTTCGCTGAGGTGTTGAGATATGGTAGAACGAAGAATCTGCAGTTTCTCAGGAGAAGAAATTGAGCCAGGTACTGGCATAATGTATGTTCGAAGGGATGGGACCGTGCTTTGGTTCAAGGATTCCAAGGCTAGAAAGAACATGAAACTTGGAAGAAATCCACGTAAAGTAAAGTGGACTCGACGCTATGTAAAGGGCGGCATCCAGTAATACAAAGGCGTCTATCTTACGGCGGCGTCCTGAAATAGGGGTGCACGGTCGGCCGAATTGGTGATAACATGGAAACTACTTACGTGATGGTAAAACCTGATGGTGTACAAAGAGGATTAGTTGGAGAAATTATTTCTAGATTTGAGCGGAAAGGAATGCGCTTAGTTGGATTGAAATCTATTGTACCGAGTAAAGAATTAGTCGAAGCTCACTATGCTGTGCACAAAGAACGACCATTTTACAATGGATTAGTTGAATTTGTGACGTCCGGACCTATTGTAGCAATGGCATGGAAAGGAGTTGATGCAATTTCTGTTAGCAGGAATATAATTGGTGCAACAAATGGCAGAGATGCAGATATGGGTACGATCCGTGGCGACTATGGCATGGATGTTGGCTACAATTTAGTCCATGGAAGTGATGGTGAAGATACTGCGGAGTTTGAACTCAATCTTTGGTTCCCTGAGGGTCTCAATGAATGGGTACCTGTAAGAGAAACTTGGGTTTATGAGTAAGTTCCCAATTGATTAATCGATTTTTCAATTGACTTATTGGAGGTTGTTTGATGGCAAAAATTAGTCGTAGGCAACCAATTGTGGCAGTTTTAGGCCATGTTGATCACGGAAAAACATCCGTACTTGATTATGTTCGGAGTTTAGGAAAAGATCGGCAAGCCAGTGTAATGGCACGGGAAGCAGGTGGAATTACACAACACATTGGGGCAACAGAAGTTCCATCTAAACTCCTGAATAAATTATGTAGCCCTTTGATGGGCGGTAAGGAGTTTTTATCACCAGGATTGTTATTCATAGACACACCTGGACACCACTCGTTCTCAACACTAAGGACTCGAGGGGGATCTCTAGCCGATATTGCAATACTCGTTATTGACATGATGGAAGGGTGTCAGCCACAGACATTGGAATCAATAAGAATTCTCAAAAATGCAAAAACACCATTCGTTGTGTGTGCAAATAAGGTTGACAGGATACATGGATGGCATTGTGAGGAAGGGCGTTCTGCAGCAGCTTCAATGAAAAATCAAGATAGTCAGGCCCAGAGTTTGTTTGAAGAGAAATACTGGAAATTAGTAGGTCAATTCGGTGAACAGGGGTTCAATCTAGAGATGTACAACAAAATTACAGACTTCACACAGAATATTGCGATGGTACCATGCTCTGCAAAGGAAGGAGAAGGAATGCAAGATTTGTTGGCCATAACAATAGGTCTTGCTGAAAGGTTCCTTGAAAAACAATTGTCAGATGTGGAAGGTACGCCTGAAGGAACGGTCCTTGAAATGAAAGAAGAAAGGGGTCTAGGAAAAACGCTGGATGTTATTTTATATCGAGGAAGCATTGCTAAGGGAGATGAGATCATTGTAGCGAGTGAATCTGGTCCAACTATTACGAAAGTCAGGGGTCTATTCCGACCTCGTGGAATGGCTGAAATGCGTGATGCTGGAGATCGATGGGATTCGATTGATTCAATCGATGCTGCTGCTGGACTCAAATTAGCAGCACCAGATCTTGATGGTGTACTTGCTGGAACTACGTTAAGAGTGCTTTCTGGGAATGAAGAGGTACGCCAAGAAATGATTGACGCAACGGCTGCTGAATCTGAAATTAGTATCGAACTTGATGAAGAGGGTATTGTAGTCAAAGCGGATACTCTTGGTGGCCTAGAGGCATTGGCATTTGAGTTGCGAAACATGGAAGTTCCAGTTCCAATAAGAAGTGCTGGAATTGGGCCCATTAACAAACGTGATTTCAGAGGAGCACAGAGTTCATCCGACCCCCTACATAGAGTGATTTTAGCATTTAGTACAACCGTACAATCTGAAACTGCTGAAGAAATTGCGAAAGATGATTCAGATGTCGAATACATTGGTTCAGATGTGATTTATCACATCCTTGAGAGATTTGAAACTTGGTCTGAAAACAGAAAACTGGAACTAGAAGAAGAAAAACGAGAGAAAATTGTCTATCCAGGGAAAATCAAAATTCTTACAGACCATATTTTCAGGCGGTCGGGCCCTGCTGTAGTAGGCGTGAGGATTTTGGGAGGGCGTCTACATGTCGGACAAAGACTACTTTCACAAGATGGTGATAGAATTGGACAAGTCAAATCAATTCGCACTGGAGATTCTTCACATAAGGAAGCAAACCAAGGCGAAGAAGTTGCCATCGCAATAGATGGGGCTACTGTAGGAAGAGGTATTGATGAGGAAGATATCTTACTCGTTGATGTACCAGCTAGTCATGCTCGTAGATTAAGAAAACTTGAGTTGACTTCGACGGAACAGGAAATTTTAGATGAATTAACGGTCTTACACCGCTCAGAAGATCACTTTTGGGGCCGTTAATGGCCTCAATCAACGTTTTTTGCGAAATATCAAGCCCCCAACTGGATGAAGAATTGTTGACCCCTCGACCCCCAACGTTGAAGTACGAATTGGACTGGTCATGATGTGGGTAACACCCGAGGGATAGCATGGCAGCAGGTATGGCACAAGCAGGTACTGGTCGAACAAAGGATTTGATTTCGACCGTGAGTCAGATTTCACACGCGTTAATGGGCGAGGTTGCAAAGGTAATTATTGGGAAAGAAGAAAATCTTCTGCGGGTGTCAATTGGTATCCTATCTAACGGCAACATGTTGCTCGAAGATTTCCCTGGATTGGCAAAAACGCTGTTGGCTAATACTTTCGCTAAAGCACTAGGTTGTAAATTCAAGCGTGTTCAATTTACTCCTGACCTATTACCTTCCGATATTATGGGGACATACATGTATGACCAACAAGTCGGAGAGTTCAAACTTCGCCCAGGTCCACTATTCACAAACATTTTACTGGCAGACGAGATTAATCGAGCACCGCCAAAAACACAAGCAGCACTGCTTGAGGCTATGGAAGAAAAGCAAGTAACAATTGAGGGTATCACCCACAAACTCCCTGCACCTTTCGTAACACTGGCTACACAGAATCCAATTGAACAGGAAGGGACATATCCACTTCCTGAAGCACAAATGGACCGGTTTTTGATGAAGATGTCAATGGGTTACCCAGATCGTGCTGAAGAAAAAGCGATTCTTGCACGGAGGAAACTAAGGGGTAAAGACGGTCACGATGTTGAACAAATTACATCCCCGAAAAAGGTTGTTGCTATGCAAAAAGCACTTGAAACTGTACATGTGGACCCTGCAATTCTGTCATACATCGTTGAAGTTGTGCAAAGATCTCGAGAAGATCACAGAGTCATAACCGGAGCATCTCCGCGAGCAAGCCAATCACTGTTCAAGACTGGACGAGCATCTGCTGCTATCGATGGCCGAGATTATGTAATTCCTGATGATATCAAGCGAGTTGCACTACAGGTCTGTAGTCACAGAATCGTGCTAAAACCCGAGGCTAAGATTCGTGGTATCACTGGAATGCACATTATGCGCAAGATTCTCTCAGAGGTACCTGTGCCAGTTATTCAGTGAGGCGCAATCAGTACTTTGTTCGCTCTAAGAAGCGAGTGTTTCAAAGAGGACCTTCGCAGAGGAGCCCGTGTTCTGAGGAGGTTTGGAAGTGAATCCATACAAAATGGTCATAGCTGTCACAAACCAAAAAGGTGGTTGTGCAAAGACTACAACAGCAGTAAATATTGCTACTGCACTAGCAAAGGGTGACCCTGCAAATGGTTTTCCCCCGTCAAAAGTATTACTGGTTGATTTGGATCCTCAAGGAAATGCCTCCACCTCATTTGGAATTGATAAAAGTAAACTACCAAGAACGGTTTACGACTTAATTATGAATGATTTGGGTGAAGAATTACCAATAATTGAAGATTATTTGGTTGGTCCTGAAATTATTACAGATTATATGAAGGATGCCTGGAGACAATCCAACCCTGATAAGAAAAACCCTCCAAAAACTATGGAAGTAGAAAATCTGTGGTTACTACCAAGTAATATTCAATTATCAGGTGCTGAAATTGAATTAGCAACACGAATTGGTCGGGAAACGAGATTGAAAGAAGGGCTTGCGCCTGCCTTAGATCAATTCGACTATGTAATCATTGATACACCTCCAAGCCTAGGCTTACTAACAATTAATGCAATGGCTGCTGCAAATTGGGTGTTGATTCCAGTGCAAACTGAGTACTACGCACTTGAGGGAATGAGTCAACTAATGAATTCAATAAAGATGGTGCAAAAAAGAATAAATCCAAATCTCAAATTATTCGGTATTGCATTGACAATGTACACCAAGAGTAAGTTGTGTAATACAGTAGTATCTGAAGTCACACGACATTTCCCGAAACATGTATTCAAGACCGTGGTGCCCAGAAATATCGAAGTTGCAGCAGCACCATCTGATGGTGCACCAATTACAATTCTGAAAAAGCCTTCAAGAAATCATAAGGGTAGCCAATCCTATTGGGCACTTGCAAAGGAAGCCCATAGACGGGTTGTCAAGATCCGACAGAAATATGGAATCAATGAACCCAATCGTCTCAGGCAACACCGTTTGAGAACTAGCGATTAGGTACACAATCGACCGACACGCTCAAGTTGCTCCGTGTTGGGTATCCGCCCGGTGACAAAATGGGTTCCCCTAACATGACTTCAATCAGCGTCTCTTTCGATGTCAGAAGACAACTAAACTCAATGCGAGCAATGAGCAATTTCAAGAGTGTAGATGAACTACTAGTTCAAATCCTTCAGGAATACAGAATGGCTCAACTCAGAGCCGAGGCGGATAAATTGCGAAGTAGATTGCGAGATATTGGTAAAACAGATGTTGAGGCTCTTGTAGAAAGACTGGGACAATCTCCATACGGTGGCTGATATGAAAGGACAAGCACCAACCTATACTGTCGATGCTGCGACTTTGTTTCGAGGCTTGATGGATGGCGGTAGCAATGCACGTATATTGCTAGATTTAGCCGCAGCAAATGAAATTGAATTACACGCACAAGCAAAAGACTGGAATGGATTACTGTGGCTTATCTCAACAGCATTGAAAGAAAATGGAGAAGCGTATTCAGGAGAAGAATATGCAAGTCTTAGGAATCGATTGCCTGTTGTATTCCACTAATTCTGCCCGTGTTTCTCTAGCCATTGGTGCCCATACCAACGCCATTGCTCCATCGTCCAACCTTCAGGCAATCCACCTGATGGCAATGGTGCCATTTCGGCTGGAGGTTGCTCTGGAGTGGTCTCGGATTCTTCTATTTGTTCTTCTTCGGCGGATGTATCATCGACTGGTATTGACATTTCACCAGGTTCGTATTCAACATCTGTTTCAACAATATTTTCCTCAACAATATCGACATCCATGCTTTCCTTGGATTCCTCCATAGGCTCATCACCCCAAGCTTTCTGTTCATCGATTCCGCCACGTGTTTCAAAGTTTTCACCAGACTCCCAAGCATCCAACTCCTTAGTGGCATCTTGGTGTGTGTACTGTGCATCAGGTTTACGTTTATCCCGTGCTTTACCGACTACACGAAGTGTGCCTACAATCAAAACCAATGCAATTGCCATTGCTACAACAATGTAACCTGCAAATACTGCGAATTCCTTCACCAGTACCATTACTTCAGTTGATTTTTCTTCTTCGTTAACAGTCAGATTTCCAGAATCCATTTCAGACGAATCCTGTCCTGCACAATTAACTGGTCCATCTGGATGTTTCACACAGTGATCGTCAATAGTTTGAACTTCTGGGTCTGTGTCATTGTAATCCCCATTGCTACCCATGCAATCACGATCTTGATCTAGCCACTCAGTTCTATTACCAACCATTGAACAACCATCATTCGATGTTTCCGTGGTGTCATCATAACCATCCGAATCTGTATCTGTACAACCATATCGGCTAATCGTAACATAATCATTCTCTGATGGTTGGAAAGTTATTGCACGGGTGCTTGTACCTGCAAGAGTTGGGCAGGCATCACCGCGGAAACCGCTGAGGTTGTCACCATAGCCATCGCCGTCAGTATCTCTCCACTGGCTCGGTTCCATTGGAAACGCGTCTGCATTCCCTGAAGGGTGTGCATCTTCTCCATTTCCAGGGTCCGACCAGCCATCACCGTCTGTATCCTGGCAACCAAGTCGATCAAGAAGCGATTCTCCTGACTGGTTCGGACAAGCATCTGGTGATGTCGCACCTAATTCCTGGTTATCGCCATAGCCATCACCGTCTGTATCTGCCCATTGTGTTGAATCGTATGTGAATTTATCGCCTTGGTCAGCATATCGATTGTCACCATAACCATCTCCATCTGAATCAGTATTCTGATCAGGGTTTTGGGGAAAGGCATCCGGATTGTTCCCTGTTGGGTTGTCACCATAACCATCACCGTCACTATCAAGCCATTGTGTTGAATCGCTAGGGAAGGCATCAGAATTGTTCCCATTTGGGTTGTCACCAAAACCATCCCCATCAAAATCTGAATCCTGAGTTGCATCATCCGGGAATATGTCCAATCCATCGACTGTACCATCTCCATCTCTATCTGCATCCAAAAGGTGTACCTCTGAACTTGTCGAGAAAGTTGTCAAAACATAAACACCTGCACCAGCAGCACTTCTGAATCCTACTACTTCTCCTTGAACTGAAAATTCTTGTTCATCATTGACATTTGTGACATCAATCGAGAATACATTTCCATTAGTCATACCGAGCATCAAACGATTGCCCAACTGTTGCATTGAACGTCCCTGTCCATTAGAGCAGAGATTAAGCGAATTTACTCTGGACCAACTGCTGATACTGTAAATCTCCAATCCACAATTGTCTGTCATACCGAATATCATCGATTCGTCATTGCTAACTGCTAATCGTAAGAGGGGGGACTGTGATTCACTCATTGAATGAATGAATGAACCGTTTTCATCATGAATTCTGACTTGCTTATCTCTACCAGAAGTCAATATATGGCCACTTGATAATGACACAACATCAGTAATGCCATTATTATGTGGAGTGGTCGATATACCAGATTGTGCATTAGCTTCCGTATCCCATTCTATTGCTGTTTTGGATATACGTTGTGTGGCCCATATATCGCCACCTGAATCCCATGCTATAGCATCAACTTGCTGACCTAGGGTGTAGCGGTACAATTCCTCCATGTAATCTAGTGAAATTACAATCACACCATCAGATGTCCCTACTGCCAATAACCCCTCTTCAATATTCAAAGCACCTGAGAATAGTGTTTTGTTGGTGAATTCTGACCAAATTTCTGTATAACTCCCATTTTCTAACGAAACATATTCGATTACATACCCATCAACTGATGCTACGATTACATTTCCATTATCCAAAACCCACCAATTGAGGATTGGATGATCAAATTCACTGACTTCACCAGCAGGGCCAAGGTCTTCTAATTCCGCAGATGTAGTCGAAATCAATGGAGATACAATTGAACCGATAAAAATCAGAATAAGGGATATGGTTCGCACCCGCATAGACAGACGATACCCTTCTCACGTTTGAATCGCGCGTATTACCGATTCCCTGAATCTTAACCTAGATGAATTGATCATTCCTCTTCATCATTGGAATCAGAATCACTAATTGGTGTCAAAATACTCCTAGTGATTGGCTTTAGAACCGCCACAGATTCAGATTCACTCGATTCTAATTCCACTACTGGTTCCAGTACTCTGCGTTGAGCAGGCTTGAGAACTGTTCGAACCGTTACTTCTTCTTCATCTTCTGATGTAGGTTCATTCTCAATTCCTGGTGGACCACGAGTAGGTGGCCCCTTAACCGGGATAGATGGAGCTCCATCCCTAACTAAGCGACCTCCGCCAGGTGGACCTCTTGGCTTCACAACATCTGCAAATGATGGTGTTTCATCGATTGTAACTTCTGGCTCTGCTGGTTTTTCTTCTTCAGAAGCAATTGAACTGAGTATTGTCTTTGTTAGAGAGGGTTTGACATCTTCTACTTCAGGTGCAGGCTCTGTATCAAATTCTTCTTCACTCATTGGCTCAATATCAGTTGATTCCTGTGGCTTTGGCTGAATTGGTTGACGAACTGGTTTCAATGCTGCAAGCCCTCCACCAAGGCTTCCAACTGGTTTTTCTGGTTGTTGAACACCTAATTTTGCACTCAAGCCACCAGTTCTCTGAATAGGTGAACGAACAGGTGCTGCAAGTGTTCTTGGATTATCTCCATCCTGATTTTGAGAAGGTGTTCCTAGACCACCAGGGCGAGCAAGTCCACTTAGGCCTCCAGATGGTTGGCCAAGTGAAGATTCGCCCCCTGATGCATTCTTTGGTATTTGGCCCTTCGCTGTCGCCAATGCATCCATCCATGCTTGTCGTCGTCCGATTCTACCATCCTTGCCTTCAAGTTCAGCTGCTTCTTCAGCCTGCTTTAGTTGTGCTTCTGCCTCAAGATCTTCGTCGGTGATTAATCCCTTCTCAAGTTCAACTCTGAGTTTCTCTTCAGCTGCGACTCTGAACTCTTCGGCACGGCTTTCCAATTGATTCAATCTATCACGGATTTCCGCCCTCTTTATGGCAAGTTGTGCTTCAATTTCGGCACGTATCTCACTTTCTTTACGACGGACTTCGATGAGGGCTTTATTGCGCATTATTTCTTCTCGCTTAGCAACCTGTCTCTCAAGTTGTTCAGCAACTTCCTGCTCTTTCTGGGCCCTGAAGGCTGCGAGTTCTGCTTCCATCTCAACTTCCAAATCTAAACTAGTCTCTTGTTTGATCAAATCAAGATTTGTTTCTTGAGCTATTCTCTGATTACGAATGCGTGAATCTATTTCTGCCATAATCTGGCGTTCTGCTGTCTGTTGCCTAGCAGTATACTCTGCCTCTATCTGGCTAATCCACTCCTCACTCTTTGTCTGATATTGTGATTCTAATTGTTCTCTTAAATCAAGTTCTCTATCATGGCGAAATTGGTTTAGATGCTGGGCAATCTCTGATTCCCTATCTGATTTGTATTGTTCGAATTCTGACGAAATCCTATCATTAACTGTGTTTTCTAGTTCCAGATGTAGGGCCCGATCAATCTCATCAATTGCATGTGAGAATGAGACATCATATCTTTCCTTAAGGCGTTGTTTCCTCATTGCTAACCTTTCGCCATATTCAGAATCCAGGTTCTTGAGAATTGAGGTTTGCAAATCTTCACGCTTTCGCGCGACTGCCAATTCAAGATCATCTTGCATTCGACTCTCTAAGCGTTCAGTCTCCTGAGTTAGTCTAGTTTCAAGTTCAGTTGCTAATTCTTGTGCTATCTCTTCTTCAAGACGATGGGCTCGTCGTTCATATTCAGCCCTTAATCGCGCTTCTCTTTCACGGAGGCGTTGGCGTAATTGCTGCTCTAGTCTGCGTCGAATACCATCACGAAGTTGAATCTCTCTCTCAGCTAAACGTGCCTGTTGAGCGTCTTCAATACGCCTTGCTTGAACCTGCTCTTCTTCATCCAACCTCGTAGCCATTTCAGATTTGAGTTGGTCTTCAATTTGGCGAATCTGTTTCTGCATCTCCTGTCCAGCTTCGATTTCCAACCGCTCTTCAAGAAATGCACGGCGACGGTCAAATTCAGAATCCATATCTTCTTTCAATTGAGTCCGTAACTGTTCTCTTCGAGTATCTAAACGCCTAGTTGATTCCAATTGTAGTTGAGAACGAATGGATTCTTCTTCACGAGTAAGTCGCAGTTTCATTTCCTCACGAAGTACTGATTCCTCTCGTTCAAGTGTATCTCGCTCCATTCTTTCCAATTCTGCTTCCATATCTGCTCTCATCTCAGCCTCAATTTCTGCTAATGCGCGATCAGATTGTAATGAAACTGTCTTGGACAATGCGCTTTTCATTCCAGCCAATCTCTCAGCCTGTTCTTGTAATCTCAAACGGCGTTCCCGTTTGAGAGATGCATTCAATCTCCGTTCTTCCGTGAGTTTTGTATCGAGAGATTGAACATCATCGAGGGCAGGAGTCGTAGTTGCTGTTCCGGATTTCGCCACAGTATGGCGAGCTCTTAATTCTGCTAATTTATCCCTGCTAACACTCAAGGGTCCCATCCCCGAACCTAAGTTCGAAATCTTCTGATACTTAACCGCCACAGGTTTGAACATTGTTTAGAAGGGGATTATCAGACCCTCTGGTGTGCTCCGAAATAGAGTTGATTTTTGGGAATTAAGAATCAAAAGAATCCCACTTTCTCTTGCATATCTCTGGACCGGTTAAAACATGGATAATAATCAATAATAGAGATATTGTCAGGAGAGAAAAAGACAACAATGAACCGCTATTCTCATTGAAATCAGTGATTTGAACCGCGATTGAGGCAACAACTGAACCGAGCATTAATAATGTCAAATTTAGTCCTTTACCCTTGGAAAATTTGGGTAATCTTCTATCAGATATCATCAAAGCTCCAGAGGTCAGACATCCTGGCAATATGATCCAATCGAGGTTGACTCTTACCTGTGTATCAATCACTGATGGGAGAAGCAAAATAATTCCTGATAGGGCTACGATGAAAACGGCACTCCCGGGACTTGGTAGGCCATGAAACCATGGATTTTCTTGATCTGATTCGTGCTGGAAACGCGCTAGTCGAAGCATGGTACAAATTACTAACCAAGCGCAAGCTACGGCTAAGGATATTGTCCAATATAGTGGTGCTTCTCCCCAATTGCTAAACATACCAAATACAAGTAGAGATGGAGCAACTCCAAAGGAAATGGAATCTGACATCAAATCAAGATAACTTCCTAGATAGCGACGCTTTGAATAGAGGCGTGCAATAGGACCATCGATTATATCTCCAAGTACAGAGAGTGTGATAAACAGCATCGCCAACCAAATGTAAACCTCCGACAGATGACTTCCATCTTCAGAACTGAATCCGTCAAAAGCGAGGATCAAGAATACAATAGATACTGTCCCTAGCAAACCATTACCCAGAGTTATCCAATCGGCAATCCCCATCATCCGGAAGGTGGACTTCATGACCCTTCGAGGAGGATGCGTGGCTTGAATACTATCCTCATAATTTCAAAATTGAATGGAGAAAGTCTCCATACAGGCTGGACAATCGATTTTTCTTTTGCCTGAACGTGGACGAATCCTCAGTGTTCTATCGCACTTTGGACAATTAATTTCAACCTTGACTGCCTTCTTTATTACCTTGAAAACTATACTACAAGATGAACAACGTAATGCACATGGCCTCTCATCTACACCTACTCGCAGAATCTTTGAGCAACTAGGACAACCCACTTTCTCATCCATCCAAGAATCCCGAGTTGGTTTATGCTCTACTCGCGACACTGCAGAGCACACACCACATTCAATTTCTCCTAACTCATGAGGAAGCATACTCTCACAATTAGGACAATGTACTGTTGGAGGAGCATATTTGGATTCAATTTCTGGTACATCGTCGGCCATTATTCCAACTCCTAAGAACGCCTTGGAGGCCCGATTATGAGAATACCATTTGGCATCAAAGAAAATGGTGGTTTTTCGACATCGAAGACCTCTGACATCCGTTCAATTGTTTGTTTGGCTACTGCTATATCACGGGAATCTCTTGGTATGGGAATGTAATGAAGAGCCGCGCCAGATTGCAATAGAGCAAGTACTTCATCAGGGAGATTTGATGGCAAGGAATCTGAAGAATTGTTCTCTTCGCTGAGATCCACTCTCTCAGTTACCTTCCACCAACGTGCACGGCCTTCATCTCGATGGTTCTCGACTAGGCCGTTCTTGACTAGTGATTGGAGATGGTGATACAAATGATAACGTGTCACCTCTGTTTGTTTCTGGAGCATTACAGTCGATAGTTCTGGGGCTGAAAGGAGTGCTTCGTAGATTGAACGACGTGTTGGATGAGACAAGGCCATTGTTCGGGCATCGACTCGAATCTTGCTCATTTGGCCCCCCCTTGGCACGGTCGACTCATACGCGTATATCAAGGCGGCGACTGATAAGGTCTGATTCACAGAGGGGATTCTTTCGAGAATAATAACTTGAATGCATCGTAATAGTCTTGGAATAGTGAGCTAAATATTGAAAGGAACAAACTAACCCGATTCCCTGCTGATGCTAAGAAGGCGCCGTTTAAAATTACAACAAACGCGCTCAGTTCATGAACTGCAACTGCAATTGCCAAGTTGTCAAGTCCAAGCATGACTGCTCCCACAAGAAACACTGTGACAAGTATTGAGAGCAACAGGTTGAAACGCACAATTGCGCGGGTTTTCTTGGCAATTTTCAGGAATGAAGTGATTGCACGTGGATCCTCTCCTGGAATTAGTACATCTGCAGCGTCTAAGTTAACCTGTTCCCCGCTTCCCACGGCAACTCCAACATCTGCGACTGCCAAAGCTGCAGCATCATTGAAACCATCTCCGGCCATCAATGTCCTCCTACCTTGACTTCTTCGTTCAACCCAAACTGCCTTACCTTCAGGATCAATCTCACCCCTACACTGAATTGCAGGTATACCAATCTCCTTACCCAATGCTTCAACCGCTTCTTGTCTATCGCCAGATAACAACTCCACAGCAACACCGATTGATTGGAGGTCATGAATCATTTCAGCAGCACCAGGCCTCAAATCATCATGAATAAATGTGAATGCAGCAATCGCACTTTTACCCTTTGAAAGTATGGACAAACCCATTGTTTTATCAATATCTTGAAGAATTTCTGGAGGGATACTAATACCATTCTCCTCAATCCAATCTTTACGCCCGAACATTACCTGTTTACCGCCATGGACACCCTCAACTCCAGCATTACCATCCTTCAATGATGTTATTTTCGCGGCACCTATTTGGCCTGCTTCTTTGAGAATAACTGCTGCATATGGATGATTAGAGCGTTTTTCGAGACCCGCTGCGATTTTGAGTATATTGTCTTTTTTCTGAGATTTTGCGAGGTGTATATCATGAAGGCGAGGATGCCCGCTAGTCAATGTCCCTGTTTTGTCCAAAAGTGCCAAGTCAACATGTGAGGCCGCTTCTAAAGCATCACCACCTCTAGCAACTACTCCTGCCAGTGATGCTACGGAGAGTGCTGCTGCATGAGGTACTGGGGCTGCAAGGAGGAGAGCGCAGGGACAGGCAACGACCCAAAGTAACAGTGTCAGCCTTACATCTCCTGAAATAATCCCTGCCAGTGGTGCACCCACTAAAACGGTTGGAACCCACCACCTTGAGAAGGCTTCGATACTACCTTGGATTCGAGGTGGTCTATCTCTGAAAGTTCGTACTTCTTCGATAAGTCCTGACAAACGTGTGGCGGAACCTACCGCTGTTGCTTTGACAGTGATTGGGCCTCTATCAAGAACAAGTCCTGCGTTGACTTCATCCCCTTTTGTTACACGTACAGGGATACTTTCTCCTGTCAAAGGTGCTCGATTAAGTGAACCAATGCCCTCAACTACAATACCATCGACAGGAACGATTTCCCCGCTCCTTATCTCAACATGATCTCCATCCACTAGAAGTTCGACAGATACTAAATCATCTTCCACACCACATTCTTTCATTTGATTCATTACAGATATTTGCTGTGTAGGAACTGCTAGTGAAATACCTGTAATATTTCCAATCGATTTTACCTTCCTTGCTCTACGGGGTAAGCGATCAAGTCCCCCTTGCATTGCTTCACGGGCTTTGATTAATGCAGATTCTTCCATATGTGCTGCAATTGCAACGAGAATAGACACCATTAGTGCCTCTGCCCAATGTCCTCCAAAAAAAGCACCAATAACTGCTAAGGATGTAAGCAATTGGAAACCGAACTCCTTGCTTATCAAACCACCCCATGCATCTAGGAACATGCGCCAACCCGAGAAAGATACACCAATTAAAGTGAAAAACATCAACATATTTTCATTAAATTCAGGCAGTAATTTCGTTTCATTAGATAGTATAATAACGATTAAAATTGCTATTGCTGGGACACTGGATACTAACCGCCATTGGCCTTGATCTAAACGAGTATTTCGGACCTCAAGAAGACTTGGAGATGACCCCACTATTGATGTCAAACGTTCGGAACGATCTGTGACTATATTTGCAGGAATGTCCGTCAAAATCTGAATCTCAATTGATGCATCGATAAAACGTACATCGATTACAGATGGTATTTGCAACATCGTTTGCCGCAATTCAGATCGTGTCAAACCATTACGCTCTGCTAATCCGGTTGCTGTTACCCCCTGAATACGGTTCCACGGCAAGTCCGGTTCGTGTCCCAGACTAGTCAACAAAGAAGATACCTTGGATGTATGAACAACTCCCAAATCCATCCTAATTTCAACAGTGCCAAGAGTTGCTGAAATCATCACCTCATGAATACCAGGGAGTTTCATTAGAGCTCGCTTTGCTTTTCCCGCACAATCAGGGCAATCCATTCCTTTAATCGACCACTCAAACGAATATGTTCCATCTAAATCAATTGAAATATCTTCTACAGTTTCGGCAAGAAGGGTTTCTTTCGAATCCTGTATTCGAGGCTTCAATCGATCCCTCACCGCATCAACTTGGTCCTTAATTTTCTCAGATAAACCCGAAAATCTACTTGAGGGGTTGGACTCAGGGGGAGACTTCCCCCCGCTGGGCTCAATTTCAGGCATTGATGTTGTTTCTTCATCCTCTACGAGGATGAAATCCTCATCGTCACCCATGAACCTCGGATTGGGCACGTGTGTTTGAAGTATCGCTATAATTCAATCAGGATTTCTCGGAAGAAATAATGTATATAATATTTGAAAAATCAATTGGAAAATTGATTTCTCAATTGAAAAATAAAAAACGCATGTTGTTGAGTTTGGAAGATTATCCCATATGTGTATTGAGCCATTGATCAAATCCAGCTTTAGGCATAGCCCCAGTTTTCTGGTCAACAGGTTTCCCGTTGTGAAATAGGACTAGAAAGGGAATCCCTCTGACTCCAAAACGTCCAGGGGTAACTGGATTGACATCTGTATTGACTTT
>MDTG01085324.1_pt1 | contig 17712 bp, 16 predicted proteins | sample 811421 | NCBI WGS metagenome assembly MDTG01 (sample SAMN05326645, study PRJNA326480) | marine metagenome | isolation source: seawater | place: Pacific Ocean: South East | collected 2011 | reverse complement strand
TGGAAGTGCGGTAACGCATGTAGCTGACCAGTACTAATAGCTCAATTGGCTTGATTTATGCACTGAAAAAAATTTTTATTCTATCAAACATTATAATGAATTTGACAATCTATTCTTATTTAATTCTTGCCTTACCATTTATAATTTTTTTTTTACATTTATATTTAAAGAATACTCTATTACCTATTAAAAAATCTAAATGGGTCTCATTTGAAGAAAATAAAATTTTACATTTGTTTGGATTTAACTTTTCATATGGAATTGATGTAGATTATAAAGGAAATATATTTTTTCCAGATTTTAAATCTGGATTAATTTACAAAATTGATAAGTCATTAAAAGTAACAAAAATTCTTAAGTTTAAAAAAAATAAGTTAAAAGAAATTTCTCTATTTGAACTAATAATTTTAAATTCTGTCTTTAAAAAATTTATTAATATAACAAGCAATATATACAAACCTCACGATATTTTTTTTGACAAAAAAAATAATATGTACATTACTCAAATGGGCCTTGGTCAAGGCAGAGGACAAGGAAAAGTTTCAGTATTTTCTAAAAATAATAAGCTTTTATATGAAATTGGAGAACTGGATCAAAAAAATATCTCTTTAATTGATCCTGTAATGTCATTTGTAAAAAATGAAATTATTTATGTGAGCGAATGTGGGGCTGATAAAATTCTTATATATAAAAAAAGTAAACTAATAGGTTGGATCGGGGATAAATCACTAAATAAAAAAAGTTTTACTAATAATAAAAATAAATTTTTTTCAGCAAAATTAAAAAGACCTCATGCTTTTAAAATTGGTCCAGACAATAATTTTTATATTGTAGACACTTTAAATCATAGAGTTTGTAAATATTCAAAAAAAGGAAAATTTTTAGGTTGGATTGGAAAAAGAAGTGATGGAAAAATTAATAATAATTGGTCATTAAATGGACGTTCAATAAAGGGTAAAGAGTTAGGAGCCTTTAATACACCTATAGATTTAGTTTTCTTAAATAATTTTATAATATTAAGTGATTGTTTCAATCACAGAATTATAAAAATTTCTTTAGATGGAAAAAGTTTATCTTGGTTTGGAGATACATCTAAAAAAATAAAAAAAAATATTTTTCCTAAAATCAAAGAAACATCTGTCTCATCAAAAAACAACTTAGGATTATCTCGTCCATTTGGTATTAAAATTTGGAAAGATCAGCTATATATAGCTGATAAAAATAATTATAGGATTAAAATAATTAAATTTAACGTTTTTTTATAAATGACTGTATCATATAAAAATTACTAAAAGTTATAAAATGATTGTAAGATGTAAAAGATGTGTTGCTACAAATAGTAGGCCAGAACAAGTATTAGATAAAAATGGTATTTGCAATGCATGTCATTCGTTTGAAAAAAAAAAATTAATAAATTGGGAAGAAAGAAAGAAACAATTTATAAAAGAGATAGAAGAAGCAAAAAAAAATAAAATAAAAGATAATTGGGATTGTATTATTCCTTCTAGTGGGGGAAAGGATAGCACCGCACAAGCATTTATTGCAAAAGAATACGGTTTAAATCCTCTTATAGTTACTGCCACAACTTGTGATTTATCTGATATAGGAAAAAAAAACATTGAAAATTTAAAAAAAAATTTTGATACAATTGAAATTTCACCTCAAAAAAAAATCAGGTCAAGATTAAATAAAATAAGTCTTGAAACTTTAGGAGACATTAGTTGGCCTGAACATGTTGCAATTTTCACTCAACCAATACAGATAGCATCTAAATTTGATATAAAACTAATTTTATATGGTGAGCAACCTCAATTTGAATATGGAGGACCAATAAGGTCAAATTCTAACGTAATGAATAGAGATTGGATGGAAGAATTTGGAGGCTTTCTTGGTTTCAGAGTTTCAGATTTAATAAATCACTATGATTTTAAGAGAGAGGATTTGCTACCATATATTTTTCCAGACGAAAATCTAATTTCAAATAAAAAAATAAAAGCTATTTTCATGGGTTATTATATAGATTGGAATAATGAAAAGAATTTTTCACTATCTAAAAGTAAAGGTTTTGAACCATTTAAAAGCTCTATTGAAGGTGGAAATGTGAGTTATGAAAAAATTGACAACTATCAACATGGCATACATGATTACTTCAAATATTTGAAATATGGTTTCTCAAGGTCAACTGACCAAGCATCTTGGATGATAAGACAAAATATTATATCAAGAGATGAAGGTGTAAGGTTAGTCAAAGATAATGATGGCAAATATCCATCATCTTACTTAGGAAAAAAACTTTTTGAAATTTTGAAAGAAATAGACGTTACAATTGAAGAGTTTAACGATATTTGTGACAAATTTACAAATAAAGAAATTTTTAAGTGTAATCAAGCTGGTGAATTAATAAAGGATGAGGAAGGTAAATTAACTTTAATAGATGATGGTTTTAATGAAAGTAGCAATCATTAATTTTAATTCAGGAAATCTATATTCAATTAAAAAATCCATAACAGATTTAAGACATGAAGCATTTATTTGTAATGATAGCGGTGATTTGAAAAATTGTGACAAAATTATCTTACCTGGAGTTGGATCTTTTCATCAAGCAATCAATTATTTATCAAAATTTGGTTTTGTAGACTCTTTAAACGAGCTTATACTTAAAAAAGGAGTTCCAATATTAGGTATATGTTTAGGAATGCAATTATTCTGCAAATCTAGCTCAGAACAAAAATTCACAAAGGGATTGTCGTATATAGATGCAGAAGTCTTAGATTTTAAAGATATGGGTTGTAAATTAAAACTACCTCATATTGGATGGAATAATATCCAAATTGTAAAAAAAGATAATCTTTTAAATAATATACCTAACAATTCCGATTTTTATTTCGTTCATAATTTTGCAATTAAGTGTGAAAAACCACAATATGTATTATCAACAACAAACTATAATGTAGATTTTGTATCTATATTTAAAAAAAATAATATATATGGAGTTCAATTTCATCCAGAAAAAAGTTCTAACTCAGGTTCTAATTTAATTAAAAATTTTTTAGAAATAGATGCTTAAAACACGAATAATTCCAACTCTTTTAAGAAAAGAATTAGGTCTTGTAAAAGGAAAAAATTTTAAGGATTTAAGAAGAGTAGCAGACGTTATGCCATTAATAAAAATATATAATAAAAGAGATGTCGATGAAATTGTACTATTGGATGTTGAAAATACAATGCATTCTAAATCAATTAATATTGATTTTATTTCTGGTTTGGCAAAAGAACTAAATGTACCATTTTGTTTTGGTGGAGGAGTTAAAAATTTTATTGATGCTAAAAATATTCTCTATTCAGGAGCTGATAAAATTGTAGTGAATAGTGCCTTATATGATAATCCAAATATTATAAATGAAATCGGCAACTATACAGGAGCTCAATCAATTATAGTAAGTATAGATGTAAAAAAAGTAGATAATCAATATTATTGCTTTAGTCATTGTGGATCCAGAAATAGAAAAATCATCATATTTGATTTTTTAAAAAAATTATCGAATCAAAAATTCGGTGAAATTATTTTATGCTCAATTGATAAAGAAGGCACAATGCAAGGATATGATTTAGATTTAATAAAAAAAGTTTCCAATTTTATAAATGTTCCAATAATTGCATCTGGAGGAGCTGGAAATTATGAAGATATGTTAAAGGCTCTTAAAGCTGGAGCTTCAGCCGTAGCTGCTGGTACAATCTTTCATTTCACAGAACTGACACCATCTGGCGCAAAAAAATTTTTATATAAAAATGGAATAAATATTAGAGATGGGTTTAAATTTGAATATTAATTAAATTTATGAAAAAAAATAATTTTTCAATAATCATTCAGCTGAGAAACGGAAGTAAGAGATTGCCTGGAAAAGCATTAATGAAATATAAAAATAAAACTTTAATTGAAGTTATGATAAAGCGTCTCTTAAAAAATTTTAAAAGTAATCAAATATTTTTGATAACCACTAAATTAAAAGAGGATGATATTTTAATTACGATATGTAAAAAATTTAAAATAAAAACTTATAGAGGTTATAAAAATAATGTTTTAAAAAGATATTTAAAAACTGCATCATTTTATAATATCGAAAATATAGTCAGATTAACCGGAGATTGTCCTCTTGTAGATCCTTTATTAGTAAAAAAAATGCTGAAACATTATTTTTTAAATAAATTAGATTATTATTCTAACTGTTATCCATATACCAAAAGATATTTTCCTGTAGGATCTGACGTAGAAATATTTAAAACTAAAGTAATAGATTATTTATATAAAAGTAATCCATCTTCTTATGAAAAAGAACATGTTACAACAAAAATTTTGAAATTTTATAAAAAATTTAGATGTAAAATTTATAAAACAAAAAAAAATTTTTCTAGATTAAGATATACACTTGATTATTTTAAGGATTATGAAGTGATAGTAGAAATACTTAAATATTTGGATAAAAGAAATATATTCGGCACTTATATGCAAATAATTCGATTTTTATTGAAAAACCCCAACTTATCAAAACACAATAAAAAATTTGTTAAAATTTATTATAAAACCAAAACAATTTATAAAATATAAGTAAAAAAATACAATTAGTATGCCTATAATCAAAGTAAATGTTAATTAATATGATAATTTAACATATAGTAAATTTATAAAAAAATAATATAAAAACCAAAATTATGAAAATTTTATTTGTAAATCCTAGTTTAAGACCAGGTAGTGAACATAAATTTTTACCTGTTGGTCTAGGATATGTCATGACTTATGTTAGAGAGAATGGTTATTCTTTTGAACTATTAGATATAGATGTGGCAGATTATTCAGATGATTATGTAGAAAAGTATTTTATTAAGAATAAATTCGACGTTGTGTGTATTGGCAGTATAGTAACTCATTATAAATGGATAAAGTGGTTTATAAATACTGTAAAAAAATATCAACCTTTTGCCAAGGTTGTTGTTGGAAATTCAGTAGGTGGAAGTATTCCTGAGGTTTTATTTCAAACTACAAAAGTCGATATTGCCATTTATGGTGAAGCTGAAGTTACAATAGTAGAATTATTTGATGCATTGAAATCTGGAAAATCTTTTGGTGAAGTAAATGAACCTCACGTAGAAATTCCTCATCCGAATTTAGGTTATCCAGCAACCATTAAAGGAAATGGAATAGAAGGTCTTATATATAGATCTAAAGATGGTTTAGTTATAAACAACGGAAAAAGAAAAGCAGTAAAAAATATTGACACATTTCCTTTTCCTGACTGGGAAATATTTGATGTTTCCAAATATCTTGATATTGGTAGAAAATTAGGCGCATCAAAAGCTTGGTTTTATAAACCAGAGGATGCAATTATACTTCCAATCAATACAGCACGGGGATGTGTTTTTAAGTGTACTTTTTGTCATTATGTATTTTGGCATGATCCTTACAGACATAGGTCAGCCGAAAACGTTATAGCTGAGATAAAACAAAACCAAAAAAAATATAATGCAAACTTTTTTAATTTTTGGGACGAGCTATCATTTCATAAACTTGGTCCAGCCAAAGCTTTTGTTGATAAATTAATTGAGGCAGATTTAAAAATACATTGGACGGCTGCAATTAGAGCTGACTTGATGGGAAAAGATGTTGATGCAAAGGGCAATCCTATACCAAGAGAAGAAAGATTAGAATTAGCAAAAAAATTTGTTGATGCAGGATGTGTTTCTGCTGGATATTCTTTAGAGTCCGGTAGTGATAAAATTTTGCAAGCAATGAATAAAAGAGTACAATCGAAATATTTTAAAGAACAAGTTAATATTTGTAGAGAAGCTGGTTTAACTACAGATACAAGTGTTATTATAGGCTATCCCGAAGAAACCAAAGAAACCATTGCAGAAACTTACTCAAAACTTCATGAATTAAAAGTTTATCCAAGTACAGGTTATCTTATACCTCTTCCAGAAACAGGAATGTGGAAATATGCTTTAGAGAATGGATTTATTGGAGACAATAATGGTAATAATGATAAAATTAAAAATATTGATGATTATTTGACACAAATAACAGAAAGGCAAGACTTCAGCCTTAATTTAACTAAAATGACTGATGATGATCTTAAAAATGAAACCTTAAAGTGGCTTTCTAAGCTAAATAAAGATTTTGGAATTAATCTTGATGAGAGTAAATTAATCAAAACTGGTGGAGAAGATGAGAGCGGCAAAAATCAAACAAAAGAACGAGTAATTCCCGAAAATGTTGTTCAAAGGAATAAAACAACAGATGACTCATTAAATTATGCGACTGCAAAAGGAACAATGAGATAATTTATTTTCTAATATTGAATAATATCTCACTAAATGCAACGTTTTTCAGATTGAATAACATGATATTAAGTCTTTTTTTCTCAGAACAATAAATTTTTTTATTACCAGAAGTAACCCAGCCAAATTTCTTATAAAATTTTATCATATGCTTGTAACAATGAAGTATTGATAAATAATCATTGTTTCTTATTACTTTATTATTGAAATTCATCATAATTTCAGAATATTTTTTATTTTTAAAATTTTTTCCTCGATATTTTTTATTTATTATCAATGTATCAAAATAAAAATAATTTTTGATTAATTTTTTTTTTTTAAATATTAAATAAAATTGTCTTTTTCTTAAAAGCGTATAGCCTATTAATTTTTCATTATTTAAAAATAAATTGTGTATATCCTCGTTATGTAAATTTTTTTTTATCCATCTTTTCTGAGAGATGTATGAATATTTCCATTCTTGTGACTTTAATTTAACTATATCTTCAAGAAATTTTTTTTCTAAATTTTTATTTTTTATACTCTTGAATATTAAGCTCATTTAAAATTTATAGAAATATCTATTATTTAGTTATTACTTTATATTGTTTAATATTTCTCTCTACTTCTCTTACTCCAAATTTAACAGTTCCTAATATTTTTTTTACTTTTTTTATTTCATTAACTAAATCAACCATTTTTTTTGGCGATATGGAGACAGTTGAGTCAATACATTTGTCTTTTTCAGATAATTTAAAATGTTTCTCAATAATTTCAGCCCCAATTAAATATGAATATATAGATGTCCTAATATCATTTGTATGATCTGATAATCCTACTTTACAATTGAAATTTTTTTTTAAATACAATATATTTTTTAAGTAAGAATTTTCTTCATTATTAGGATAACTTGATACACAATGAAGCAATGAATGTTTAATTTTTTTGTTGCTAAATTTTTTTGTAATAGCTTTAATTTCTTTTAGGCTAGCCATACCAGTAGATATAATCGTTGGTTTTTTAGTTTTTATTATTTCATTTATCAGTTGATAATGTGAAATATTAAATGATGCGATCTTAAATAATTTAACTCCAATTTTATTTAAAAAAATAACTGATTCTTTATCAAAAGGTGTAGAAAAAAATAAAATTTTTTTTTTATCACAATATTTCTTAATAGTTTTAAAATTTTCAAATGAAAGTTCACATTTTTTTAAAATATTAAATATTGGACTATTCTTTTTTACTCTCTTTTCCGTAATATAAGTTTGAAATTTTACCGCAGATGCACCACTTTTTTTTGCAGCATTAATTAATTTAAATGCTCTTTTCATACTTCCTTGATGGTTAATACCAATTTCTGCTATTATGAAGGGATTTATCTCTACCATGCAGTTAATCCACCATCGATTACCAGGTTTTGACCTGTGGTATAGTTGACTTGATCAGAAGCAAAATATAATGCTGCTAAGCATATATCAAAAGTGGTAGCCATTTTCTTAAGGGGCACACGCTTACTGTATTTTCTTATAAATTTTTTTGACTGTTTATTAAGATTTAATACTCCTCCTGGAGAAATAGAGTTTATAAATATATTTTTATCAGCCAGAACTGTTGAAAAATACTTAGTTAATTGAATTAATCCAGCTTTAGATGCACCATATATTTCTGAATTTATTCGATCTTTAGAATCATATATTCTCAGATCTGGACTTATAACTCCGTAAATAGAACCAATATTAATTATATTGCATCTTTTAGAATTATATATTTTATGAAATTTTGTATATTGTTTAATAATATTTATTGGGCCAGCAATATTTGTATTCAAAGTTTCATCAATCTCTTTTTTTGTTCTTTTATTAAAAGGTGAAAAATAAGATTTAGCTGCATTATTTACTATTACATCAATTTTGTTATGTTTATCAAAAATTTTTTTGATTAAATTTTTAACATTATTTTCTTTTGCAACATCTAATTTATAAAAAAAAAATTTTTTATTATTAATTTTTTTTGTGTTTTTTAAATCCACTCCATAGACAAATGAACCAAGATTAAGAAAAAAATTACACATATCTATGCCTATTTGGCCATTACAACCAGTAATCAATATTATTTTTTTATCAAAATTAAAAAAATCATTAATTTTCATAAATATATTTTATTTTTTTCATGATATATTTGTATTTAAGTTTTAGTAAAAAATTTTTTTGATAGTATTTCATTTTATTAATTAGTAAAGAGTTTACTTTTAATTTATTTATTAGTTTGAATAATTTCTTTTCAATATTTTGATTAAACCCAAGATAATGTATTAATTTTTTTTCTTGTAAAATTAAAGCATTTTTTTTTTGATGTAAATATTGTGGAATACAAATCACTGGTATTTTTAAAAATAATGCATCAAATAAAACAAGACCTCCAGATATAATTGCTATATCACTAATTAACATTTTATTATAAAAGTTTTTTCTATTATAGTAATGTTTAATTTTATTTTTTAAAATAGGTTTATACTTTTCACTTATAATTAATTCATAATTTATATTATTAAATAAAATTTTAATTATTTTTGATTGTAAATTTTTTTTATCAAAACCTCCAAAAAATAAAAATAATCTAATTTTTTTTTTTTTAATTATTATTTTATTATTTTTTTTATTTTTGATCATAAGTGATGGAAAAATTGAAAAGTCGAATCCTTGATTTTTAAAGATTTTTTTACCCTTTTTAAATATTAATGGATTAAAATATAAATCTGACAAATTTTTTATTCTAGAATTATCATCAATTAAAACTGATCTAATATTTTCTTTTTTTAAAGAAAATAAAAAATTTTTATTAATTGTATTTAATCTATCAATAATTACTAACTTAGGTTTTATTTTTTTTATAATGCTGATTTCTTTTGTTGAGTAGTCTTTAATTTTATTATTTAAACTTATATAATTAAAATTTTCTGTATTTAAAATTTCTTTTGCAATTTTATATTTATTATTAGTTTTTACTAAAAAAATAAAATTTTTTTTTTTAAATTTAAATTTTTTAATTAAGTATTTACAAATAGTCAAACACCTAGCCAAGTGACCAGTTCCAATTTGAGAAATATTTCCAGCATCACACCTAATTAATATTTTTTGCATTAACTATTTTTAAAAAATTCTCTAATCTTTCTAATTATAAAATTAGAGTCTTTTTTTTTTAAATGCGGGTATAAAGGTAGACTTATAATATTTTTACCAACTTCGTGAGCACATGGAGCAGTATTTTTTTTCCAATTAAATTTATTCTTATAAAAAGTCATTTCTGTCATTGATGTGTAATGTATACCAAAACCAATTTTATTTTTAATTAAGTGTCTTATTAATTCTTCACGTGTTTTTTTTGTTTTATTTTTATCAATATGAAAAACAAATAAATGAAAAGCATGTTTTACTATATTTTCATTATATTCTTGAAATTTAATAGGCAAATTTATCAAATCTCTCTTATACTTTAAAAAAATCTTTTTTCTTTTAAACCAAAAATTATTAATTTTTTTTAGTTGTTCTATTCCCATTCCTGCTTGAAGATCTGTCATATTAAATTTAAATCCAGGCTGCACTACATCATATAGATGCGTTTTTGTTTTAACTTTCGTAGTTGGCTTATATCTTTTCCAAGCATCCTTTGTCATACCGTTTAATCTATATGTTTCACATGCTTTACTTATTTTTTTATTATTTGTTATAAGCATTCCACCTTCTCCAGTAGTTATGTTTTTATTTACATAAAAACTAAAACATCCAGTTGTACCAAAACTTCCTACATGTTTATTTTTAAATTTCGATTCTATTGCGTGTGCACAATCTTCAATTATATGTATATTATATTTTGATGAAATTTTTTTAATTTTTTCCATATTACAAGGCAATCCTGCAAAATGAACTGGAATTATAGCTTTAGTTTTTTTGTTAATTTTTTTTTCAATAAGTCGATGATTAATATTTAAGTTTTTTTCATCAATATCTACCAATACTGGTTTTGCACCAGTATGAATTATAGAGTTGATAGTCGAGCAAAATGTTAATGGAGTTGTAATTACCTCATCTCCTTTTTTAATACCAATTAATTTGAGTGAAAGAAATAATGCTGAAGTACATGAGTTTAAAGCAAAAGAAAAACTAATTTTTTTATAATTTGAAAAATTTGTTTCAAATTTTTTAACTAGTGGACCAGTCCCCAGCCATTTCGATATAAAAGTTTTATTAAGAATATCACTTTCGTTTTTTGTGATACAAGGCTCTCCAAATGTAATGAATTTTTTTTTCATTATTAATATAAAGAAATTAATTTTTTCACTTTAAAGATTTTTTCAAATAATTTTTATATTCTGAATTTTTTAAATTTTTTATAACTTTTAAATATTCTGCTTTATTTATAAAATTTTCTTGGAATGCAGTTTCTTCTATACTTCCAATTTTTAAATTTTGTCTATTCTCAATTAATTTCACAAAATTAGAAGCATTAAGTAAATCTGCATAACTGCCTGTATCAAACCAAGTATAACCCCTACCCAAGAAATTTTCTCTTAAGCCATTTTTAACAAAAAGATTAATTAAATCAGTAACTTCAAACTCCTTTCGCTTAGATCTTTTTATTTTATGGATATGATTTAAAACACTTTTATCCAATAAATACATTCCAGTCACTGCCCGAGTAGAAAAAAATTTTTTTGGCTTTTCATGAATTTTTTTTATAGCGCCAGATTTTGAGAATTCAATCATGCCATAGCTATTAAAGTTATTAACTTGATAAGAAAATATTGTTATTTTTTTAATTTTTTTAATTTCATTTCTTAAAAGCGTTGTAAGTTGATTGCCATAAAATAAATTGTCACCAAGAATACAGAATACATTGTTTCCCAATAAATTTTTCTTTGCAGATTCTATTGCATTTACTATTCCTTCTGGTTCTTTTTGAATTACATAAGAAATTTTAAGGCCAAGATGCTTTCCATCATTAAATATCTTTATAAAGTTTGTCTTATCCTCTTCATTGCATACGATAGTGATATCCTTTATTTTACAACACATTAAAACAGACAATGGGTAATATATCATTGGCTTATCATAGATACTTAAAAAATGTTTGTTAATAACTTGAGTGGTAGGAGACAATCTACTTCCAGTTCCTCCAGCTAATATTAATCCTTTGATCATTATTTAATTAGTTTATTGTTAAAAATAATAGCAATATAGTTCCAGGTTCATCATAGTCAAGTTGAAAAGACTTTAAAAAATATTTTTAAATTTTTTTAAAAAATTAAAATAAAAAATTTAATAATTTCTTTTATTACTTTTTACTTTAAGAGCTAGATTTAAAGATTTCATTCCATTTATATAATTGAAATCATTAGAAATTTTTTTTTTATGATTAAATTTATTTAAAAAAAATATTAACTCATTCAGATACATTGCATTATTATCTTTTTTAAAATTGTAATGTTTGATTTTTTTTTTTTCTAATACAGATATTTTATATTGTATTAAATCAACATATATTTCACCTTTTTCAAAAATAATTTTAAAGTACCTTTCTTTATTTTTTTGAAAAAAATTAAGTGTTACAATTGATAAAAATTTATGTTTTTTAAAAAAATTTTTAAAAATTGATATTGAAAAATCTTCAACATTTATATCAAGATCTGAAAGACGGTCATTATAAGATTGAATAAATTTTGCATTTCCAAATAAAGCGTACATCAAGTCAAATTCGTGAATTGCGGATAATACAATTCCGCCTCCCAAATTCTTTTTTGCAGCATAACTTATCTTATAATTTTCGTATTTATGCCAATTTTTTAAATTATCTCCATAATAAAAATTAGACTTAAGAATTTTTCCTAAATTATTTTTTTTAGATATAATTTCTTTGGCTTTTTCAACACAAGGATTAAATCTTAAATTATACCCCATAAATGTTTGAATTTTATTTTTTTTTACAAATTTTATAAATTCCGTAGATTTTTTTAAGGATGAGTCCAAAGGTTTTTCTATAAATATATATTTATTTTTTAACATTTTTAATTTTAATATTGTTTTAATATGAAGACTGGATGGGTTAGTAATAAATACAATATCAATTTCATTGTTATTTATTTTTTTTAAATCATGAAAAATACTAATACTATATTTCTCTTCAACACTTCCGGTAATTTTCTCACCTAATTGATTAAGAAGAATTTTTCTTTTCTTTTTTCTAAATGCAAAAAAATTTACTTTATTTTTTAATATTTTCTTTAAATTTCTTATATGACGTTGACCAATAGATCCAAGTCCAATAAATAAAATATTTATATTATCTTTCATTATAACTATTATTTATTACACTATACTTAAAAATAATTATTTGTAGAAAAAAAAAAAACTATGATGTATCTATTTTAATAATATATGAAGTGTTTTCTAAATGGAGATAAGTTTTGCAGAAATAAGTACTATTTGTACACATTTGAGAAAAAGAAATATTACAAATGTAAAGTTTGTGGCTTAGTGTTCCAAGAAAAATATCCGACTAAAAAAGAACTGGAAAGTTTTTATAATAAAAGTTATTTCAAAAAAAATTATACAAAAAGCTCAAAACTTTTTCATTTGAGAAAAAAACAATATTTTTTAGATAAAAAGATTTTATTAAAGCACTTTGAGGATAAAAAAAGCAAAAGGCTTTTAGATTTTGGATGTGGAAATGGAGAATTTATTTCTCTTTTTAAATCCAAAAAATTTGGTTATGAATTTAATAAAAAAGCAATTTTAAATAAAAATGTTAACAGAATTCATATAAAAACTTTATCTAAACACAAGTATGATGCAATTATAATGAGAGGAGTAATTGAACATATTCCAAATTTTCAATCTATTACAAAAAAACTCTTAAAATGTCTTAAAAAAAATGGGATCTTCTTCATAACGGCAACTCCAAATACTAGCTCTCTAAGCTTTTTTTTATCTGGTAAGAGCTTTAATCAAAATCATTTTGGCCATATAAATCATTTTAATCATTTAAATTTATCAGCTTTTTTTTTAAAAAATAATCTTTTTAATATAGATACATGTTTTCAATACTACGATACTCCATACGCAAATTATAGAAAGAATTTTTTTGCATTAAAAAAGCAATTTAATAATTTTGTAAAAGGCAAAAATATAAAATCATATTCACCACCTAGCGTTGGAAATATGATGACTTTAGTATTTAAAAAAATTATTTAATTTTAAGAAAAAATTTTTTGTTACTTATATACCAACTAATAGTTTCATTAATTCCTTTTTTAAAATTTGTTTTTGCTTTCCAGTTTAATTTTTTTAAACTTTTACTGGTTTTTAAAGAATACCTTAAATCATGGCCTTTTCTATCAATTACCTTTTTTATTAAAGAACTATAATTGTAATAATTGTTTGTTTTAATTTCTTTAAATATTTCTCTAATTAATTGAATATTAGTTTTTTCGTTTTGAGATGAAATGAAATATCTTTTATTTCTCTGACCTTTTGTGCATATTAAATATACTGCCTCAATATTATCTTCTACATATATCCAGTCTCTTATATTTTTACCTGTACCATAAAGAGGTATTTTTTTTCGATTTAAAGAATTAAGTATTATTTTTGGAATAAATTTTTCTTTATCTTGGTAAGGCCCATAGTTATTTGTGCAATAGGATATGTTGAAAGGAAGTTTATATGTCTTATTCCAAGATCTAACTAGTAAATCAGCCGAGGCTTTAGAAGCTGAGTAAGGGGAATTAGGCAGATAAGGACTTTTTTCATCAAAAGATTTTTTTTTTATACTACCAAATACTTCATCAGTTGAAATTTGAAAAAAAAAAAATTTTTTATTTTTATACTTGTTCAAATAAATCATAGAAGCATTCAGTAAATTATATACACCATTAAAATTAGTGTTCATGAAGTAAGAAGGAGTTTTTATTGAATTATCCACGTGTGTTTCTGCTGCGAAATTAATTACTATATCTGGCTTAAACTTAAAAAAATCTTTATATATTTTTTTATCTAAAATATCTTTTTTTAAAAATTTATAATTTTTATTATTTTTGATAGATAAAAGTCTTTTGTTATTTCCTGCATACGTAATTTTATCAATATTAAGAACTTTATGATTATTTTCTAAAAATTTTTTTACAGCAAAACTACCAATAAATCCAGAGCCACCTGTGATTATAACATTCATATATTTTGTATATTAAACTTTAATTAAATTATCAATGTTATAAAAGTATAAACAAATTATAATCTACAATTAAATGTCAGAGTTAATTAAAATATACAACCTTCTTTCAGAAAAAGAAAAAAAAAAAGCTCCTCTAATTTTTATTTTTATTCTTCTAAGTACTTTATTTGAAATTTTAAGTATAAGTTTGATCATTCCTTTAATGAGTATAATTTTAGAGCCAAACTTTCTTATAGAAAATAATATACAAGTTTTAGAATTTGTTAAAAATGTATTTGGCGCAAGTAATCTTAATTATGTTTTAGTTACATTTTTTTTTATTGGTATATTAACTAAAAATATTTTTTTATTTTTTGCAATAAAAAAAATATACACATTTATTTTTAAAAATGAAAAATATATCTCTACAAAAATTTTACATAACTATCTTTCAAAACCATTTTCTTTTTTTTTAAATAATAATTCTTCTTTATTAATACATAATGTTACCCAAGAAGTTTGGAAACTTAATGACATGTTATTAAATGCATTTTACCTAGTTGTTGAAATATTAATTGTAAGTGGAATTATTTTACTTTTAATTTTTTCAAACATAAAAACTACACTAATTTTACTATTTTCAATAATAAGTATTACGTTTATTTTTTATAATCTTTACAAAAAAAAACTAACTTTTTATGGAAAACAAAAACAACTTTATGAAGGTTTAAGAATAAAACTATTAAATGAGATTTTCGGAAGCATAAAAGATGTTATTATTCGAGATAAGCAAAAAGAATTTTTAGAAAAATTTAAAAATAATTATGACAAAGTTTTGCAATCTAGAATTTACCAGTCAGTAACTAAAGCTTTACCAAAAATCTGGATAGAATTAATACTAGTGTTTTCAGTAAGTGGAATATTATATTTTTCTCTTCTAACAAATCTAAAACTAATAAATCATTTGCCTCAGATTGCCTTTTTAGCAGTATGTTTTATTAGATTAATGCCTTCTTTTAATCGAATTTTATATTCAATACAATTAATCAGTTTTAGTAAAGCTACAATTAATTTAATTAGTAAAGAAGCCTCTGATCAATTTACTCACAAGTTAAGCGAAGACTATAAAAAAGAATTAATTCAAAGTATTAGTTTTAATAATAATATAGTATTAAAAAATTTATTCTTTAACTATAATGAAAATTCTCCAGTATTAAAAAATATAAACATCACTATTAAAAAAAATACTTTAGTTGCCATAACAGGAAAGAGTGGTTCTGGTAAAAGTACATTAATAAATATAATACTTGGATTATTAAAAAATCAAAAAGGATCGATTGAAGTTGATAATAGAGATATTCATAAAGAAAAACTTGTAAAATCCTGGCAAAGAAAACTCGGCTATGTTCCACAATCAATCTTTTTAAATGATGATACAATTAGAAAAAATATAGCCTTTGGAATTGCAGATGACCTAATTGATGAAAAAAAAATAGACACGAGTGTAAAATCTTCAAAAGTAGTTGAATTTTTAGATAATTTGCCGGAAAAGAAGAATACAATTATTGGAGAAAAGGGATCAAAACTTTCGGGCGGCCAGATACAAAGGATTGGTATTGCTAGAGCTCTTTATAATAATCCAGAATTATTGATTTTAGATGAGGCTACCAATGCTTTGAATTCCGATATAGAAGATCAAATATTTAAAAGTCTTTTAGATATAAAAAGATTTACTACAGTAATCATTGTTTCTCACAGAGAAACAAATTTAAAATATTGTGATCAGATTTTAAAAATTGAAAATGGAGAAATAAAGGAATTAATTTCATAATGTTTTGCAATTTTTTATAATTTTTTTTAAGGATTTCACAAATTGAGCATGGCCATTTTTACCCTTCCATGCCACAGCGTGCATTTCAATTGAATTATTAATTACTTTATTATCTAACATCTTACAGAGAAAATTAATTGATCTTTTTGAAATTTCTTTATCTTGAGTTAAATATTTTTTTATATTTGAAAAATTATTTATCTCATTAATATGTATTGTACCTGGTAGACCTGCCCAAATAGGGTAGCCAAAATATATAGTTTTGTAACCTAAAAGACTTCTTTCAATTGCTACTGTTCCTGAAATTGTTACAGGTAAAATATATTTTAATGTTTCAGAACTAAAAATATTATGATTTTCACTTAAAAATATTGAATTCAAAAAAAGTAAATTTTTATAATAATCTATTGATCTATTTGTGCCTTTTCTGCCATGGTGAATAATTGCATCATAATAATTAAAGTTAGTCGAATGTTCTTTATAGAGTATTGGTTGTTTATAATTTTTTTTTCTAATTTCTAGCAATATATCAATGTGATTATTCCATTCTTGACCCATAGGATACGAAGAGGCCTCAGGTTGGTTATGTGCAGCTATCATCAAATAGTGTTTTCTTGGTAGTTCATGAAATTGTTTTGTTTTTTTAACATAGAATGCCATACTTTTATTTTGCTGATAAATTTGTCTAATATGAGTATTTACAGAATAATTCATAATATCCATAAAATAATATTCTGAATTAAAAACTTTAAAAATCTTTCTTCTTAAATTTGCATATGAATAATAGATTATAGATTTAATTATCGATAAAATTAATGATCTAGAATAAAAATATTCTTTGTAATAAGATTTGAATTTTGAAACTTTTTCCCCTGATAAAGCTACAAGATCATCTCTTTTTGAAATTAAAAATTTTTTAAATGAAAATTTTGAAAAATTTAAACCTATTATTTTTCTTTTTTTAAAGTCACAATTTTGTACTAAAGGAACTATATAATTATCTAAATTACCCGGAAGTTCACTGCTATGATAAAAGAAGACTTGTTTAATGTTAGAATATTTACAAATTAAATCAAACATTAAACTTTGTAAATTGTGAGAAATATAAGTACACATTATTACAAGTTTAATATTATTTTTTTTTATAAAATTTATAATTTGAAAGCTTTTAATCAATATTTCTCTTTTATAAAGTTCATACTGATCACCTCGATCAACAAATCTAGACCATACAGGACCCCAATTTGAAATTTCGTTTATAATTTCATCAATATTTTTATTTCTCAAGATTGAGTAATCTATTTTTTTTGAAAAATTAAAATCTATTCTTTGACCATTCTTAAATTTATACAAACCTTTAT
>MDTG01394464.1_pt1 | contig 17713 bp, 20 predicted proteins | sample 811421 | NCBI WGS metagenome assembly MDTG01 (sample SAMN05326645, study PRJNA326480) | marine metagenome | isolation source: seawater | place: Pacific Ocean: South East | collected 2011 | reverse complement strand
TTCAACAATAGGTCTTAAGCCAGTCATAGCTGCACCAACAGCCATCCCTGTAAAACTATTTTCTGCAATGGGTGTATCTAGAACACGTAATTCGCCATATTTTTCATAAAGATCTTTTGTCACTTTATAAGATCCACCATACTGACCAACATCTTCTCCCATAACGCAAACATTTATATCATTAGCCATCTCCTCATCGATAGCCTCTTTTAAGGCGTTAAATAATAAAGTACCTGCCACAGTTAAACATCCTTAATTTTGTATCATATATAAATCTATACCATCAAGGTAAATTATCCTCCTTCTGCAAAAGTTATAAGTAGTAATATTGATAAAATCATACCTGGAGACAGTAAAAGTATTAATATGCCAAGATCATGAAATGACATCAGAAAGAAAATATATATTAATTAAATAATATTTAAAATCTAAGATTTTTTTAAGAAAAAACTTCGAATAAATACAATAAAAAGACCTAAACCAATAAAACCAAACGAAAATGTAGCTAGGAAAGATAATCCAACAATAAGAGTGTTTAAGCTTGATGAAATACTTTGAACAATTTCTGTAGAATTAGAAGGTTTATGAGTCGCAAAATAAATAGCTATTTTCTTACTAATAAAAAATGAGCCAAGAGAAAGCATAAAACTAGTAATTGAACCTATTAAATAGTTTATTGGTCCTTTAGATTCGTAAATATTAATATTATTTTGATCAATATCAATCTTGTCTTTTTCATTATTTAAATTATCCATAATAATTTTCTAGATAATAGAAACTCCCTCCTTTATAGTCCTACATAACCATGATTCATAACCAGCACCTTTAATTTTTTCTATATTACTTTTATGACATTTTTCTGCTGCACTATAACTTTTAAAAAGGGAAAAACAACTTGGTCCTGATCCACTCATTGAAAAACATAAACTATCTTTGAATTTAGATAAAATATTAAGTGCCTCGCGAACAGATTCATTTTCGACCTGAACAATTTTTTGTAAATCGTTTCTTATATTAACTTTATTAAAATTTTTATTTTTATGAATACCATTTATTCTTAAAAAATCTCTCCTTTCATTAATAAATAATTTTTCAGGGAAATTATCTTTACAAAACTTTTGACTATATTTTTTATAAATATCTGCTGTAGAGATTGAGACCCTAGGATCTTTTATTAAGATCAAACCATAATTCGAATTTAAATCATATTTTTCAAGTACTTCTCCTCTTCCAAAACAAAATTGGAACCCCCCATTTAAGCAAAATGGTACATCTGATCCAAGTTTAATTGCCAATTCATGAAGAATTTTATAATCAAGTTTTAAATTCCATAATTTATTTAAACCAATTAAAGTAGCTGCAGCATTTGCAGATCCTCCAGCTAAACCTGCGCCGATAGGAATATTTTTCGTAAGGAAAATATTTGCACCTAATCGTTTATTACCTGTAAATTCCTTCAATAAAGAAGCTGCTTTAATAATTATATTTTCATCATTTAAAGAAAGATCTTTACATTTAGAATTCAATATCAAATCACTTTCATTATTTAACTCTATTTCTAAGAAGTCATATAGACTAATACTTTGCATAATCATTGAAAGTTCATGAAAATTATCATCCCTTTTACCAATAACTTCTAAATGGAGATTGATTTTAGCCGGGGCTTTTATAGTGATTTTATTATCTGGCTCTATTCTCATTATTAAATTATCTTGATTTTTCTATCTTAGTACAACACTTAGCTAAAAATTTCCAATTCTCAATTGAAATTTCTTGAGGTCTCAAATCAAAATTTATATTTGAAATATGTTTTAATTCCTCAAATTCTTTTTTAGAGAACAGAGAACTTAATGTATTTTTTAATTTTTTTCTTCTTCCGTTGAAGGAGACTTTAAGGATTTTATCTATACATTTTTCTAATTCAATATCTAATCTTAAATGTTGAGGTAAAGGTCTAAAAAGAACAATGGAAGAAAAAACTTTTGGAGGAGGACTAAAAGACGTTGGGCTAACATCGCATATCTTTTCTACTTTTGAAATAAGTTTAATTTTTGTGCTTATAGCTCCAACAGCTGCCGATCCCTCTATTGCAACTATTCTATCTGCAACATCTTTTTGCATTAGGAACACAATTCTTTCTAAGTTATAAGTCTGGATACGTCCTAATCTTCCAACAAATTTATCAAGGATTGGACTTGTTATATTGTATGGGATATTTGCAATTATTTTTGTAAATTGAAAATCAAACGAATCAATTTCTTTTGTTAAGATGTCCCCCTGTAACAAGGTAAAATTTTCAACTCTTGAAAACTTATTATTTAAGAATTTTATCAAATCTTTATCTAGTTCTACTGCAATTAATCTTTTAATTTCTGATGCCAATAATTTTGTAGTTAATGCTCCTTTCCCTGGGCCTATTTCTAATATGACATCATTTGTATTAGGCTCTGAAACTTTTATTATTTTTTCTAATACCTTTTGATTTACCAACCAATGTTGACCAAATCTTTTTTTTGTATAATAATTTTTTAAATTCATTAAAAATTAAAATATAATATTAAATAGTTTTTTATAATTATATTCATTTTAATCATGTCTCTTTCAAAAAAGGATATAGATAAATTAAAATCAATATCAATAAATAGTTCAAAAATTAAAAAGAGTAAGGTTGATATTAAATCTAATCAATCAAATTCAGACAATCCAAATGAAATGTTTTATTCAATAATAGATAATTCTAATGATCTTGAAGAGACTTTATTAATTAATAAGAGATTAAAAAAAACTGAGGATGATTTTTTAACTTCAAATAAATATAAATATCAATCAAATAAAAATAAAAAAGAGAAAACTAATACCATTGCTCTCTCAGAAGAAGATCTTTTATATGATGAATTTAATTATCTCTTAGACGAATAATCAAATTCTTTAAATAATTTTATTTATGTTTAATACAAACAGAATATCAATAAGCGCAATTGGCAAAATTAAAAAAAATTGGATTAAGGAGGGAATTAACAAGTATTCGAAAAGGATGCCTAAACTTATAATTAATGAATTTAAATATTTTGATATACAAAATTTAAAGAATCAATCTTCTAATAAAATTATTATAAGCCTTAGCGAAGAAGGGAGAATCTATAATTCATTTCAATTCGCTTCTTTACTTTCAAATTTCAAGAATCAAAGAATAATTTTTCTCATTGGAGATGCGGATGGCATCCCTTCAGAAATCAAATCAAATTCTAATCTTATCCTCAGTCTTTCGCCTCTTACCTTCCCTCATGAATTAGCAAGACTACTATTACTCGAACAGATCTATAGAGCAGTTTCAATCACCCAGAACTCCCCTTACCACAGGTCATAAAAAAGTAGCTATAAATTAATGTTAAAGAAACAATAGAGATAAGACATCAAGCAAAGAATATTTACTATAGTAAATATGTACTATTAAAACAGGTTCTTAGCTTGACTCAGATAAGACTAAATATACCGCTATTGACCGATTCCGTTTCTGCGGGATTTCCATCTCCAGCAGATGACTATATAGAAGAGAATATCGATTTAAACGAGCATCTTTTAAAAAATCCATTTAGTACTTTTTTTCTTAGAGTAAAAGGTGATTCAATGATAAACTCAGGAATTCATGATAACGATTTAATCATCGTAGATAAAAGTTTAACTCCTAAGCCAGGGAATGTTGTCATAGCGATGATAGATGGAGAATTTACAGTAAAAAGATTCTCATTAAATAATGATAAATTATATTTAAAAGCAGAAAACCATAATTATCCTAATTTCAACTTCGAAGATCATAATGATATTCAGATCTGGGGAGTCGTTATATATTCAATACACGATCTTACATAATGACTTTATTAGAGAGTATGGAAGCAATTGCATTGATAGATGGGAATAATTTTTATGCATCATGCGAGCAAAGCATCAATCCTTCTCTAAGAAAAAAACCGTTAGTGATTTTATCTAACAATGATGGATGTATTATCGCAAGGAGTCCAGAGGCTCGAGTTTTAGGAATAGAAATGGGAACACCTTATTTTAAATCTAAAAAAAGATTGAATCAATTAGGAGTAATAGTATTAAGCTCAAATTACTCTCTCTATGGTGACATGAGCAAAAGATTGATGAATCTATTAAGGAATAATTGTGAAAAGATAGAGATATATTCGATAGATGAAGCATTTGTATCAATTAATAGGCCAAAAGACAATAATTTACATAATTGGGCAAGATCTCTAAGATCTTTTATCTATCAAAATTTGAGCATAACGATAACAATAGGTATCGCAGAAAATAAAGTAAAGGCTAAACTAGCAAATAAATTAGCAAAAGAAATTGACCAGTCATCAGGCATCATTGATTTAGCTAATATAAAAAATCAGGATAATTATTTTAAAAGAGTTAGGGTTGAAAATATCTGGGGTATTGGTAATCAAACATCCAAGTGGTTAAGAAGTAAAGGGATAAAAAACGCGAAAGAATTCAAAGAGATGAATGATCATGAAGTAACAAAAAAATTAGGAATTGTAGGGAGAAGAATTCAATTAGAACTAAAAGGATATAAATGTCTCCCTATAGAAAACACTAAAAATAAAAAAAAAGAAATAAGAGTAAGTAGAAGTTTTGGTGAACCTATTACAAGATTAGAAGATTTAAATCAAGCATTAGCGGTCTATGCAATTAAAGCCTCAGAGAAAATGAGGATTCAAAATTTACAGACCTCTACTATCGTCGCATTTACTAGAACAAGCCTTTACTCTAATTATAATTATCGAAAAAGTGCTTATAGAAACTTAATAGAACCTACGAATTCAACAACTACTATTTTAAAAATTGTTTTAGAATTAGCAAAGGAGATTTATAGTTCTGAATATAAATTGGCTAAAGCAGGAGTCATAATGAAAAATCTAACTGATTATATTTATCTACAAAAATCTATTAATTATTCTATCTCTGAGAAAAAATTATTAAAAGACGATAATCTAATAAAAACAATTGATAATCTAAATGCAAAATTTAATAATAAAGCAATTACATGGGGAATTATAAAAAGGAAGCAAAACTGGGAAATGAATAAGGCTCTAATAAGTGGTACATCAACAACTAACCTTGAACAGATTCCAACTATAATAATTTAAAAAATTTATGATGGAATTTATTTTATTTATGAGTAAAGTAGATAAAGAAATAATAGAATTAATCAAGAAAGCAAATTATACGATTGAAGAGAATACAACTTTATGTTTAATTGGAAAACAATTCGCTGGATTCCATAAAAGGAAACAAAAAGAGATAATTATTTGTACTGACAATGCAAAAAGATTAGGAAATCACAAAAAAAATAATAATTTAAATAATAATAACAACCATAAAACAAAATTATTCTTAAGGAGAGCATTAAGGCATGAAGCGACTCATTTAGCTCAAGCTTGTAATAATAATAAACCAACAAAAATAATAAAAGACTTTGAGAAAAAGATAGGCTCACAAAAACTTAAGGCTTTAAAAGAATCAGTCAGGATATCTGGAAACTTAGAAAAGGAGATAGAAGCTTATGTAATGGAAGACAAACCAGAAAAAGTTAAAAAAGCTATCGAAAAATATTGTTTATAAAATTAACTATTCATAACATAACTTCCACATCTTTGCTTATCGAGAGAAAGAATATGCTGTCTTTCAAGATAATAAAGGTCTTGAAATTTTAATGCATCAGAATTTAGGTCCTTAAATAGATCATCAATTTCTCTATTGGATTCTGAATTATCAGAGTAATTATTATTAATTAATATAGAGATACAATTCTCAAGAGTTTTCAGCCTTTGGGAACTCCATGAGGATATAAGATGCCTACAACGCTTAATAGATTTATGCCTTTCTAAAAGAGATAATGTTCCTAGGAGATTATGTTTAGCATTATTTAAAGTAGCTAAAAACAACTCATTAGGATTAATAAACTTACCTAATTTATCAATTATTTCATGATTATTTAAAGCGATAAAGTCGGGCAATGCAGCAAGTAAATCTAGTTTAATAAAATTATTATATAAATTATTATTTTCTTTATCGTTGATTTTAGTTAAATAATTAAGGCCAAGATAATCTTCTTCAATATTAGAGATGGAAGACCATATAATTTGATGATGATTAATAGAAAATTTTTGTATATCTCTTTGAATTAATTGTTCTCTTATAAAATTCCTCAGGTTTGGACAATGTAAATAATAAAATATGATTTGACATTCGTTCTTTTCTCTTTGACTAATTTCACTAGGAAGTTCAAATTTATGAGATCTACCATGCCATCTAAAACCTTTAACTTGCTTTCTTAAATCTTCTTCAAACTTAATTGCTAATCTTGCTTGGCCCATGCTTAATCTTTCAGAAACTTTCTGAAGATAATGAGTTCTTGTTGAAGATAAAGTTAATTTACTTAGAAATTTAACTAACAAAGAAACAACATTTTGAAAATTTTCTGACTTTGAGATATCTTTATTTAAAAAAATTTGATCTATTTCCCAATCTATCCAGTAACTAGCTTTATCGATCAAATTACGATAATCATCAGCAGAGAATTTACCAAGATACTCATCAGGATCTTTAAATCCTTCTAGCTGAAGTATTTTTAGATTTATTTGCTGTGTTAATGATAAACCTTCAACTTCGGAAATTATTCTTTTAGTTGCTGCTATACCTGCATTATCAGAGTCAAAATTAATAACTATATTTTTATTATCAGTACATCTACATAATTGGGAAATTTGATATTTACTAAGAGCTGTGCCAAGCGAGGCTACTGAATTATTTATTCCCATTGCATGTAGTGTAATTACATCAAAATAACCTTCAACAACAATAGCTCTATCTTTTTTTCTAATATTGCTAGAAGCTTTGTGAAAGGAAAATAGTAATTTTCCTTTTTCAAAAATCTCTGACTCAGGAGAATTTAGATATTTTGGTTCACTTCCATCAAGACTTCTTCCCCCAAAGGCGACAACTCTACCTTGAGGATCATAAATTGGAACAATAAGACGATTTCTAAATCTATCATAAGTTTTATTTTCTTTTTCCTTAGAGATAATTAAACCTGCTTTTAAAATTGAATCATGCGAAAATCTCTCTACTTTGTGTAAGTAATCATATAAATCAGTCCATGAATTTGGTGCATAACCAATTTCAAAATCATCTATTATCAATTGATTTAATTTTCTATTATTCTTTAAATAATTTAAAGCTGAAAATCCTTTTGAACTATTTAGTTGAGATTTAAACCAGTTTTTGGATATTCTCAATATTTTATAAAGTTCCTCTCTTTTAGTTAACTGTTTTTTATAGGCTTCTTGCTGAGGACCATCAATAGTTGTAATTTTAATATCATTTTTTTTTGCTAGAGATAAAACCACATCAGAAAAATTATTCCTAGTGAATTCCATTAGGAATTTAATAGAGTTACCTCCGGCTCCACAAGAGAAGCAATAGTAAAATTGTTTTGCAGGAGAGACAGTCATTGAAGGTTTATTGTCATCATGAAATGGACAAATACCTACAAACTCTTTACCTTTCTTCTTTAAAACAACATGTTCCGAAATAACATCAACAATATCTGCTTTGTCTTTTACTTCTTGAATTGTACTAGGATGAAGCGATGGAGCCATTAAAGATTTTTTTAGCAGTTATCAATTATTTGCTTTTAAGTTATAGATCATTCTTATCAAAGAATCTACTTAAATTCACAAAATAACAATTTTACAAATGATAGTTATACGTAATAATTTCAACAAACTAAATATAAAAGATAAATTTTATCTTATATTCGCTTCATTTTTTTTTAGCATAATGACTGTCTGTGTTAAAAAAGTTGATCCATTAATAACAATTTATGAATTAGTTTTCTTTAGATCTATATTTAGTTTATTAATAACTTCGATAATAATAAAAAAAAAGAATATAAATCCCTGGGGCGAGAATAAAAAACTTCTTATTTTAAGAGGATTACTAGGAACTCTTGCACTTTTATGCATTTTTTATGCCATAAAAAATATGCCTTTAAGCATATCAACAGTAATACAATATACATATCCAATATTTATTGGTATTTTTGCAGGCATTTTTATTAAAGAAAAAATAACTACAAATATACTTTTGGCATTAATTTTTGGTTGGCTAGGAATCTTAATAATTTTAAATCCAAATCAAATATCAACTTCAGTCTTAGAGATTAAAGGGCTAGCGATAATTATTGCATTCATTGGATCAATATGCACATCTCTCGCCTATATAGTGGTAAAAAAACTAAGCCAAAAAGAAAATATTTTTGTGATTATTAAGTATTTCCCTTTAATTTCTGTAATCTCGCTATTTCCCATAGTCTGTTTAAACTGGATAACTCCTAAATTTGAAGATTTTATTTGGATCTTAGGGATTGGAATTTTCACCCAACTTGGACAAACATTTTTAACCCTTGGTCTGAAAGTACTAAAGGCTTCACAAGCCGCCTCAATTAACTACCTTCAAGTATTATTTGGAACTGTTTGGGGAATTTATATTTTTGAAGAAACTATAAAAATAAACTTTGTAATTGGATCAACTTTTGTTTTATTAGGAACTATTATTTCAAGTAGCAAAATTCCTAAAAAAGCTTAAAATAAAAAAAGAAGGATAATAAAAATCATGAAAATTTTTCTATTAGCACTTTTTAGTATTATTCCACTTGAACCACTTTTGGCAAATACACCTAGGGCTGTTACATGCACTAGGACTGAATATAGAGAAGAATATATTCCTGGAAACAGATCCAATCCTGGATATGTAAAGAGCTACGAAGTTGATGTTGAGATTCCATGCAATGGTTCTCAAATTCAAAAGGTTGACAATAACGACTGCAAAGATGGCTCTCTTATAGGCGGGCTATTAGGGGCAGGGATAGCACTTTCAAGTTCACGAGGTAAAGATAGGTTCTGGGCTGTGCCTGCAGGTGGAACTGCAGGAGCGCTAATAGGATGTCAAGTTGACGGGGGTTAATTGATAAGCTGGATTAGTGGTAAGTTAATTTGTTCTTGGCTTAAGAATCAAAAATCATTTGTTTTGATTAATTGCCAAGGCTTAGGATATGAAATTCAAACACCTGTTTTATTAGACCAAGATTTAAAAAACGAACTTATTCTTTGGTTACATCATATAAAAAGAGAAGATTCTGAATCTTTTTATGGGTTTGAAAATAAAGATGAACGTGATTTTTTTCGAGACTTAATAAATATTAAAGGAATAGGACCACAAATTGGTATGGCTTTATTTAATAAATATTCTCTAAATGAGGTCATTTATGCCTTATCTATAGATGATAGAAGATTAATAAATTCAGTTCCAGGGATTGGTCAGAAAATGACTGAAAGAATTTTTCTTGAATTAAAAAATAAAGTAATTTCTAAAAATAATAATTATAAATTAACTAATAGAGCTGAGCTAGAAAGAGATGATAATTTAGAAATTATTTTAGAAGATATAAAATTAGCTCTTAGTTCATTAGATTATCCAAAATATGAAATTCAAAATACTATAACTGAGCTTTTTAAAGACTATAATCATGACCTCAATAATAGAAATTTAAAAAATAAAGTTACTTTTGAGGATCTTTTTAAAAAATCACTTAATCTTTTGGAAGGAAATTAATACTAAATATGTTCTCCAACGTAGTATTATATAAATGTGAATATTTAAATTATGTCTTTAGACACTGCAGAGAAACAAAAACTTATTAAAAGCCATCAAGTTCATTCCACTGATACTGGTTCAGTAGAAATACAAGTAGCAATGCTATCTGAGAGAATAACAAAACTCAGTGAACATTTACAAAATAATAATCATGATTATGCATCAAGACAGGGCCTTTTAAAGATGATTGGCAAAAGGAAAAGATTACTTTCATATATAAAATCAAAGAATACCAAATCTTATTCAGAATTAATTAAAAAGTTAGGAATTAGAGGATAAATTCTTTTGATGAAAAAGAAACAATCAAAAAAAAATAAGTCTAAAAAAAAGTCATCCCTCAATAGTAATGCATTTAAAAATATAGAAAAAATAAAAACGAAACCTGAAGTGGAGAAAACAAAATCTATATCTCAAGGCATACCCAAATATGTTGCAGATAGAATGGCCAGAAGAATAATTATTACTGCAGGTATTCCAACAATATTAGGAATGTCAGTATTTGTTGGGAGTTATTTCATTGTCACTCGGAACATTGCAGAGATACCGCCTTCCTCAACGATTGCCATCTCAGCAATATTTTTTCTCCTTGGTCTGGGCGGTTTAAGTTTTGGTATTTTGTCAGCCAGTTGGGACAAAGAGCCAGGCAGTTTTTTTGGAATAGAGAACATTCCATTAAATATAGAAAGAGCAAAATCAGCCTTTAGGCCTGCTTCTCAAAATTTTGAAGAATAATTATCTAGGAAACTAAAGATCTTAAATTAACCTGGAATGAATTTGATTCAAGGAGTTTAGCTGCTCCCGAAATATCCCCAACACAAAATTGGTCTCCAAATTTAACATAAGTAATTGATTGGTCAGATTTAACAGCTGCTACTACTGGTGTTTTAACACCACATTTATCTCTATCTGCCTTAAATTTTATTAAACAATCTCTAATTTTATTTTGAACTCTAATATCAGAAGCTTGTGAACATTCAAGATTAATAACTAATAATTTTAAATTATCAATTTCCCTACAATCATCAACTATTAATTGAGTCTTATCACTCCTTTTGTCAATTGTGCCCCATATTAACAATCTTGTATCGGTAAATAAGAATTCAGAAAGACGAGAATATGTTTTAGGGAATACAACTGCCTCGCAGTTACCCGAAAGATCTTCCAATTGAATTATTGCCATTCTGTCACCTTTTCTAGTAGTAATTTGCTTTATTTCAGGAATCATTCCAACAAGACTAACTTTACTTCTATCTTTAAAATCTTCTAGATTTGAAATGCTTATAGGAGATACTAGTTTAGCCGGTTTAGATAGATGTTTTAAAGGATGATCTGATAAATAAAATCCTAATAGTTGCTTCTCTAGCCTCAATTTTTCAATAAGAGAATAATCTTCTACTTCTTTAGATTTAGAGAAATTAATATTAATATCTTTAGAGTTAGTAATGTCATCAAATAAATTACCTTGTCCAGAAATTCGATCTTTATGCCTGGAAGATGCCCAATCAACAATATTTTCTAGATCAGATAATAATTGAGCCCTATTTTTATCTACAGAGAATTCATCAAGACATCCGCAATGTATAAGGGATTCAAGATTCCTTTTATTTAAAACATTTACGGGTAAGCGATCACATAAATCAGCTAATGATTTAAAACTTCCAAATTGCTTCCTGTTCTCGATTATATTTCTTATTGCCGAATCACCTAAATTTTTAATTGCTGATAATCCAAATAATATCTGTTTCTCTTTAATTGTAAAATCAATTCCTGAAAGATTAATACTTGGGGAAATAACTTCTATCCCCATTGAATAACAATTAGAAATATATCTTTGCATTTTATCTGTAGAACCAGAATTCACAGACAATAAAGCTGCCATATAAGCTACTGGGAAATGTGCTTTTAAGAAAGCTGTTTGATATGTAACTGCTCCATATGCTGTTGAATGACTTTTATTAAAGCAATATTCTGCAAATAAAACCATCTGATCAAAAAGATCATTTGCAACTTTTTTTTCTACTCCTTTTTTTATGGAACCTTCAATAAAAATATTTCTATGCTTTACCATTTCAGATACTTTTTTCTTACCCATAGCTCTTCTAAGCAAGTCAGCATCTCCAAGAGAGTAGCCCGCTAAATCTTGGGCAATTTTCATAATTTGTTCCTGATATACCATTATTCCATAAGTCTCATTCAAGATTGATTCTGTATAAGGATGTGGGAAATCAACTTTCTCACTACCATTTTTCCTTTTAATAAATTTAGGTATCAATCCTGCATCAAGAGGTCCTGGCCTATACAGAGCTAAAATCGAAGAAATATCTTCTAAAGAACTTGGTTTAAAATCTTTTACTACTTGTTTCATTCCTGAAGATTCTAACTGAAAAATACCCTCCAAATCTCCCCTACCTATAAGATCAAAAGTTTTATTATCATTCTCTGGGAGTGTATCTATATTAATTTTTTCCCCGGTTGATGACTCAATTAAAGAAACTGTTTTCTCAATCATAGTTAAATTTTTAAGGCCTAAGAAGTCCATTTTTAATAGACCTAAAGACTCAATATCATCCATAGAATATTGAGTTATTATTTGACCATCATTATTTCTTTGAAGAGGAACTAAATTATCGAGAGGTTCAGAAGCAATTACGACTCCTGCAGCATGAACTCCGTATGTTTTATTTGTGCCCTCAATTCTGATTGCTAAGTCAACCCATCTTTTAACCTTTGAATCATTTATGTACTTATCTCTGAATTCACTACTTGGAGTATTGGAATCAATCATTTCATTAAGCTTATAGGGCTTACCTCTTACAACAGGAATCAATTTAGCTAATTTATCAGATTCTCCATATGGAATATCCAAGACTCTAGCAACATCCTTTAGGACTGCTTTTGAAGTCATTTTATTAAAAGTAATTATCTGTGCAACTTTTTCTTCACCATACCGATTAGTTACATATTCAATAACTTCAGTCCGTCTATCTATACAGAAATCAGTATCAATATCAGGCATAGATTTTCTAGCAGGGTTTAAAAATCTCTCAAAAAGCAATCCGTGCTTTACTGGATCAATATTTGTAATTTGTAAGGAATAAGCGACAAGAGAACCAGCCGCAGATCCTCTCCCAGGTCCAACAGGAATAAAATTATCTCTAGCAAATTTTATATAATCCCACACAACTAAAAAGTAATCAGGGAAACCCATATCCTCAATAATCTTAAGTTCGGAAGACAATCTATTCTTATAGTCTTCGCTAACTTCATCAAAATTTAATTTCCCAAGTCTTTTTATCAATCCAACTTCAGAAACTTCTTTAAGATAATTTATAGCTTCTTTATTATTAGTTAAGGGATATTTAGGCATTCTATACTCACCGAATAAATCAAATTCCTCTACCTTCTCTGATACTTCAAGCGTATTATTTATTGCTTCTTTTATAGTTTCTATATCAATATGGTCATTAAATAAACTAAGCATTTCATTCTCATCTTTTATATATTCTGTTCCTGTATATCTCAATCTTTTTTGATCACTAATTAATTTACCTGTCAAAATACAAAGCAACGCATCATGAGCTTCAACATCTTTATTTGATAAATAATGTGCATCATTTGTTGCAATAACTTTTATCCCTAAATTTTTTCCTATTTTTACTATTTCAACATTAACAATCCGATCTTCAACGGATCCATGATCTTGAATCTCTAGGTAAAAATCACTTCCAAATTGTTCTTTATACCATCTAGCAATATTTTCAGCAACATCAATTCTTCCTCTTAAAATAGCCTGGGGTATTTCTCCACCAAGACAAGCAGTTGATATTATTAAGCCCTCTTTATATTTCTGAAGTAATCTCTTATCAATACATGGCCTTGAAAATATACCTCTGCCTCTCATCCCATTAAGATGACTAATAGTAGTAAGTTTAACAAGATTTTTATAGCCAATAATATTCTTCGCAAGTACTACTAAATGATATCTTTTTTCTTTCTTTGGTTGAGGATCATCAATTGAACCGTTAATAATATACATTTCATTGCCTACTATAGGCTTAATACCAAATTTCTTACAATTTTTTATAAGCTCTAAAACTCCATACATAACTCCATGATCAGTTAAAGCAATACTTTTCATGCCTAAGTCATTAGCCCTTTCAACTATTTTGGAAACCTGGCTAGCACCATCCAAAAGGCTATAATCACTATGGTTATGTAAAGGAACAAATCCCATTTTGCTTTTCTTATTATTTATAAGATAATGAAATTTTCTAAAAGATCTATAAATAATAAAAGAAATTAACTTTTAATTTAAATTTTAAGACTTGGTTTATTCGTTGAAAATTTAACTTCTTTTTCAAAAATATTTGCTGCATTTAATATTTTATTTTCTTCAAGTACATTACCAATTAGTTGCAACCCTATAGGCAAACCTTTGTCATCTAATCCACAAGGAATGCTTATGGCAGGAAGTCCTGCTAGATTTACTGGAACAGTTAAAAGATCTGAAAGATACATAGAAAGAGGATCATTAACATAGTCCCCTTTTAAAAAAGCTGTTGTTGGACAAGTAGGAGTTAATAAGATATCAACTTTTTTAAAGGCATTATCAAAATCATTTCTTATAAGAGTTCTTACTTTTTGTGCTTTTTTATAGTATGCGTCACTATATCCTGCAGATAAAGCGTATGTACCAATTAATATTCTTCTCTGAACTTCATCTCCAAACCCTTGAGATCTTGTTTTAGAGGTCATATCTGACAAATCATCATAGGTATTAGATCTAAAACCATATTTAACTCCATCATATCTAGCTAAATTTGCAGAGGCCTCAGAGGGAGCAATAACATAATAAGTAGCTATTCCATCATTAAATCTTGGACAATCTATATAACTAATTTCTGCTCCAAGAGATTTAAATATTTCTACACCCTTTAAAACAGATAACTTGACATCTCGATCTAATCCAGGATGATCAAAACATTGATTAATTAACCCTATTCGTAAACCTTTTATTGAATTATTAAGTTCTGATAAATAATTAGGAACAGATTCATCTAAGGAAGTGGAATCATAGGGATCTTTTCCAGAGATTACATAAAGTAATTCTGCGGCATCAGAGACATTATTAGTAATTGGTCCAATTTGATCCAAGGAACTAGCAAAAGCTATTAGCCCCCACCTACTTACACGACCATAGGTTGGTTTCAACCCAACAACTCCACAAAAAGAAGCAGGCTGTCTAATAGAACCACCAGTATCAGATCCAATTGCAGCAGAACATAATCCTGCAGCTACACATGCTGCACTTCCTCCTGAACTTCCTCCAGGTACCCTATCAAAATCCCATGGATTAGAAGTAACTCCAAATGCAGATGTTTCTGTTGAGCTTCCCATTGCAAATTCATCTAAGTTGGTTTTACCTAAACAAATAGCTCCTGAATCCCATAAACTTTTAGTAACTGTAGATTCATAAGGAGATATAAAATTTTTCAACATATTGCTTGAACAAGAAGTGAGTACACCCTTAGTACACAAGTTATCTTTTATTGCTATTGGTATTCCTGCTAAAGGGGGAAGAGATTCTTTATTTTCAAATTTTTTATCAATATATTCAGCTTGTTGTATCGCTTTAGATTTTGTTATTGTTATATATGCGTTTAATTTCGGATTATAAGTTTCTATCTTTGATATAAATTCACTGATTAACTCTTTGACAGATACTTTCTTATTATTTATTTCATTACGAAAATCAAAAAAATTCATATTTAAAAAGTTTAATTTAATTATCCTAAATATTCTCTATTTAGTAAATAGTTAAAGGTTCAGATCTTCTACAACGTACTAATTCATGATTAATATTATTAGAACCTTCATCAGTTAAATCTTTTATAAAGAGATTTAGATTTTGCTTTAAACTGTTTTTGGTCAAAAAAGGTCCGTACCAATATACAGCATTTGGACTTTTTGTCTCAACTTTAGCCCACCAAGCTAAACCTAATTTGTTTCCAAAATTTCTAATCAAAGTAATTTGGTTTTGTTAAACCATGTAAGTTTGTTAAATTCTATACAACTTTCTGACTTTTTTCCATTTATTCATCAATTAAAGAAGAGGAATGTATTGAAATTCCAATAATTGACTTTTGACAATTAAAAAATAATTAACTAATTGATGTGAAATTTTTTGAGAGTTGAAAAATAGAGATTGCTGCAGCAACAGATGCATTTAGGCTAGGTGTTTTTCCTATTAAAGGTATTTTAAGTACATAATCACAATTTTTTTGGGTTAATAGCGATAATCCTTTGTTCTCAGAGCCAATTACTATGACTAATGGGACTTTTTCTTTAAAATCAGTTATGTTAACATTTGATTCAGCTGATAATCCCACGACTAAAAAACCCTCTTCTTTTAATTCCAGAAGAGACCTATTCAGGTTAACGACCCTACTAATTTTTATATTTTCTAAGGCTCCTGCAGCTACTTTTGCTACCGTTCCTGTCAATCCAGCAGATCTTCTTTGAGGGAGAATTATCCCTTTACAGCCTAAGGCTTCTGCTGATCTAACAATTGCTCCAACATTATGTGGATCAGTAATTCCATCTAAACAGATTAAAGTAGGATGAGAGGATTTTGATTTACAGTAACTAATCAGATCTTGTAATTTGACTGTTTTAGAGTAAGACTTTTGTAATGCAATCCCTTGATGTACAGCTCCTAATGTTATCTGGGAGATTCGCGACCAAGGGACTTCTTCAACTAAAACTCCTTTATTTTTAATTTCCTTTAATAGTAAAAAGAATTTTTCAGAGGATCGAACTTCAGAAGTACACCAAATTCTATTAACAGGACTTTTAGTCTCTAAAACAGAGAGAACAGAATGTTTTCCCCATATAAGATCATCTAAATTATTTTCTCTAGTTTGAAATTGACCTCTCGCACGATTAGAAGTTGAGTTATTTTTATCATTTCTTTGATAAGAATTCCCATAATTAGATAATTTCTGTTGTTTATTTTTATACGGTTTATTATTTTTTTGATCTGACCATTTTCTATTTCTTTTAATTGATTGATCCTTTTCAGGATAATCAGCAACTTCATTACTATATTTATTGTTAGTTCTGCGTTTCATAATAACCTCTTTGTTTGTTTTTGATTATCTAAATAGTCAAATAATTTTGATAACCTTTTGGGATCTTTTAAGAATAACCAACCAATAAGCGTTTCAAAACCAGTCGCTTGAGCATAATCTGATGGATCAATTGATTTTGGACATCTTTTAGTTTTATTTCTTGCTCTCCTAATTAAATCTATCTCTGATGAGCTTAATAAAGGTTCTAATAATCTTAAAGATTGAACCTGTGCTTTTGCTCGCACTTCACTTACAACATATAAATGTAAATCTTTTGATTTTATTGGCAGATGTATATACTTTAATCTTTGATGGAGTTCCCAAATTGAGTCCCCTAACCATGCAAGCTGTATTACGCCAATGTCCTCTGGAGAGCCAAATGGCTCTTGATTATGAATCCAATTTGTCAAGTTTTTAATTTTGCGAAAGCATCATCCAAGCTTGATTCTAAATTTAAGAAATCACCTAATCTGACTAATTTAATAGTCTGTCCAACTCTAGAATTTCCGATAACAGAGAATTTGACTTTAAGTTTTTTACATTCTTTTGCAGTTTGAACAAGAGCACCTAAACCAGAAGAATCCAAGAAATCAATCTTGGATAAATCTATAATAAAAGGCAATGGATTTCCTTCAAGATTGCTTGTGACAAAGCTCTTGAATTGTTTTTCAGAAAAGGCATCTAATTGACCAGTAAAAGTAAAAACTATTATTTTTGTTTTTACTGAGACGTTACCTCTTAAAGAAACTGTGAGTCTTTGGAAGTCTTCTATGATTTAATCCTCCAAAAAATAATTTATTAAATGTAATTATCAAATCAAAAGAAAACGATATGTCAACATCTTTCTAACATTA
>MDTG01186406.1_pt1 | contig 17713 bp, 20 predicted proteins | sample 811421 | NCBI WGS metagenome assembly MDTG01 (sample SAMN05326645, study PRJNA326480) | marine metagenome | isolation source: seawater | place: Pacific Ocean: South East | collected 2011 | reverse complement strand
TGGCTGGCAAAATCGGTCAGCTCGCGTGCTTCTTCCACGCTGTGTGCCGCTTTTGCCTCTTTGGGTTTGTCTTCAGGGTCGTATTTGCCAATCACGCCCGATGGCTCAGGCGTCCACGATGCCAGTGGCATACCGTTATCTTCAAAGGTCGAGAAAAGCTGACGCCAGCTCTCATCTACAGCTGAAGGATTTTGCAAATAGATATGGTACAGCTCCTCAATAAAGATGCTGTTACCCGCATAAAGATATGAGCTCTGCTCGGATTCCGATGCCATAGCGTTACTTACATATTCCCTGTTAGACGGTTTTCAAGCCGTTGTATGCCTGTATCCGTCTGCTTGCAAGCGAAAACCGCTTATTTATTGAGCAATTCCACCATGGTTTTGCCCAGTGCTGCAGGCGAATCAGCCACGGCAATATCCGCCGAACGCATCGCCTCGATCTTGTCATCTGCACCGCCTTTACCACCGGACACGATTGCGCCCGCATGACCCATACGGCGACCCGGAGGCGCTGTACGACCAGCCACAAAGCCAACAACCGGCTTTTTGGTTTTGTGCGATTTCAAGAATTCTGCGGCTTCTTCCTCGGCTGTACCACCGATTTCGCCAATCATGATGATGGCATCGGTTTCGTCATCCTCAAGGAACAGCTCCAGCACATCAACAAAGTTGGTGCCGTTTACAGGATCACCACCAATACCCACACAGGTCGACTGGCCAAGGCCTTCAGCTGTGGTTTGTGCCACTGCTTCATAGGTCAGGGTACCGGAACGCGACAAAATACCAATGCGGCCTTTCTTGTGGATATGGCCTGGCATAATACCAATTTTGCATTCTTCCGGTGTAATAACGCCCGGGCAGTTAGGGCCTACCAGACGGGTTTTCGAACCCGATAGCGCGCGCTTCACCTTCACCATGTCCAGCACAGGGATGCCTTCGGTAATACAAATCGCCAGATCAATTTCCGCATCAATCGCTTCCAGAATCGCATCAGCTGCAAAACGTGGCGGAACGTAGATCACGCTGGCATTGGCACCGGTTTTATCTTTGGCTTCCGATACGGTGTCGAATACCGGCAGGTCAATATGGCTGCTGCCACCTTTGCCCGGCGTTACACCGCCCACCATTTTGGTGCCGTAAGCAATCGCTTGCTCGCTATGATAGGTGCCCTCACGGCCCGTGAAGCCCTGACAAATTACTTTAGTATTTTTATCGATAAGGATGGCCATTACGCTGCCTCCGAAGTTTTGACTGCTTTAACAATTTTATCTGCGGCATCGGCCAGATCATCCGCTGCGGTGATCGATAGGCCAGAGGTGGAGAGCATTTTCTTACCCAATTCCACGTTGGTGCCTTCCAGACGTACCACCAACGGCACATCCAGACTTACTTCTTTCGCCGCGCTGATGATGCCTTCTGCGATGATATCGCAGCGCATGATGCCACCAAAGATATTTACCAAAATGCCTTCTACGTTAGGATCGGAAAGGATCAGCTTAAAGGCTTCGGTTACTTTTTCTTTGTTCGCGCCACCACCTACATCGAGGAAGTTAGCAGGCTCACCACCATACAGTTTAATGATATCCATGGTCGACATAGCCAGACCTGCACCATTCACCATACAGCCAATATTGCCATCCATCTTCACGTAAGACAGGCCGAACTTGCTGGCTTGCAGCTCTAGCGGATCTTCTTCGTCTTCATCACGCATTTCCAGCACATCTGGTTGACGGAACAGCGCGTTATCGTCGAAGTTAAATTTCGCATCCAATGCAATCAGCTTGGTTTGTTTGGTAATCACCAGCGGATTGATTTCCACCTGCGACGCATCAGTGTCTACAAACGACTCATACATGCCGAAGATGAAATTATGGAAATCTTTGCCCAGTTCTTTAGGAATACCAAGCCCTTGCGCCAAACGGCGCGCATGGAATGGCTGAATGCCACAAGCGGGATCAACCGTAACGGTAATGATTTTTTCTGGTTGCTTAGCGGCCACTTCTTCAATGTCCATACCGCCTTCGCTCGACGCCATGAAAGTGATGCGGCTGGTCGCGCGGTCAATCACCATCGACAGATACAGCTCTTCGCCGATGTCACTGCCTTCTTCGATGTAAACGCGCTTTACTTCTTTACCTTCCGGGCCGGTCTGGTGCGTCACCAGCGTCATACCCAGCATTTCTTTGGTCAATTGCTGCACTTCGTCCAGCGATTTCGCCAGCTTCACGCCGCCCGCTTTACCGCGACCACCTGCGTGGATCTGGGCTTTCACCACCCAAAGATTACCACCCAGATTCTGGGCAACTTGCTCGGCTTCCGCCGGAGTGTATGCCACGCCACCGCGCGGTACTGCTACACCATATTTTTGCAATACGGCTTTGGCCTGATACTCATGAATATTCATCGAATCCTCTTTTCCGTTTTAGAGTTTGATGCTTTTAACCAAATCCTTCACTGCGTCAACCGACTTGTCGAATTGCTTTTTCGCAGTTGCAGGCAACTTAATTTCCACTACTTTCTCTACGCCTTTCGCGCCAATCACCGCTGGCACACCAACATAGAGATTTTTAACGCCATATTCACCTTTCAGGTGCGCTGCACATGGAAGGATCTTTTTCTTATCTTTCAGATAGGATTCGGCCATTTCAATAGCCGAAGCGGCAGGCGCATAATAGGCCGAACCGTTTTTCAACAGCGACACAATCTCGCCGCCACCACCACGGGTGCGTTTTACAATTGCGTCTACTTTCTTCTTATCAATCCACCCCATCTTGATCAGATCGGGCAGCGGAATACCTGCTACCGACGAATATTGTACGACCGGCACCATAGTGTCACCATGGCCACCCAGTACGAACGTGGTCACCTGATCGATCGATACGCCCATTTCCTCAGCCAGGAAGAAACTGAAGCGCGACGAATCCAGCACACCCGCCATGCCAACCACCTTCTCAGGTTTGAAGCCGGTGACTTTTTGCATCACACCCACCATCGCATCCAGCGGGTTGGTGATCACGATTACAAATGCGTCAGGCGCATATTTTTTGATATTTTCGGCAACGTCTTTGATGATTTTGGTGTTGGTTGCTACCAGATCATCACGGCTCATACCCGGCTTACGCGGAATGCCTGCAGTAACAATACATACATCCGCACCTTTAATGTCGGTGTATTTGTTTGTGCCAATGATGGAAACGTCTTTGCCTTCGGGTGCAGTGCTCTGGCTAATATCCAGCGCCTTACCTTGCGGCATATCTTTGACAATGTCGAAGAGTACGACATCACCAAGTTCTTTCAGACTGATCAAGTGAGCGAGGGTACCACCGATCATACCAGCGCCGATAAGCGCGATTTTGTTACGAGCTGCAGCCATCTGTATTCTCCCTGTGGAATTCTTGTGGACGGTTTAACCCATCACAGCGAAGATAGCAAGTGCTCAGGCGCATTTTCCCAGCCTAGGAATTCATCCGTTCGAAGAATTCATCGTTGGTTTTGGTATCTTTCATCTTCGCCAACAAGAACTCCATCGCATCCATGGTGCCCATTGGGTTCAGAATCTTACGCAATACCCATACCTTAGACATATCTTCCTGACTATAAAGCAGATCTTCCTTACGTGTACCCGAACGGGTAATGTCGATGGCAGGATAGACACGCTTGTCAGCCAGTTTACGGTCCAGAATGATTTCCGAGTTACCCGTACCTTTGAATTCCTCAAAGATCACTTCATCCATGCGGCTACCTGTTTCAATCAAGGCAGTCGAGATAATGCTAAGCGAGCCACCTTCTTCGATGTTACGCGCTGCACCAAAGAAACGTTTTGGGCGTTGCAGAGCATTCGCATCCACACCACCTGTCAATACCTTACCAGAAGAAGGCACTACAGTGTTGTAGGCACGTGCCAGACGCGTGATAGAATCCAGCAGAATCACCACATCGTGCTTGTGCTCCACCAGACGCTTAGCTTTTTCAATCACCATTTCGGCTAATTGCACATGGCGGCTTGCAGGCTCATCAAATGTCGAGCTTACCACTTCGCCTTTTACCGAACGCGCCATGTCGGTCACTTCCTCGGGACGCTCGTCAATCAGCAATACAATCAAATAAGCTTCGGGATGATTCGCGGTAATCGAATGCGCAATATTCTGCAGCATTACGGTTTTACCGGTACGGGGCGGTGCTACCACCAGCGTACGCTGTCCTTTACCCTGCGGCACCACAAGGTCAATCACGCGGTCACTCAAATCCTTACCCGTCGGATCAGCCTTTTCCATTTTCAAACGTGCATCCGGATAAAGCGGGGTCAAATTATCAAAGGCAACCTTGTGCTTACTGCGGCTAGGCTCTTCATAGTTGATGCTGGTTACTTTCAGCAGTGCGAAATAGCGCTCATTATCTTTTGGCCCGCGCACTTCGCCTTCCACCGTATCACCAGTACGTAATCCGAAGCGTCGAATCTGGCTTGGTGATACATAAATATCATCAGGGCCAGCCAGATAGTTTGCTTCCGGCGAACGCAGGAAACCAAACCCATCGGGCAATACTTCAATGACACCCTCGCCAATAATCTCCTGATCTTTTTCAGCAAACGCTTTCAGGATCGCAAAGATCATTTCCTGCTTAAGCATGGAGCTTGCATTTTCAATCTCGTGCTCTTCAGCAAGTTTCAGTAATTCATCAGGTTTTTTCTGTTTTAATTCTTGTAATCTCATGGAAAGTTTCACCAATTATTCTGGTTTTAAAAGGGGGATAATATAGCCGAGGGGGGTTGTAATATGATAAATCGCGCTCAGATGCTGAGCCGTTGATATAAAGCACCTATATCAGAGTTTTTCCTTTTTCGTCAAGCAGTTTCCTACTACCCCGTCATCAAAGCAGTCTATTTAGTGGCTAAATGGCAACTATGTGTCTGCTTAGAACGGTTTGATGACCACCAAAAAGATAATAGCAATCATCAGCACAGTCGGTACTTCGTTGAGAATTCGGAAATAACGTGTGGATTTAGTATTTTCATCGGCTTCGAATTTACGACGCTGCGCCGAAAGCATACCATGCACGCCACTCATCAACACCACCAGCAACAATTTGCCATGCATCCAGCCTTGTTGCAGCGCATTAATCTCGATCATTAGCCACACGCCAAACACCCAGGTCGCAATCATAGCCGGGTTCATGATGTAACGCAGCAACCGGCGCTCCATAATTTTCAGCCATTGCGAAGTTTCCGAGCCCGCTTCAACCTGCGTGTGGTACACATACAGGCGCGGCAAATAAAGCATACCCGCCATCCACGCAATAAGTGAGATCAAATGCAATGATTTAAGAACCAGATAGGTGCTGAACATCAGGCTGCTTTCTGTTGGTTGCTATGCAAACGTTTCGGGCATTCACCAAATTTGGCGGGACACATGCCACCGGGTACATGCGCACATAATTTATCTTTTGCCTCGATCTGTAAACAACTATCGGCCAATGCTTTGATGAAATGCTCATTCACGGCCACTGTTGGCACGCGGTGATAGGCTGGCACATGATGTTCATCGGCCAGTTCCTTATACTCAATATCCAGTTCAACCAATGTTTCCGAATGCTCGGATACGAAAGCGATAGGTACCAGAATGATCGCTTTATCCTCTGCGCCGGCGCGCATTATCTCATCTTCGGTAGACGGGCCGATCCATTTCAGTGGCCCTACACGGCTCTGGTAACAATTCACATAATCCAGATCTTTAATCGCCAATTCCTTGACCACTGCCTTGGTCGTTTCCTCTACCTGCCATTGATAGGGGTCACCCTTTTTGATAATTTTTTCGGGCAAACCATGCGCTGAAAATAAAATACGATACGGTTTTTCAGCTTCTAACTTCGTTAACACCGAGCGAATTTCTACTGCCTGTGATTGCACAAAATCTTTGTGAGTCGGATAACAACAAATCGAAGAGGTAGGCGCATGCAACCCTTGACGTTCTGCTTCTTCATGCCAGTTTTTCAACGAAGAACCGCTGGTCGTGGTCGAAAATTGCGGGTAAAGCGGCAACAAAATAATGTGATCCGGCTCATACGCCTTAACCTGCGCTACCACTTCCGGGCTCATTGGATGCCAATAACGCATGGAGAAAAACACCTCCACCTCACCATGCGGCTCCAGCTGTGCTTTGAGTGCAGCACTTTGCGCAATCGTATTTTCAACAATGGGAGATTTTCCGCCCATATGGCTGTAAATTTCCCGCGCAATAGGACCACGCTTCTTGGAAATAAAACGTGCCAGCATTTTACGCACCAGCCACGGCGCACCAATGATAGCGGGATCATCGAACAGATTATACAAAAACGGCTCTACGGATTCCGGTGCATCCGGCCCCCCCAAATTGAATAATACAATGGCCGTTTTACGTTTCGGTGAGATGACGTTCATTATGTGCCTTAATCGTCTGTACCAATTGTTCTACATTGCTTATCGGAGTTTCGGGGAGCATACCGTGACCCAAATTAAACACAAATGGCAGATCATTAAAGCTTTGTAATATTTCTTCTGCCTGTGCCACCGTGCGTTCGCCATCAGCCACCAATAAGCGATTATCCAGATTGCCCTGTACCACTGCATGCGGGCTTAAATGCTCTGCCGCCCAGGCAATAGGCACATTCATATCAATTGCAATACCATCGCTGCCAACCGCCTCGGCATAGTGCTTATACAGCAACCCCGCACCCTTTGGAAACGCAATCACCGGCACATGCGGGTAACGTTCTTTTAACGTGCTGACGATAATTTCCGCCGGCGTAATCACCCAATGGTAAAACTCTTTTTCAGGCAGCAGGCCTGCCCAGCTATCAAACAGCTTGACTACTTGTGCACCTGCTTCGATCTGCGCTGAAAGATGATCGATCACGGCATCGGTAAGAATACTAATCAGTTTTTCAAATTTGGCTGGCGCGCTATAGGCCATGTGACGGGTAGCGGGAAATTCTTTCACGCCCTTACCATCCACCATGTAACAGGCCAATGTCCACGGCGCACCTGAAAACCCTATCAAAGGAGTGTCTTCGTCTAATGCATTGCGAATAGACCGCACTGCCTCATAGACAGGCGATAAAAACGCTGTCACTCCATTGCTTGATAGCTGGTCTATTTCCTCCGTTTGTAACGGACTCATCATAGGACCTTCACCGGTTTGAAAACGCAGATCTCGCCCCATCGCATGGGGAATTACCAAAATATCTGAAAACAAAATAGCCGCGCTCATGCCAAACCGCCGCAAAGGCTGTAAGGTAACTTCCGTTGCCAGTTCGGGATTATAGCATAGATCCAGAAATGACCCTGCGTCTGAGCGAGTGGCTTTATATTCAGGCAAATAACGTCCTGCTTGCCTCATGAACCAAAAAGGTACTTTCGCTTTTTGATTGCCTAACAATGTGTCGATTAATAGCGTCACGGGATACCCTAATACTAATATAATATTATTTATTAAATAAGATGTAGATGTAGTAGTAGCGGGAAAACTGGGGATTCGCAATCATCCTCACTTTATTCTCTCGTTGTCCACATCAGCTATGTACACATTTAGCCGTGCATTAAGATGTGTATGACATGCTTTAGACCTTTAGGAATTGAAAAGAAATTAATTCACGCGGAAAAGACGGTATAAAATCCTTCGCCGAAGTCTGAGGATAAAAGCCTCAAAAACTATTCCCATGTGTATAATGACGTCAGTGTTGTGCAGCCGACAGAGGCATAACTCGCCGATTCGACTTATACCCAATTCTGTCTGCAAGTTTATCCTCGCCATTATACACAGCTTTGCTAAAGTGGCGCGCATGAGTAAAGAATTTCATTTGCATTTAGTGTCTGATTCCACTGGCGAGACCGTCAGTAGCGTATCGCGTGCGGCACTTGCCCAATTCGAAGAAGTAGAGCCAGTCGAGCATATATGGTCGCTGATACGCACCAAAGGCCAGCTGGAGAAAATGATCGAAGGGCTGGATTCGCATCCCGGCGTGGTCATGTATACGCTGGTTGATAAAGAATTACGTTATATGTTGCGTCGTGCGTGTTTGAGCCGCAGCCTGCCGTGTATTCCTATATTGGGGCCAGTGATTCGTGAATTATCGAATTATCTGGGGGAAGAAATCACCGGTACTCCTGGCATCCAACACGGGCTGACGGAAGATTATTTTAGCAAAATGGAAGCGATCAATTTCGCCCTTTCGCACGATGATGGCCAGGCACATTGGGAGCTGGAAGAGGCCGATATTGTTATAGTAGGTGTCTCGCGTACTTCTAAATCACCAACCTGTATATACCTTGCTAACCGTGGATATAAGGCCGCCAATGTGCCGTTTGTTTATAATTGTCCGTTGCCAGAAAATCTGGAAAGCCTGAAAAACCCACTGGTGGTTGGGTTAAGCATTGGCGAAGAACGGCTGATTCAAATTCGCCGCAGTCGCTTGGAATCGCTCGATCAGAATGCCGATACCAATTATGTCGATAATGATGAGGTGAAAAAAGAAATGAATGCCGCGCGCAAATTATTCCGCAGCAATAATTGGCCGGTGATCGATGTGACCCGCCGCTCGATTGAGGAAACCGCCGCGCTCATCATCCAGTATCGTCAAAAGCAAATACTGCGCCGTAAGGAAAGCGCATGATAAGCGGTGCCGCATATATTGCCGGTGTGATCGGTGATCCGATCCAGCATTCTTTGTCGCCCCGACTGCATAATTACTGGCTACAAGATTACGATATGGATGGTGCGTATATACCGTTGCAGGTAGGCGCAGAAAATCTCGGTCGGGTGCTTCGCACCCTCCCTATGATGGGGTTTCGTGGCGTAAACATTACCGTACCCCATAAAGAAGCTGCACTGGCTGAAATGGATGAAGTGAGTGGTGAGGCAAACCGCATTGGAGCCGTGAACACGGTGACGGTGTTAAAAGACGGGCGCCTTCATGGTGACAATACCGATGCATTTGGCTTTATAGAAAATCTGAACGAACACACGTCCGACCTTTCGCATTATCTAAAACATGCTGTAGTGCTGGGTGCAGGCGGTGCCGCGCGCGCTATTTGTGTGGCATTGCAAGACGCACAATGTAAGCAGATTACACTAGTGAACCGTACCAAAAGCAAAGCACAATCTATCGCCGACAGGTTAGGCAATATCACCGTAGCACTGTGGGAAGAACGCGAACGCTTGCTCGTCGATGCCACGCTGGTGGTTAACACCACCTCGCTCGGGTTGAAAGGCAAGGCGCCGCTTGAGTTAGGCCTCACACATTTGTCTGCCAATGCGTTGGTGACAGACATTGTTTATAATCCGCTGGAAACAGATTTGCTAAAGGCGGCCATGGCAAAGGGCTGCCACACGGTGGATGGGCTGGGCATGTTGTTGCATCAGGCACGCCCCGGTTTTCAGCGCTGGTTTGGTGCCATGCCGCGCGTCGATGATGGCCTACTGCGCTACATCAAAAAAGGACTGGCCGCATGAAAGTGCTAGGGCTCACAGGCGGCATAGCCTCGGGCAAAAGCACGGTCGCACGCATGTTTGCCCAGCAAGGTGCGCGTATATTTGATGCCGACAAAGCAGTGCATCAATTAATGCAACGCGGCGGTAAAGCGGTGCCTGAGTTGGAATTATTATTTCCGGATGCTATCGAAAACGGAGCGGTAAATCGCCGCATACTTGGCAGTTACGTATTCAATGACGCGCAGGCGCTGGCCGATTTGGAATTGGTGCTACATCCGCTGGTGCGCGAGGCAGAGGAGTGCTGGTTGCAACACGAATTTCGCCGCGGCACGCGTCTGGCCGTGCTGGAAATACAGCTATTGTTCGAAACACAGGCCGAGCTGTTGTGCGATGCGGTCGCAATTACCACTGCGCCGCTATGGTTGCGTAAATTGCGCGCGTTCAAACGTGCCAGCATGAGTGAAGAAAAATTCGCTGGCATCATTGCGCGCCAAATGACAGACAATGAGCGCCGCCATTTGGCTGAATGGGAAATCACCACTGCGCTGGGCAAGGCGGTGTCTATGCAACAGGTAAAACAGATTGTGAGGACGATATGAGTTTGCGTGAAATCGCTCTGGATACTGAAACCACAGGGCTTGATCCGTATGCGGGTCATCGGTTGGTAGAAATAGGCTGCGTGGAATTGATAAACCATGTGAAGACAGGCAACCATTTCCATATTTATCTGAATCCGGAACGCGATATGCCCAAAGAGGCAGAGAATGTGCACGGGCTCAGCATTGAGTTTCTGAAAGACAAGCCGCTTTTTCGTAGCATGGCCGATGCGTTCTTAGAATTTATTCAGGATTCCAAACTGGTCATTCACAATGCTGGTTTCGACATGAAGTTTCTCAATGCAGAACTGGAAAAGCTTGGCTATCCGCAAATCCCGATGTCGCAGTCAATCGACACCGTAACTATGGCGCGCAAAATGTTCCCGGGCTCGCCTGCTAACCTGGACGCGTTATGTAAACGTTTCAATATCGACCTGTCCGCACGCGTGAAACACGGCGCGTTGCTGGATGCAGAATTGCTGGCCGATGTGTATCTGGAACTGCGGGGAGGGCGTCAGTCCAAAATGGCGCTCAAAAACGAAGAAGCCAATGCGCAGGATGACGTAAAACAGGAAAAAATGGATATTCCTCAGCGCAGCTTTAGCGTGAGCCAGCAAGAGCTGGATGCCCACGCCAAGCTACGTGAAAAAATCAAAGATCCCGTATGGGAAAAATATCTAGGTGAAGCGTCTTAGCCTGCTTCTTGCTGGCCGCGCACTACCTTATCTTTGTTTTGTGCATACAGAGCCGCAAAATCAATTGGCTCCATTTGCAGTGATGGGAAACCACCGTCACGTGTAACGTCTGCCACCACACGGCGTGCAAACGGGAACAGAATATGCGCGCTATGCACCAGCACGGTTTCTTCCAGCTGCGACTCGTCGATACCATTCAGCTCGAAAATGCCGCCATATGTCAGATCCACTAAAAACAGCGTGTTATTGTCGCTTACAGCGCGGGCAGAGATTTTGATTGCCAGCTCGAAGATGTTTTCTTGCAAACGCTGCGCATTCAAATCCACACCGATATCGATCTTTGGAGGTTCTTTCAAACCCAGCAGACTTTGAGGGGCGCGCGGGCTTTCAAACGACATGTCTTTGATGTATTGGCCCTTCAGAAAAATACCTTCCTGTTTTTGGCTATCAGCTGCAGCACCTGCGTCAGTAGTTGCGTCGGTCATAATACGTCCTATATGTTGTGAATGAAAATGTGGTTGCATCTATAGCAGATAGCGATTGCCTAGTGCAAGAATAGGTTAACATTGCCAGCTATTTGGTGTAGACCATCCTAAACGGAGAGGACGCATGGGCGGAGAAATACCTTACGGAGATATCATTGTTATCGGTGCGATTGCGGCATTCATTCTGCTGCGTTACCGAAGCATATTAGGCCAGAAAACGGGCCACGACGTATCGCAGCCCAAGCAAAAATCCGCACCGCTGGAAGATAATGACCGCATTATTCAATTGCCGGAGCGCCAGCGTGAGAAAGAGAAGAAGGATCAGGAAGAGGCGCTGAAGCTTGCCGAGCTGGATGATCCGGATGTAGCCTCTGCCATTGCCCAAATGAAAATGGAAGATGCTGGTTTTTCCATTGACGAATTTCTGCAGGGTGCGCGCATGGCGCATGACATGGTGATTACAGCGTTTTCCAAGCATGACCGTGCAACGCTCAAAATGCTGCTGGCGGAAGATGTCTATAAAGAATTTGAGTCCGAGCTGGAAAAGCAGGAGAAAAATAATAAGCGCCATGAAACCACATTGGTGGCCGTTAACGAATCGGAAGTGAGTGAAGCACAGCTAAAGAAAAGCACGGCCATAATTACGGTGCGTTTTGTTAGCGAGCAAATTCAAGTGGTGCGTGACGAGTCAGGCAAAGTGGTAGAAGGGGATCCATCCGATATTATTGAGGTCGAGGACGAGTGGGTGTTTGAGCGCGATTTGCGTTCGCGCAACCCGAACTGGACCATTACGGACACCTAAACCGTGCATCTATTTAGACAATGCCTGACGGCAGGCATAGCTCTGTTGCTGCTGAGTAGCTGCCAACTAGGCAAACAGCCAATTGATCTCAAAATTATACCGTTTCCTGCGCTGCCGCACTGGACGGGGCAGCATTACCAACACGCACTGGATGCATTTTTGCAATCCTGCTCCAAACCGATAAAGACGGGTGTGCTGCATCCAAACGTTGATCTGGATGGTTACGCCTATGCCTGCAAAAAAGCACGGAGCGTGCCCAAACAGGCCTATGCGGCACGCCGCTTCTTCGAACAGTATTTTACGCCATACCGTGCTTCGCACCCGGAGGCAAAAGGCTTCGTTACAGGTTATTATGAGCCCGTACTGCAAGGCTCTCTCACGCCAGATGAACAGTATAAATGGCCGCTCTATGCACCGCCAAAAGGCACAATGCCAAGCCGCGAGGCCATACAAAACGGCGCACTGGATGGTAAGGGGTTGGAAATTGTCTGGCTGAACGACCCGGTGATGCGGTTTTTCCTGCATGTGCAGGGCAGCGGTAAGGTGCAGTTGAAAGACGGCTCCATGCGCTCGGTGCGCTATGCCGCCAAGAATGGCTTGCCCTATCACTCGATTGGCAAAGAATTGCTCAAACGCGGAGAATTGAAAAAAGGCAATGTGTCGCTGCAAACCCTTCGCGATTGGTTATATAAACACCCCGAACAACGTGACGCTTTGTTTGCCACCAACCCGTCTTATGTGTTTTTCAGTCTGACGGATGACGCTTCGCCTCCAATAGGGGCGCAAGGCGTGCCGCTTACACCAGAACATTCACTCGCGATTGACCCGGCGTATTTGCCTTATGGACTGCCAGTCTATGTACATACCAGCCTAAACAAGCCAGATACGCGCTCGCAAGCGCTGGCGCGCTTGCTTGTCACGCAAGACACTGGCAGTGCAATCCGTGGACCTTTGCGCGCAGACATCTTTTTTGGTCGTGGTAAGAGCGCAGAGCAACGTGCGGGTTATTTGCAAAGTCAGGCGCTTTTCTTCATATTATTGCCGAATCCACCGGCTGAAGATGCATGAAAGACAAACGTACGCCTCGTTCGTTAACTCAGGAAGAGCTCAATCTCTGGCGTTACATCACACGCCATGACACGCCTATGCCAGATAAGGCGCATCTGGAAACCGCCGCGCATTCTTTCAAACAACAGGCTCCAACGTCTTCTCAGCAAAGCGCGCCCACACCAACGCGTATGGCTGTGAATCTGGATAATTTACGCATAGGTGAAGGGAGTGTTACGTCCAATAGCGCCAGCGTGTTATTGCAGCGCGGTGATATGTCTGGCATCGACAAACGCACCGCAGAACGTTTCCGGCGCGGCAAAATGAAGATAGATGCTACGCTTGATTTGCACGGCCATAGTCAGGAGCAAGCGCATCAAAAGCTTGTGCCTTTTCTGCGCCATAGCTACGATGCGCACAGGCGTTGCCTGCTGGTGATTACGGGCAAGGGCATGCGTAGCGAAGGTAAAGGGGTGCTGCAACGCATGCTGCCTTTATGGCTAAACGATGCTATCATCCGCCCCTATATTCTGGGCTTTGACTATGCGCCCAGAGACAAAGGGGGCGAAGGTGCGTATCTGATTTTGCTACGCAGACAGAGGGATATATGAGCGAACCATTAGCGCATATTCTGGTAGTCGATGACGACACACGTTTGCGTGAGTTGCTGCAACGTTTTTTGAGCGATAAGGGCTATTTGATTACGGCAGCGAAAGATGCGGCAACGGCAGAACGCCACCTTGGCGTATTTGAATATGACCTCATGGTGCTGGATATCATGATGCCCGGCCAGACAGGGCTGGAATTTGCCCAAAGCAAGCAAGGCAGTTTACCCCCTATTTTGTTTCTGACCGCCATGGGTGAAAGTGAACAACGTATTGAGGGGTTGCGTGCCGGTGCAGATGATTACCTGGTAAAGCCATTCGAGCCGGAAGAGCTGGTGTTGCGTATAGATAATATACTGCGCCGCACCAAGCCAGAGGCTAAACAGCAAAAAGAAGTACAGTTTGGTCCGTACCGTTTTGATAAGGAACATGCGAGCCTGTGGAAAGGTGAAGAGCATATCTATCTCACTTCCAGTGAGGCGAGTTGCATGCAGATATTAACCACGCATGCGGGCGAGCCCGTATCGCGCGAACAGCTGGCAGAGGAAACCGGCAGCCAAAGTAATGCGCGCAGTGTGGATGTGCAGATAAACCGTTTACGTAAAAAAATCGAGCAGGAGCCGGGCAGGCCGGTTTATTTGCAAACGGTACGAAACGCAGGTTATATACTGCAAACGGATAGGGAATAATGCTGCAACTTCCTTTTATAAAACGCATTTTGCCCAAAAGCCTTTTTGGCCGCGCATTGCTTATTCTGATTATCCCAACGGTGTTGCTGCAAATGGTGGCAATCTACATATTTTACGAAAATCACTGGGATAGTATCACACGCCAGCTTTCCACGTCACTGGCGGGCGAGGTGACCCATTTGGTGCAACTCTATGACACGCTGGAAGGGGATGAACAACAAGTGTTTCGCGTGCAGGAAGTGGGCAATACAATGGGCTTCCGCGTGCAGTTTGATATGGGCAAACAGTATGTGATTGTTAAAGACGAAGGCGCCGATGCTTACCCAGAATTTTTCAAGCAAATGGAATTGCGTATCGATGAGCCGTTTATGGTGCAGCGCATCCGTGAGGGCGATGATTTGCTGATTTCGGTGCAAAAACCGCACGGCATACTGCAAATGCAAACGACCAAGAAGCGCCTCGTCAGCACCACGACGTATGTATTTATATTGTGGATGGTTGGCTCATCTATTTTGCTTCTTATTATTGCGGTGCTTTTTTTGCGTAATCAGGTGCGCCCTATCCGTCAATTGGCGGTGGCGGCGGAGCGCTTTGGTATGGGGCTGGACACGCCAAAATTTTCGCCGCGCGGGGCGCGGGAAATACGTCAGGCGGGGCGTGCTTTTTTGGTGATGCAGCGTCGTATTATTCGCCAGGTCACTCACCGCACTGAGATGCTGGCAGGCATCAGCCACGATCTGCGCACCCCACTTACCCGTATGAAATTGCAGCTGGCAATGGGTAAGCCCGATGAGCAGACGCTCAAAGACTTGCGCGGCGACGTAGAAGAAATGGAATATATGATTCAGGAATATCTGGATTTCGCGCGCGGGGAAGGACAGGAAACATCACTCACGGTTAATGTAGAGCCGTTTCTCCAGGAAATAGTAGAACGCTATCAACGTAATGCCCAGCCTGTTACGCTGGAGCCGCTCAACGATATTAGTCTTCCACTGCGCCCGAATGCAATGCGGCGCGCGCTGCAGAATGTTATCGACAATGCATTACGTTACGGCAAGCAAGCGCGGATACATGTCACGTCGGAAGATTATGAGCTGCGGATTTCTATTGATGATGAAGGCCCCGGCATTAACGAGGAAGATCATAACACCGTGTTTCGTGCCTTTAAGCGGCTTGATCCATCCCGTAATAACGAAACCGGAGGCGCGGGATTAGGGCTAACGATCGCGCGCGATATTGTACAGGGTCATGGAGGCGATGTAGTGTTGAAAAACCGTGAGGACAGTGAAGGCAAGCGGCTGGGTTTGCGGGTTAGTTTGATATTGCCGATGGCACGGCAGCAGCCAGCGCATTAAACAGAGCAATCATAAAAAAAGGCGACTCCAAGGAGCCGCCTTTTTGGTATTATTTTCAGAATGAATTAGGCAGCGTTTTTAGCTGTCTTCTGAAATTCATCAATGCTTTCGCTGGTGCGTTTATTGATGATGTCAAATGCTTCAAAGCCAGACTTTGCAAACATTTCCGACATTTCACGCATATTGCTCAGCGAGCTGTCGAACAGCGATTTAGCCAGTTCGGTTTGTTTCTTGGTGTTAACTTCAGGGGAAGCGCCGGTCATCATTTCTTTAGTGGTTTTCAACACTTCTTCCATATTCGCACGGGCCAGTTCAGCCTGACGACGCGATGCGGTTTGTACACCTTCAGCCACCAGTTGGTTAGCAGCCGAGAATGCTTCCATATTGCGTTGTTGCACAGAAGCAAATTGATTGTAATCAAAAGTAGGAACCTTAAATTGATTCCATGCTTTCATCATATCAGCGTAAGGGTTCGAAGCCATAAGAACTCTCCTTTTTTCTTTCCTATGTTGCAGTGCATAATAACACAGCTAAGAGAATAGTCAAGTGTTTTTGTGCAGTGCACAAAAACGCTGATGCTATTCCTCTGACATCTCTATTGAGCGGCCCTTAGCGGCTGAAAGTGTCTTGTGGACAAGTTCGCTCGATGTGCCGCTGGCGTTCATCCATTGCTCCAGCCCGGCGGCCGTAGTACCGTTGGGGCTAGTCACCGAAACGCGTAAATCGTCCAATGCCTTACCAGACTGTTCGGCAACTTCCGCCGCGCCTTTCACGGTTTGAATTGCCAAAGTACGTGCGGTTGCTTCATCGAGCCCCAGCTCGGTAGCGTGGGTAATCATCTGCTCAATTAAATAAAAGATATAGGCGGGACCACTACCGGCAAGTGCGGTAGCAATATGCATCTGCTCTTCGCTTTCCAGCCAGGCCACTTTGCCGATAGTGCCCATCAATTCGCTAATGAATTGCTGATTGCTATCGGACAATTGTGTGTTGCCAATGCAGATAGACATCGATGCTTTGGCCTCTGCGGCAACATTAGGCATTACCCTCACGATGGGTGCAGCGCTGCCTATGGCATTTTCAAGGGTGGCTAATGTGGTGCCAGCAGCCACCGACACATAGACCGGACTATCGCCTAACATGGCCTGTACATCTGCGCCCACTTCAGCAATGGCGTAAGGCTTCACCGCCAGCATTACCATGTCGTATTGCAAGTCGGTGGGAATGTCGGATAAGGATGGGTGGGTGTGTATGCCGAGGGAGTCGCGCAGGGCCTGCGCTTTTTCTGCATTGCGCTGAACGGCATGAATGTGGGAGGGCGAGATACCGTGTTGAATCCAACCGGCGACCATCGCCCGCCCCATGTTACCACACCCCACCACGAGTAAGGTGGGGGAATCACTCATGCTTCGCCTACAACGTCCATGAGTGCAATTTCCAGTGCTTCGTGGCAGCTATTGCCACCCCACACCACCGATTGGAACGCGGGATAAAAACGGTCACACTCGGTAATAGCAATGTCTAGCAAATCTTCCAGTTGTTCGGCAGTGGCGCCCCGACCTCCGCGCAGCAGAAGCGCGTGGCGGAAGGTAACCGTGCCGTCGTCTGAGCCCACGTCAAAATGCCCAAGCCACAAACGCTCATTAATAGAGGCCATGAGTGGATAGACTTTTTGGCGGTTTTGTTCGGGCAATTTGGTGTCATACGCGCATGAGAAGATGAGCACGCCCATTTCAGGCTGCCAGGTAAACCAAACGCGATAATTACACCAGTCGCTGGATACTTCAGCTACCAACTCTTCTTCGACTGGACGGTCAAACAGCCACTCGCGGTCTTCCACAAGCTGCTCAGCCAGATCTAAAGGGTTGGGAACCAATTCGTTGGGGTGAATAAGAACTGCGGTCATTCAAGACTCCCTCTGTTTTTTGAGGAAACATATGTCCAAATGGACAAGCACATATAAACATTTTGCT
>MDTG01322693.1_pt1 | contig 17715 bp, 13 predicted proteins | sample 811421 | NCBI WGS metagenome assembly MDTG01 (sample SAMN05326645, study PRJNA326480) | marine metagenome | isolation source: seawater | place: Pacific Ocean: South East | collected 2011 | reverse complement strand
TTCGTCGTCATCGCGTGCACGGACGTCGGCTTAAACACGTGGGATGACCCTCTCCGTCTTGACGGATGCGAGATGCGATTTTGTGTTTTTTTTTTTCTGTTTTGACTTTTTTTTTCTTCAATTTTTTTTTTTTGGGAATTTCTTGACTTTGGACCTTTCGCCTTTTCTTCTTTTTTTGCCGAGAAAAAGAAGAAGAAGAAGAGCAAAAGTCGCGCGACTTTTTAATTACCCAGAGAGAGTTGGACACCACGAAAGAAGCGCCGGCTTTGGGTCGAGCCGTTTTTTACGTCGTTTACGTCGTCGAGGGGGCGCGCCGAGAACACGCGGATGAGACCAGTCGATGGTGCGCGCGAGAAATATGCCCCACCAAAACCAACGACGACGACGCGGATGAATTTCTCCCTGTCCGATTTCATCACCTTGAAACACCTAGGGGATGGGAGTTACGGCGAAGTTCGAATGGTGAAGTTTGATTTGATGCGATTGAAGAGCGAGAAGAGGGAACGACTGCGAGGAGAGTTTTTGGAACGACCGGTAGCGTTGAAAGTTATGGATAAAAAGTACATCGCGAAGGAAGAGAAGATGGGATACGTGACGAATGAGAGAGACGTGATGAACAGAGCAGATTTCGAAGGCATTTGTAAACTGTATTTTACGTTTCAAGATTATTATTCGCTCTATTTAGCCATGGAATGTTTAGAGCAAGGGGATTTAGCGATGCTGATGAAACGAACGCGAGATGTCGAAAAGAAGAGTCGTGGGAGGTTGAACTTGAATCAAGTAACGTTTTACGTGAAGGAAACCACGGAGGCGTTGCGATATTGTCACGAGACGCTACGAGTGGCGCATCGAGACGTGAAACCGGAAAATATCATATTAGGGTCGGATGGACACATAAAATTGTGCGATTTCGGCTCTTGCTTAGATTTAGATTTAGAATATAAGGAGGAGTTCGTAAAGAGACGAGTTATGAACGAAGAAACTGGAGAGATTGAAGATAAGATGGTGAAAAAGAAGGAAAGAGGGTATTCTTTTGTCGGGTCAGCAGAATATTGCGCACCCGAGATTTTACAGCCGAAAGCGAAGGCAACGTACGCGTGCGACGTATGGTCATTAGGTCTGACCGCATATAAACTAATTAGCGGGAAGAATCCGTTTCGTAGAGAAACGGAGTATTTGACCATGCAAGCGATTGAGAAAGAACCCGAGGTGTTGAAGTACGAGATTGTTGATGATGATGAAGGAGAAAGTAGAAGGTTCGATATAAAACTCGAGGATTTTTGTAGACAGTGCATCGCGTACGATTGGACCGAAAGACCGACTTGCGAGAGGTTGTTGAAAGAGTGCGCTTTGTTCAGAGGGTTACCAGATGGCGAAGCTCTATGGAAAGCGGACGCACCAGAGTTTCTACCTATAGCGAAGGAGGAGGAGGTAAATCTAGATGAGTCGGAGGAAGAAGCAGACGACGACGGTGGGTATTACGAAAGTGCGGAATGGAAGGCTAAAGTTGCTGCGGCGTTACAAAGGAAACTAGATAAAGTATATATTAGTGGGAAAGAAGAATAATCGAATAATTACGCTTCTTTTTGAACCTCTGGCACGTATCCACCACCGTATTTCTCAAACAAGTATGCGACAATTTCTTCACTCTCTCCAATCTTCACATCTCCATCGATTAGAAACGGCACCGATTTTCCACCAGCTTCGGTCAATGTCTCTCTCTTTGGTGAGCCAGCGCCAACATTTCGCAACGTATAAGGCAATTCTAACTCGCACAACGCCTCTCTGCATAATCTTGCAAACTGGTTGTTCTCGTAGTTGAACAACTCAATGTTCCCAGATGGTACTTGCGGCTTTACAAAGCCTTCCTTTCTCGGTCCGTATTTCGTCATTCCTCTTCCCGCGCGGAACAAAGTTGGCATCCATCCAGTAATGAGAGTGCTCGCAAAGTAATTCTCCGGTAAATCCGCGCCGTTCCCGTACGTTTTGTACAAATAGTTGACAATATCCGCGCTCTCGTACATTTCTTTACCGGTTGTCTCGTCCACGAAATACGGAAACGTCTCCTTCCCACCTCTTTCCAACACTTCTTTTCTAAACGTCCCATCTTTTGGGCACGGTCTTATCTCGCAATCTAAGTCTAACATCGATAGTGTCTCTCGTACTCGTCGGCAAAATGGACACGCTTCGAATTCGTATAAAATCAGTTTTGGTGGTGGTTCCATCTGTGTTCTCTCTGTGGCTTCTTGCAAAACATTTTTCCCGTACTGAATTCGCGCGATGGAGGCGAACCCGGAAGTGGCCACTTCAAACGTCCGGTTTCGTGGTTTGGCAGCATCGCCGCCACTCACTAGTTTTAATAGTGGGCACAGGAAAGAGAGCACATCTTTGGCTTCTATCTTATTACTGTTGGTATTATTCTTCGCATCAAAATCAGCATCGTTTGAGATACGCTGTCGTGTCACAAAAGAAGTGCGACGACGAAGAGACGACGACAAATTTTTCGTCCGAAGAAGACGGGAATGTTCCTTACTCGTGCTTACTCTCGACCAGCTCAACGGCCGGTATACGAATAAAGCGTTGCTCATGGTAGTGTTTGCGTGTGCGCGAGCGTTGTTATCTCTAAAGTTACAAAATTGGATTTTTTATAAATACCTACACCCGGACCACAAAGCCGCGCAAATTTCTTGCATCCGCCCAAAGGACCAAGAAGAGTAAGTCTCAGAAATGAACACAGTCATCCTCAAAATATCAAAGATATTAATCGGTTCTAGTAGCTGGTGATTGGAATCCTCACTGACTGACTCTTTTGGTATAAGAAAATATGGTTAGGAAAAATGAAACGCACGCGTGTCCGAGTATCTCTACACGTCTCCTTCAGCTACAACATCGCCTTGATGATTTTTATTATTCCTAATAAACGGAATCGTCCCAGCTCTTATAGAACAACTCCGTCTTCTATTCAACACGTATACGTACAACATAAACCACCCGACTAACGCGCCGTACAAACCCAACAACAAGTGCAAGAACGCCCTTAACATTCCGAACACAAACGCTACCGCCAATGCGACGCACACTGGCCCAAACGTTCGATACATCGCATTCACATCCACAAAACTCCCTCCATTCCCTTTGATCCCCCAAACTAAAAATGCCACGTCTATCAAATTCCAATTGTCTTTGCCTTCATATTCCGAGAGGTTCAAGAGAATACCGACAAAATCGTGGCAATTTTGTCCGAACAAGTTGTATCGTTCGTTTGTCCTTGTGTAATGCATCATCACCCTTCGTAAACTCTCATCGATTGGATGTTTACACTTAGATTCATCCAATGGGATCACTCGCATCACTCGATTGAACGATAAATTATTGCTCGCACTTTGATGGATGGTCCCATCGCCGATGAAATCGTATATCCATCCCGAGGAGTTGGTCACGCCGACGTGACCAACGAGAGGAAACACATCCGAGAGGATTGGAATGGTGCACCAAACTATGGAAGAAGGGAATACCGTTTCATGCCGATCAGATTTATCGTCGCTACTCGTTGGCGGCGCGAGATCTTCTTCTCCCTCTTCTCTGGAGAGATTCAGCTCGGCGACTGTGCCCATTTTAATCGCACGCTTTCGATATCGGGAAGAGAGCCTTTTGTGTTGTCTTTGTGAATTTGGTTTTTTCGTAGTACTCGATGCTCGAGTAGTACGACACAAAAAGTTCAAATCCAAAACGCGCTTTTTTAATAAACACACGCAGTCAGACGACGACAGCGAATAAAGAACCCACCGCACCATGAGCAATAATGACGACGACGACGACGAGGAATCGATAACCATCACGACGGAAGAAAATCCAATGGACGTTTCGTTCCGAGATCCATCCGGAAATTCCTTTGCTATTGGTTTAATAACCGGCGGCGTCGAGATGTGGCGGCGAACGAGTAATAATAAAAAAGTGAAGAAACAAACTACGATCCAAGCGCATTCGGAATCGGTCAGAGCGTTATCGTACATGAAAAATGGAGATGCGCTAGTCACAGGCTCTGGAGATTGTTCGGTGATGTTGATTGATTCGAATACTGAGCAAGCGATTGGGCGAATTGCAGAGGCTCACGAGCAAGCGATAACGAGACTGACGGTTTTGGACAATGCGAATGTTATAGCGACGGGATGCGACGAAGGCGTGGTGAAAATTTGGGACATACGAGAAGAGCGATGCGTGCATTCGTTCAAAAAAGACGAAATATTTGTAGATTTTGTTTCGGAGATGTACCACGAGACGACAAACGAGCGAAATGCGTTGATGGTAACCTCGGGTGATGGGACGTTAGCATGTCTCGATTTGCACACGATGAAGGTGCTTGGGCAGAGCGATAACATGGAGGACGAGTTGTTGTCGTGTTGCGTGGTGAAGAATGGGACAAAAGTTGTCGCCGGATCTCAAGGTGGGAACTTGAACATTTGGAATTACGGGGATTGGATCGATGCAAACGATAGGTTTCCCGGTCACCCCTCGAGCGTGGACGCGATGGTGAAAGTGAGCGAAGATATCGTTTTAACTGGAAGTTCAGACGGGTTAATTCGCGTGATTACGATATTTCCAAACCAAATGTTAGGTTTAGTCGGCGAACATGGAGAGTATCCCATCGAACGTATGCGATTGACTGAGGATTTGAACACCTTAGTGAGCGCCAGTCACGACCACACGGTGAAAATTTGGGACGTGTGCTTCTTACACGAAGAAGATGCAGAAGGAGGAGGAGACGCCATGGATACAGAAAACAACGGAGAAGATAGCGACATGGACGAGAGCGATAGCGAAGAGGAGAACAAAAAGAAGAAACGAAGGAGGAAAAAGGGCAAAGGTAAGAATCGGCAACTTCCAGGACGTGGTGAGTTGCACAAGAATGTCGCGAAAAAGAAAGCGGCCAAGTTCTTCGATGGATTGTGAGAGAGCCAGATGAGAGATGACATAAAATATAGTTAATAGCCACATTAATATATGCGTATATTAGATGAGATGCTGCGTGTATGATACATGTTAACAACATCGCGTTTCCGTATTGAAGTTGCCCTCGAAAGAGATTTTTCCGTATGAAGGAAGAAAAACCTTCATTCGAAAAATTATCCATTTCTTTCGCGCCATCTCCAGCGAACTTGTTGTAAAGCCGAAACAAATGTTCACCTCCATCCAAAACATAGAGCAGGTATAGTATGACCTCATCGCATGTTCGCATTCAAGTCTACCCGTTCGTGTTCGTTTGTATCGCTCTGTTTGTGCTCTTTTTAGCGCACGTTCAAAGTTCAAAGAATGAGCGATTGTATCTTTTGGAAGATATCGAGAGAGATGATAGTTTGATAACAAATGAGTTGGAGGGGATCGAAGATGATGGGAATACATTTACTGGTGAGCAAACCAATGGGAATGACGATTACGAGGATAATACTTTGGAGGAGACTAATAATAATAGTAATAATGGTATTGCGACTGATAATGAAATCAATAGTCCTTCCTCATTAGGTGATGGTCATGGCATAGGTGTGGATGGTCAATTGGATGAAGAAAATTTGAGCAGTACTGGTATTAGTAATAGTTTAGGTGAATTCTTGTGTCCACCAGGAAAATTAATGTCTCCATCGATGAAATGCGTGACGATGAGTGCCGTCCCTTTGTATACGCCTCCCATTGAACGCTTGAACATGAAAATCTTCCCAGATTTGACGGATATCTTTGACGCGCACAAAGCGAAAGGGTGCGGGAGAGTGGTGGCGCACAAAATGCCGAAGACTGGATTTGGGGCTATTGTAAATTACGCCATTTACGAGTACGCGCAAGCCGTGAAGAGTGGGAATACACAGTTTGATTTTGCGTCGCACTCACTGCCTGGATTTAGTAGTAAGACATGCGGCGACCAGAGTTTGGCATGTTATTTAGAACCACTCTCAAAATGCAAAAGAACAAAGGTTGATGAGAATCAAAAAGATTTTCAAAAAGCTGAAAATCGTGCAATTATAATGCCAATTCGAGCGTCGCCATCGTTTTTTTATTACCACGCGGCGGTGGCTGGGAGACTTTGGAGGCCGAATGCCAATTTTGCAAAGAAAGTAATGGAATTGAAGGGGAAGATGGGTTGGCCTGCACCGACGAATGCGGGTGGTGAGACATATGGTACTAATAAAGTTATATCTGTTCACGTTCGTAAAGGTGATAGTTGCGTGGCGGAAGGACGTGTGAAGAAATACGGCTCATGTGCAAATTTTGGAAGGTACGCGAAAGAGATTCAACGCCTACGAAACGCCTACGGGGAAGACGTTTTTAATTTCGTGTTCTTGGCTACCGACGACGATAGTACGGTGAAAGAAGCGCGCAAAGATGCCCAAAAAAATGGTTATCGTCTTTTATTCGCCCCAGTCGACCGCAAATGGTACTCTCTGAAAACTTGGGAGAAGAACAGAGTCAAATACTCCAAAGGCATGGTCAAAAGTCGTCGCGAATCCGAGCATTTCAAAGTAGGATTTATCGAGCGACGACTGGGAGCTGGGGACGGCGATCCAGGTCGCGTCGGTACTGAAACTGCTACAGATGTCGAACTCTTAGCTAGCGGTGATGCCTTTATCGGCACGTTTACCTCCAACCTGGGCCGACTCGCGTTTGAAGTCATGAGCGCTCGATTACAAAAAGTCCCACCGTTTGCCTCCGTCGACGGCAAAGGATGGTATTACGGTCAGTCCAAATGTCGAGAGAAGAACAGCAAGAAACCGTGCCCTGTGGCAACTTGGATGCATTCGCGCGACTCCTCCCACTCGACGAAGAAAAAAGCCGTCATCAAAGTGAGCGCCACCTCGGCGGCAAAAAATTCCAAAACGACGACGAAAGTAAGCAAAACCATCCTGGCGGCTAGCAAAAGAGCCTCGAACGCTAAGATTGGCGTGAACGCGAAAACGATGACCCCTACCAGGTCGAAACGAACCAGTAGCAACACTAATAAAGGCAAATAATAATAGTGTAATAAAATTAGAGCACACGTACATAGCCTCGCGAGCATTTTTTTTTCTTCATCCGAGACGCTCTTCATTTTAAACTAATGCGTTATTTTTTTTAAAAATATTCATCACTTCCCCCGCCTCGCCCTCGCGCGAGAAAAAGAGAGAGAGAGAGAAAGCTTTTCCAACGACGAATGTAGAAACATGAGCGGGGAAGAGGATACCATCACCACCAAACTCGCGATCGACGACGACAAAAGAGACGGCGGCGGCGGCGGCGGCGGCGAAGACGACGACGGCGACCCGCTTCGCTCGTACGTTGAAATGCTCACTCTCGAGGAAAATACGAAGAAGAAAAACGCCTCTCCTTTCGGTGAGAATTTTTCCTTACCGCCGTGCATGGACCATTACTTGGACATGTTGCTCAGAAACAGCTCTAGCGACGAAGATGAAGAGGACACGTGTCGTGGTGGAGATGGAGATGTGAACTCGCCTTTTTCACCATGTTCAGAGGAGCCGGAAAAACGAAAGAAAAAGCGTTTGAAAACTTGCATCGAGCTGATCATGAACCACGAGGAGCAACATCTTTCTTTGCCTCCTGGCGAGGAGCAAGATTTAGACTACATGTTAATGCACGACGAAAAGCAAGAAGGGATATTGAGGTTTATGACGAGAGATAAAGACATGGACGTGTGGGGATTGTGCATGTCTGATGTGCACGCGAATCCGAAACGTAGAACTAATCTCAACTTCGACGACGACGACGATGATGACAACAAGTTGATTCCGAGCAGAAATGTTTTCTCGAGCGATGACGGGACAGTATCTGTAAACATTCCGGAGCAAACGGAATTTCCATCGAAAAACGATGCATCGATATTAGTGCCACCAACTCCACCGAAGACAGAACCTGTAGTTGCCGTGAAAGAGGTAAAAAAAAGGCGGTCTTTGCATGCTGTACCAAAATCTAATCGAACCGCGAAACCTCAGAATCCATCAAGGAGTTCTCAAATGCGAGGTGTAACAAAACATAGATTAACGGGAAAATATGAAGCACATTTGTGGGACTCTTCTTCGGCACGGGTGATGCCAAAGCCTGGTGGCAGAACGAGAGGAAGGCAGGTTTATTTGGGTGGGTATTCGACAGAGATCGAGGCTGCCAAAAGTTACGACAAGGCTGCGATCAAGCTCTGGGGGAGGAAAGCCAACTTGAATTTCGACTACAAAACGTACGCGAAAGATATCGAAAACATGAAATCCTATGATTTTGCCAGTTACATTGCAGCGTTGCGACGAGAATCCAGCGGATTTACTCGAGGCGTCTCGAAATATCGCGGCGTGACGAAACATGTCAAAAGCACAACCGACAAAAACAACAAGACGACGACGAAACCTTTGTGGGAATCGCGTCTTGGTCGCGTGAAAGGGTCCAAGTACGTGTATCTCGGAACGTATCAAACCGAAGTTGAAGCCGCGCGAGGGTATGATTTGGCGAGCTTGAAATATCGAGGCGACAAAGCCGTGACAAATTTTGATAAAAGTAACTATTCCAAGAATGAAATAGAAACATTCAAGTTCCCGCATCGAGCCCATGTTCGCGACGATACGAATAACAACAACGAGGAGGATGACAACAACGAAGATGAAGAGGACAGTGATGATGGTACCAAAACCATACCGCCAGGTATGCAAAAGAAGTCGACATCATTAACATTAACATCAACGACAACAGCTAGAAAGAAGGAGAAAAAATGGAAGCCATGAAAACTCTATTTGTATTTTTCATTTTTACAAAGGATATTAAAATTTGTTTGGTATATAGACGCGATTGCGATACTGCCACGCGATCTAATTCTGAACTCTAGCGCACTTTTTTCATAAAGAGAGAAACTATATTGATGGAAAAGAATTATCGGGACCCCCTGCGTTTCTTCTTTCGGTTGCCTCTTCGACTGCCTTTTCGACTGCCTCGGCTATCACCCCCATCATCTTCTTGAACTTTCGCCGGTCCATCTTCAAAATCCCCGAACTCGCTCTCTAACGCACTCTTCACTTTTGCGGGCCCGTCGTCAAAATCGGTAAACTCCGCAGAAATAGCGTTGGAGACGTCAATTTTCGGAGCCGCTGCTTTTGGTATGGTTGCGCCCGATCTTCTCTCTCTTTTCGGAACGTAATCCACTCGCACAGGTTGCGAGGATGCCGCACCACCATTACCAGCAGTACCATTACCACCAACGTTGACGAGTGGTTTCGTCGTCTTTCGCAAATACACCGTCTGCGTGGTCGTGATGATGTTGTTAAAGAACCAATACAACGTCAACCCAGCCGGCACATTCAAGGAGAAGTAGCCAATCATCAACGGCAAAAACTTCAAAATAGCTTGCGATTGTTGCTGCGATGGATCCGTCGATTTCGCCGAGTCAGGTTGCATGATCTTTTGAGATATCGTTTGGGAAATGACCAACAAAACCGGCAAGACCATGTAAGACAATGCGTCGTGCCAACCAATCGGCGGCGCGCCGTCCACGAGAGGGAACAACCACGAAAATCCATTGCCGTCGTTTCGCATTTCAATTGTCGCCGGTCCACCTAAACTTGGGATCCAATAAAACCCATCTTTCAACAACCCCTCCACCGAGGCATTGGATAGCGCTCGATACAGACCAATAAACACTGGCAACGTCGCGAAGGTCGGCAAACATCCCGCCAACGGGTTAAAGTTCGCCTCCTTATATAGTCTCGCCGTTTCCATCTGTAACTTCTCCGGGTCGTTTGCGTACATTGCTTGTAACTCTTTCACTTTCGGTTGTAACGCTTGCATGTTCACCGAACCTTCAATCTGTTTCTTCGTTAACGGAAACGTGACAAATTTCACCAATAAAGTTAACACGAGAATAGAATAGCCGTATGAATTCGTCCCCGTGATGGGTGCTAAAAGGCCATCGATGCATTCTAAAGTCCATTCTAAGCCGTCCGTGATTGGTCCAAGCCACCCTCCTTTTTGCAGGGCGGGTCTCTTCCCCTTCGCTGGTTTCGCGGCTTCCACCGTCGGCGCTTGATCCACCGTCATCTCTGGTTCCGCGGTTTCCACCACCGGCTCGTCTTGAGCTTCCATTCCCATTTCCATCGCCGGCGCTTCCATCGCCGGCGCTTGTTCCATCGTCATCTCTGCGGCGTCTGCGACTTCAAACACTCTTTGCACCTCTATTTGATGCGTTCGATTAAGCGAGGAAGACGACTCGTACGCATTCGCGATTCTATCGGTGTCTATCGAACCAACCGCTACGGGCGTCATCATCGGGAGCAAAACCGCGTTCGTGCGCACGGAAATAATCTTCTTTCTTTGGTGTCTGGAGACCATCGTCGTCGTCGACGGATTCGATTGCTTCCGCACCAAAGCGTTCGTCGCGGAACGTCGAGAACACGAACACGCGGACGGTTTCATCGCTCGCGCGACGAGAGGAGCGCTCATACTACTACCTTGTGCAAGCGCCCGTGGTGCTACGGGAGAGACGACACTTTTTACCGGAAGCGAGACGCGAGTTTTTTGACGATTCTCTTCCTTTTTTTGTTGTGTGGGTTATCCAATGCAAAGTTTTTTTTGTGGGTGACGTCAAAAGGAGGTTGATCCTTTTAAGTTGGTCGAGACTTTTGCTCAAAAAAGGAAGGAAAATTATTTTTGGGAGGCAAAGACTTTTGTGCAATAATACTCGTGGTATTTGGAGACGACGACGACGAGTTTCAACACGAACGAACGAGGAGTACGGAAACGTAAATATTTTTACCAACTTGCAAATTTTATATTTCAAAAAGTCGTGGTACAAACAACAAAAAGGTGTCGTGTTGACCTTTTTTCAACTCTCTCTCTCTCTCTCTCTTTCTCTTTGCCTGTGTGTCTGTCTGTCTCTCTCTCTCTTTTGTGTGTGTGTGTCTGTGAGCAATACTGAAAGACAGTTTCGCGTCATAAAACCAGTGCGTCTTTGATTAATTTAATTTGCTCTTGCGCGTGGACGGACCCATACCCGGTGGAAGGACTGGCAGCTTGGTTTCGCCCGGCGTATTTCAACTCGCCTTCTTTGCCGAGATGCTTGAACAGAGTGCGTATGCGTTGGTCGACGTGGGTGTACGCGCCCATGTTTAATGGTTCCTCCTGACACCAGACAACTTCAGCTTTTGGATAGCGTTTTAATTCGCGCTCAACTAAATCCCATGGAAACGGGGCTAACTGTTCGATGCGGCAAATTTTAATGGTGTCTTCCGCTTTCAACGCTTCCCGTTCGGCGTCTAATTCGTAGTAGACTTTACCCGAGCAAAAGACGAGACGTTTTACATGGTCTTCGACTGGAATGTTGGTTAAACCGCGGACTTTAGCTGTTTTGTCCATGATCAAACGTTTAAATCGTGTCCCTTGGGCGTCAGTGAGGGAATCAATGTCGTCGAATTCTGTCAAAGGCGAGACGCATTTGGGATGACGCAACAAGTTCTTCGGTGACATGAGAATCAAAGGCTTGCGGTAATCACGATGGATTTGGCGACGGAGGAGATGGAAATAGTTGGCCGGGGTGGTGACGTTACAGATTTGCCAGTTTGTGCCTTGAATGGCTAAACGTTTGGATTGGGACATGTCCGGAACGATGCGAGGATCTTCGTCGGACATTTGTAAGAATCGTTCCAATCGAGCGGAAGAGTGTTCCGGACCTTGACCGTCGTAGCCGTGTGGAAGAAGCAACGTTAAACCAGTTTGTCGCAGCCATTTCGATTCCCCAGAAGAGATGAACTGATCGATAATGACTTGCGCGGAGTTGGCGAAATCGCCAAACTGTGCTTCCCAAATGACCAGAGAGTTTGGATTGTCCAAAGAATATCCGAGCTCAAAACCGAGGACGCCGAATTCCGACAAGGACGAGTTACATATGGTAAAATATTTCGTGCCTTTTTCGTCCATTTTGTCGCTGTATAAGTTACGCAAAGGCATAAACCGCTCGCCGGTATTTTGGTCTTTAATGACCGCGTGTCGGTGCGAAAACGTACCTCTTTCGACATCTTGGCCAGATAAGCGCACGTGGTTGCCTTCGTTGAGCAGAGTACCAAACGCGAGCATTTCCGCCGCAGCCCAATCGATATTTTCCCCGGTTTCAAACATTTTCCTCCTGGCATCGTACACGCGCTTGACGATTTTGTGCGGCGCAAACGTTTCTGGAATTTCGGTAATTTTCGCGCCAACTTCTTTCAAGATTTTCGGATCGACGCCGGTGTTGCGAATGGACGCGAATTGATCGGGCGATTTAAAGCCTGACCAGTGCGATGACACCCAATCACGAAACTTTGGGACGTAGTTTTTGGATAGTTCAAACTCTGTTTCCAACTCTTTCAAGATCTCCGCTTGTTTTGCTTTCACCTCATCCGCTGTTAGGATCCCTTCCTTGATTAACTTTCCTGCGTATTGTTGATGCGCCGAGACGTGCTTTTTAATCACTTTATACATCAAAGGCTGAGTGAACATCGGCTCGTCGATTTCGTTATGACCAAACTTTCTATAGCACACGATATCAACTACCGCATCAGCTTTGAACTTTTGACGCCACTCCAAGGCGAGTTGCATAGCCCACGCGACGGCTTCAACATCGTCACCGTTGACGTGGAAGACTGGCGCTTCGATGCACTTGGCTACGTCCGTACAATACATAGACGATCTCGAGTGTTTTGGATCGGTCGTAAAGGCGACTTGGTTGTTCACGACAATGTGTAAGGTACCTCCAACGTGATATTCCGGAAGTTGAGACATATCCAGTGTCTCGTAAACGATACCTTGACCGGAAAACGCGCCATCACCGTGTAAAAGCACCGGAATGACTGTATCTTTCTCTATGTCTTTATAATAAAACTGTCTCGCCGCGCATTTCCCGATAACTACCGTATTCACGGCTTCCAAGTGCGACGGGTTCGCGAGCAACGACAGTTGAACTTTTTTATCTTGGTTCGTGCCTCTTCTGGAGACCACGGATGTACCCAAGTGATATTTCACGTCCCCAGAACCGGTATATTGTGATCCGCTCAAACCTAACTCGCCAGTTGGTTTCGGCCCGCCCTTAAACTCGTTAAAGATAGTTTGTAAAGGTTTCCTGATGACGTTCGCTAAAACGTTCAAACGGCCTCTGTGCGGCATGCCAATGTTGATGTTTTTCACCCCCAAATCCGCCGCTCGATCGACAGCTTCTTCAAACCCGGGAATCAACGTTTCGCACCCTTCCAACCCGAACCGTTTTGCCGCGGTGTATTTGTTCGATAAAAACGTCTCAAACAATTCCGCGCGCGCTAATCTGTCGAATAAAATCTTCTTCCGTTCCGTGTTGTATCCTTTTTGAGTGGGCGTCTCAATCTGTTCTCGCAACCAGTTACACTTCTCGCGATCCATAATGTGCATGTACTCGTACCCAATTTTGCCGCAATACGTCTCTTTTAATCGAAACAAAATATCTCTCAACGTCCAATACGGTTGGTCTTCCGCCAAGAAACCTTTCATGCGCCAAGTTCCCAAGAAAAACTCCCGATCTAAATCTTTCTCTGTAAAACCGTACAACTCTGGATCCAATGCCACGTTTATGTTCTTCTTTTCCATCCCTAACGGGTCGACCGTAGCCATTTCGTGCCCAGACATTTGATACGCACGAACCAGCAAAAGTAAACGCATGGATTCTTGAATTCCCTCCGACGGCACTGGCGAACCATTTAACGCGGCCTTCCTCTCTCTCGCCACCGGCGCGTTCCCGTTCTTCGCGTCTTCCCACATCGACGACAACTCTTTCCCAGTCATCCCATTATCTAAGTTTTTCAATAAGTTCGACCACGATTGATCCATCCCTTTATTCCCATCCTCTTTAAATCTTCTCTCAATCTCTTCTAAGTACGCCACCGAGTTTGCGTTCATAAATTCGTCTCTCAACTCTCTCATCGGCGTCGGTTCGTTCTGTTCGGTTTGGGTCGATGGCGACGACGCGACCGCTCTTTTGAGAAAAGAAGACGGATGATTGAACATCGCACCGCGCCTCTCGCCATCTCTCCAGCCATCGCGTGGAACCCTTCTCGATCTGCTCCCCGCGACATCGTTCGGGGCAGCGCGGTACGCGCGGTGTCGACGCCACCGCGGTCCACTTCCGACGATTTCATCACGTGGGGTCGTCGCCTCTCTCCCGCGCCGCAGAATCGTCGACACCAGAAGAGACGCGCTTCGTCGTCTCGCGACGGACGACGACGACGACCAAAACGACGCCATGGTGGGTGGTGGTGGTGGTGGTGGTGGTTTTCCTTTCGACCACCACCGTGACCGTCGTCGTTTTGGTCGTCGTTCTCTGGTCGTCGGTCGTCCTCCCTTAAAAGGTGGGTGTTGTGTGTCACTCCAAGACGTCTTTCTTCAACGGTTTTCTTCTTTTTTTGGTCTTTTTTTGTGTCCTTTTTTTTCTTAAATTCTTCTTCTTTTCGATTTTTTGAGTCCCTAAATTCTTGAGTCAAAAAAACTTGGTGTGTTTTCCAAAGAAGAAGAAGAAGCACTTTGAGAAGAAAAGCAGCACAAAAGCAGCAGCACAAAAGCAGCAGCAGCAGAAGAAGCACGCGACGACGAAAACGCGATGAACTTCCAAACGTCCACGCAGAAAAAGTCGTGGATGTTTTCCAGTCCGGAGCACGTGGCGAGACGACGGCGAGAGCAGAGAAAGAAAACGCTGATCGCGCTGCTTCGCGGAAGAAATGAGGAAAAGGAAGAGAAGGAAGGGGAGGAGGAAAAATTATTGGAAAAGGAATTCTCGTTTCCGAGCGCGAAAGACGAAGAAATCTACCGGAAACGATTGGAGGCGAAGATAGATTCTCTGTGCTCGGCGTTTAATTTACCGGTTAAAGTGACGGTTTCCGCGACGACTTTGTTCAAGAGATATTGTTTAGCAAATCCGATAATGCTGACGAATTTGAAAATAGTCATGGTGGCTTCGGTGTATGTGGCGTGTAAAGTGGAAGAGTCGTACGTGAGCGCGGAGCAGTTGTGCAAGGTGGTGAAAGACATCGATTACAACAAAGTGCTGAACGCAGAGTTGGCAGTTTTGCAAGGGGTAGATTTTCAGTTGATTTCGTTTGGCGCGTTTCGGCCGCTGCGCGGGTTTCGCGCAGATGCAATACATAGCGTGAGCAGTAGTAACAACAATGAAGGTGGTGGGGGTGATTCTAGCAGTAATAGTAAAGAGTTAGTCGTAGAAAAGATTAGAGAGTGTTATAACAAATCCCAGGAGGATTTGAAGAAGCAACTGTTGACGGATGCGATGTTTTTGTTTCCTCCCGGGCAGTTGGCGTTGTCGGCGTTTTTGAAAGCGGCGAGGGAGATGGGATGTAATGAGCTGGAGGAGTACATCGTGACGAAGTGTTTGCGAAACGAACCGGATTTGTTGAAGAATTTAAGTATCATCGAGAACATGGTCAAAGAGCAAGGCGAGGAGCCGAAAGACACGGAGGCGAAGAAGGCAGATCAGGCGATGAAAGCGTTTCAGAAGAAGAACGCGAAAACGCTCAGCGCCGCTTTGAAGAAGCAAGCGAGCAAGGAAAATTTAGGTGGAGAAGACGAGGAAGAAGACGAGGAAACGAGGAAACAGAAGAAACAGAAGTTGGTTGATGAGGAGAGAGCAAAAGAGGACGCGGCGTTCGATTGATACACACAAGTAGTAGTATAGGAATGGTTATAGAATTTAGAAAATAAATAAATAGATAATAGTTATACAACGCGCCTTTACGAGTACGATTTTCTCAATTGGCATTGCCGACGTGCATCATCAGCTGGTAACTCGCCAACAAATCTTTTTGCGCATCCGTCATTGCCGGTTTGGTCTCATCCATCGCGTAAGCAATTTCAGCTTTGACAGCCTTGTCTTGTTCCGGCGTCATTTCAGGATCGATGTCTTTGCCTCCATCGTAGTCGTCGCTTAAAATGTTGTCCAAATACGCGTTCATGTCTTTAATTTTCTTCTTTTTCGATCTTTCTTCTTCTTCGCCCAAAAACGCGTCCTTTTCTCCACGTGTCGCATCGTCGCCATCTTCTGGATCGACGCCGACAGAGTTTAAAAACTTTCCAGATTCCGAGAGAAACGTTTTGGCCTTTGCCCGAGCCGCTTTGATTTCTTCAACTTGTTTCTCGTCTGGCTTATATTTCTTCGCTTCTTCGTCGAGTTCATTCTCAAGTTCGACTTGGATATCCTCGACCGAGCGACCACTCTTATCATCATTATCGTTATCGTCGTCGTCGTCGTCGTCAATTTCTTCGATTTCCTCAACCGTCGTCACGCCTGTGGCAGCATCGACCGTTACCTCAGACTTTTTTTTTGTCGGCATCATCGCCTTCGGTTCCTCTGCAGATACTTCTTTCGTTGCTTCGTCGTCTTTCGTCTCGTCTTCCACCATCGTCGTCGCGCCCGTTAGTTCTTCTTTTTTATGCTTTTTGGACGACTTGGAGGAGGAGTGCTTCTTTGCAGTCGCCGGCGGATTTGGTGGCACCACGACTTCTCCCTTCTCCTTCACTCGTTCTTCTTCTTTTTCGTCGTTTTCGGCGGGAGCGATGGCAACGCTCTCCTCGGCAGAATCCGTCCTCCTTTTCGAAGCGCGATGATGATGGTGTTTAGAAGAAGAAGAAGAAGACAAAGAGATGGACGCGTCTTCTTTAACTTCCTCTTCCGGCACTTCTTCCTTTTTCTCCTCGCGCTGAACAGCACTTCGTTTGGTCTTCTTTTCTGACGACGACGATCGTGAAGAAGAGGGCGCTTCCGAAGGCGGCTCTTCCTTCTTCATCTCCTCGTTCGCCTCTTCCTCCGCTAATTCTTCCTCTTTCTTCTCCTTCTTCGCGGTCATCTTTTTGCTCGAACGATGGCGACGACGTTTCCCTTCAAAATCCAACGTCAACGCCTCCGCCGCTTTCTCCTCCGCGTCCTCCTTCAACTCTTCGCCTTTCTCCTCGACCGCTTCGACCGGTGTCGAGTGCACGAACGACGAGAACATGGATTTCGCGGATTCGAAGATGGACCCGGACCCCCCCGTCGTCGTGTCTTTCTTTTCGTCCTCTTTTGTTCTTGTTCTTGTTCTTGTTCTTGTTGTCGTTGTTGTTGGCATTTTCTTCTTCTCGTCGTCGTTCTCGTCGTCGTTCTCGTCCGATTCCTCCACCTTCGACGATAAATGCGTCTTCGTTTTGATGCGACGCGACGACAGAGGAGGTTGCGGATCCATCCGCATTCGTCTGGGAAGAAATCCGAATCCTCCCCCGAGCTCTGTCGTGGTGGTGGTGGTGGTGGTGTTCGCGACGGCCAAAGCGACCACGGCGGTCGCGCACACCGCGGCGCCGACCGCGCGCCATCTCGACGACTTTGACGATGTCGATGATGCGGTGTTGGACCAAGACTCGGGGCGGCCTTTGCGTCCTCCTCCGAGCAAAGTCTGCGTTTCTTCTTCTTCGGGCGACGACGACGACGACGTAAACGACGACATCATCATCATCATCGTTGGTGGTGGTGTTGGTGGTGTTGGTGTTGGTCTTCCTCCTCTGCGTCCCAAAGTTTTGGCGCGCGTTCGTGTCGTCGTTCTCTGACGACTTTACAACGAAGAGATTTTTGCCTCTTTTAAAGCGCGGCCCTTTTTTCTTTTCTGTTTTGTCAGGTTAGGGTTTATATAATACCCTAAACTGAAGAATTGGGAATTTTCTCTCCCCTAT
>MDTG01252838.1_pt1 | contig 17717 bp, 17 predicted proteins | sample 811421 | NCBI WGS metagenome assembly MDTG01 (sample SAMN05326645, study PRJNA326480) | marine metagenome | isolation source: seawater | place: Pacific Ocean: South East | collected 2011 | reverse complement strand
ATTGGAAAAGACTAATAAAATTTCTGGAAAAGGTCCCATTGGAAAATTCTTTAGTGAAGATTCTCTTAAAGAATTGATGAAAATTTGTAAAATAGAAATTGGTGATAGTGTATTTATGGCTTGTGGAAAAATAAATGAAGTGGAAAAAATTTTATCAATTTCGAGAGAAAAAATTGCTAAAGAATTAAATTTAATAGACGAAAATCAGTATGCCTTTTGTTGGATTGTTGATTATCCAATGTTTGAATTGGATGAACAAACAAAAAAAATTAAATTTAGTCACAATCCTTTCTCTATGCCTCAAGGGGATATTGAAAAATTGGATTTAAAAAAACCTTTAGATATAAAAGCTTTTCAATATGATATTGTGTGTAATGGTGTGGAACTTTCCTCTGGTGCAATAAGAAATCATATACCAGAACTTATGTATAAGCTTTTTTCAATCGCAGGATATGGAAAAAAAGAAGTTGACGAGAAGTTTAGCGGAATGATTAATGCTCTATCTTACGGCGCACCACCCCATGGTGGAATTGCACCTGGAGTAGATAGAATAGTAATGTTATTAGCAAACCAAAAAAATATAAGAGAAATTACATTATTTCCTATGAATCAAAACGCTCAAGATCTCATGATGAAGGCTCCATCTAGCGTAGATGAAAAACAATTGAAAGAGCTTGGTGTAAAGATAAATATCAAAAAAGATTAATTTTTAGATTTTAAATTTAAGCGTATATCACTTAAATCAACTAATTTTTCCTCGTAATTACTTCTTACGAAACCTTTAGAGGTGATATTCTTTACAATTTTTAAAAACTTATCATCATTATTGGTTTCATTTGAGTTTTGAACTTTTGCTATAGATGGTGTGTGGGCTAAATCTTCTTTACCTAAATAGGAAATAGCTAATTCTCTAAAAACATAGTCCAATATAGATGTCGCGCTAAGAATTCTGTCGTTTCCATCTACCTTACCAGAGGGCTCAAATTTAGTGTCAATAAATGCATCAACAAATTCATCTAAAGGGACTCCGTATTGCAGACCGAGAGAAATAGCAATAGCGAAATTATTCATTAAAGCTTTTACTAGCTCACCTTCTTTATTTGTATCAATGAAAATTTCTCCAATTTTTCCATCATCATACTCTCCTGTATGAAGATAAATTTTGTGCTCCCCTATAGAAGCTTTTTGAATATATCCTTTTCTTCGATCGGGCATTTTAAATCTACTTCCAATTTTTGTTTTAATTTTATTTTGAATTTCCGAGTTATTTTGAACAATATTGTTTATTTTTTTATCAACATTTTTCTCTATAATTTCTATTTTTTCCTTATTTTTATTTTCTTTTAAGTTTTTCTCTCCAATTTTTTTTGTTTTTCTATTATTTAATTTGACTTCAATAACTTCGACAATCCCGTCATCTCTTTTGTCTATTTCAGACATAGATTTTTCACTTAATTCGTTCAAACTATGCACTGTTTTGAAAGTGCAAGTATAATAAGTCTCTACTAAATATTTTTTCATTTTTTAAAGAAGAATCTGATAATTGAACATATATATAAATTGTAGTAAGTGTCTATAATATAATAATGCAATTTAAAATTGTGTGGATTTAGTATGATAGGAATAAAACAAATTTTTACTTGGTGGGATAAAAATACAGTTGGGACTTTCTTAAAAACTTTGTTTTTTGGGAAATATGTAGGTAAAGACGAATTCGGAAACAAATACTACAAAAATAAAAAAGATGATAGATGGGTTATCTATGCTAAAGATATAGAGGCTACAAAAATAACTTCTGATTGGTTTCTTTGGATGCATCATACTGTCAATGAGGTACCATTAGAATCATCGAAAAAATATAATTGGCAAAAAAGCCATTCACAAAATTTGTCTGGTTCAGATAAAGCTTATCGACCAAATAAAATATCAAAAAAAAACAAATTTAAAAATTATGAAACTTGGAAAAATTAATTTATTTTTTATAATTTTACTTTTTTCTATCTTTTCAATTGTAAATGCAGAAGATAGAATTATTTCAGCACCAATTATTAATTTAGAAAATTTAGAACCTAGTTATGAAACACAAGAAAATAATGAGAAAGATCCTGCTTCTGAAAGAAGCACTAAGATTAAAGAAAGAAATACAATTAATAAAAAACAAAAAAATATTAAATTCGTTAATTTGATTGGATTAGATAAAATAACAGCTAAAACAATGCCAATTAAAATTAAGCTGGGAGAAACAGTAAAATTTGGTTTATTAGAAATCAAAGCTTTGAAATGTGGAGTTTCAGAGGGTCCAATAGCTGAAAATAATTCTGTAGCATATTTACAAGTTAAAGATGTTTCGGAAAATCAAAACGAAAAAGTTTTTATTTTTAATGGATGGACTTTTTCATCCAATCCATCACTAGCACCAATCGATCATGCAATTTACGATATTTGGCTTGTTGGTTGTGGAAACGCTTAAAAAAATTTTTCTTTTCCCAGCCAATTTGTGTCAAATGTAGAGTCTAAAAATTTTTTATGATTAAGTATTTTTTTATGAAGATCTATTGTAGTTGTAACACCTTCTAAAACAAACTCATCTAATGACCTTAAAGTTCTTTGTATAGCTTCGGTTCTGTTTCTTCCTTTACATATAACTTTAGCTATAAGACTGTCGTAATAAGGTGTAATTTTACAACCTTGGAAAATTGATCCATCAACTCTTGTTCTAAAGCCAGATGGTTGATGACAAACTGATATAGTGCCTGGACTTGGCTGGAAATTTTTTGAAGGATCCTCTGCATTTATTCTGCATTCAATAGAATGACCTCTTGGGTTAATATCATTTTGTCTCAACGCTGTGTCGCCAGTAAAAGCTATCCAAAGCTGTTCTTTAACTATATCAATTCCGGTTTGAACTTCAGTTACTGGATGTTCAACCTGAACTCTTGTATTCATTTCAAGAAAATAAAATTTACCATTTTCGAAAATAAACTCGACAGTTCCCGCACCTTCATAACCAATATTTTCAACCATTTTAACAGTTTTATTTAGTAAGTCTTTTCGTTGACTATCAGTAAGCACTGGACTTGGAGTTTCCTCAATTAATTTTTGATGTCTTCTCTGAACAGAGCAGTCTCTTTCTCCTAATTGTACAGTTCTATTTTTGCCAGACATAATTTGTACCTCAATGTGCCTTGGATTTTTAAAGTATTTTTCAATATACAAATCATCATTGCCAAAATATTTTTTAGCTTCATTTTTGGCTAAGGAAAATAATTGTTGAAGACTAGACTCTTTCTCGACTATTTTCATTCCTTTTCCTCCTCCACCTGCTGCAGCCTTAATAAGTATTGGATAACCAATTTCTTTACACAAACTTTTTGCTTCTTCAAATGATTTTACTGATCCATCTGAACCTTCAATTATTGGCAATCCATTTTTTTTTGCTATAATTTTAGCTTGAATTTTGTCACCCATTTCACCTATTAGTTTTGAACTGGGTCCTATAAATTTAATTCCATGCTTTGTTACAATGTCTGCAAATTTTGGATTTTCAGATAAAAAACCGTATCCTGGATGTATTGCTTCCGCGCCAGTCAAGTCTACTGCGGACATTAAAGCCGAAATATTTAAGTAGCTATTTTGAGGTTGATGAGATCCTATACATACACTCTCATCAGCTAATCTTACATGCATTGACTCAGAATCAACATCTGAGTGAACAGCAACAGTACTAATACCCCACTCTTTGCAAGCTCTTATAATTCTTACAGCTATTTCACCTCGATTGGCTATTAATACTTTTTTAAACATTGATTTATTCTAAGATTATAAGAGTTTGACCAAATTCAACTGGTTGACCATCGTTTACCATAATTTTTTTTACAGTTCCATCTGCTGATGATGGTACATGGTTCATTGTTTTCATTGCTTCAACTATCATTACAGTTTGACCTTTTTTAATTTTATCGCCAACTTCTATAAATTTTTTTGCTCCCGGTTCTGGCGCTAAGTAAGCGGTGCCTATAATTGGCGACTTTACCCTAGTACCTTTCTGCTCATTAGTATCGGACAATACGCTTTTGTTAGGAGAAACTACAGCACTAGTGACATTTTTTTCTGAAGATGCCTTTTGAGCTTTAGAAACTTTAATTTTTTGGTTTCCATCTTGATACTCAATCTCAGTAATATTAAATTCACTTAAACAGTTTACAAGTTCTTTAATTAATTTTTTATCAATTTTCATTTTCTTATCAAATTAATAGAAGCTTTTAATGCTAAAGTATAGCCTTCAGTCCCTAATCCACAAATTATACCATCTACAACATTGCTTATCAAAGACTTATGTCGAAAATCTTCCCTTCTGTAAATATTCGTAATATGCAGTTCAATTATTGGAATATTCAATATTTTAAGTGCATCGTGAATAGCCACTGAAGTATGGGTGTATCCTCCAGCGTTAATTATTAAACAATCTTGACTATTCCTGGCATTTTGAATTTCATTCACTATTTCACCTTCAACATTTGATTGAAAAAAAGTTACGTCAATATTATGCTCTTTAGAAAAGGATAAACATTTTTTTTTAATTTCCTCTAAAGAAGTATAGCCATATTTGTCTTTTTCCCTCTCACCTAATAGGTTAAGATTGGGACCATTAATAATTAAAATATTAGACATAACTTGATATAATTATAATAGATAACTAAATTATGGCAAAAATTCAAATAAATGGAAGAAAAGTAGCTTTAAAGCAAAATATCTCGATATTAGACGTACTAATAAAATATAAATTAAATAGAAAAAAGGTTGCCGTAGAACTAAATGGCAGGATTATACCTCAAGACAAGTACAATAGAAAAAAAATTAAAAATAACGATAAAATTGAGATTGTTCAATTTATTGGTGGTGGATAATATGAAAAAAGATATCTTTAAAATAGATAAAAAAGTTCTAAAATCTCGATTAATAATTGGCACGGGAAAATACAAAAATCTCTCTGAGACAGCTAGAGCAATTAAATCATCTGGGGCAGATATGGTTACGGTGGCTGTAAGAAGAGTAAATATTTCTGACAAAAGAAAACCTCTTCTTATGGATTATGTAAACCCAAAAAAGATTACTTATCTCCCTAATACTGCAGGTTGTTTTAATTCTAAAGATGCTCTTAGAACCTTAAGATTAGCGAGAGAAATTGGTGGCTGGAAAATGGTAAAGCTTGAAATATTAGGTGACAAAAAAACTTTATATCCTGACATGATTGAAACATTAAAAACAACTAGGGACCTAGTCAAGGAAGGATTTAAAGTCTTAGTATATTGTACAGATGACCCATTGCATGCAAAAAAATTAGAAGATATGGGGGCTTCAGCTATAATGCCTTTAGCTGCGCCTATTGGTTCTGGCCTTGGAATACACAATAAGCTTAATATCTCTTTAATAATAAAACAATCTAAAGTTCCTGTTATAATTGATGCTGGAATAGGTACTGCTTCTGATGCTACGATTGCAATGGAGATGGGATGTGAAGGTGTATTAGTTAATTCAGCGATAGCGCTTGCAAAAAATCCAGTTCTCATGGCTGAAGCCTTTAAACATGCGGTTATATCAGGGAGAAAATCATTTTTATCAGGGCGTATGAAAAAAAATAATTTTGCTAGCGCTTCTTCTCCTGAAACAAATTTAATCAGCTAGCCTTTTTTTTTCTTACCCATAAAGTTCTAGGCTTTTTTTCTTTTTTTACTTCCTCTTTAATCTTTGTTTTTTTAATTAATACTTTTTGATTTTTTTTGTCTACCTTTTGAGGTTTATAATGTTTTTCTATACTAGAATTTATATTTTTGATCTGGTTTATATTCTCAACTTTATTCATTATTTTTTTTGATTTGTTAAGCAATTCTATCTTATATTCTGGTATTATAAATTGGGCTTTTTCGATAAAGTCTATTTTATAAGAATATTTTTTTTGAAAATGGTTAAGTTCTTTTGATAAATAAGTATCAATATATAATTTCACTTTTTCTGGCACATAAGCTTTAATAATTTTAATTTTATTGTTAAATGCAAGCATTTCTATTTTTTTAACAATCTTTCGAGAAAAAGACTCTAATGAAAGATTTGTCTCCCATTGAATTGACCCTTCCCTTAATCTTTGTCTGGTCATTTCTAACAAGCCAAAATTGCTTATTCTTCCTATTTGAATTCTAGCCCTATCTTTCCTTACACATTCTCTCATTTTTTTTTCAACTGTTCTTTTGTTATAAAAATTCAACATATCTATAAAATCTACAACAATTAGGCCTGAAAGATCTCTTAATTTAATTTGTCTACAAATTTCTTCTGCAGCCTCTAGATTGGTGCTCAAAGCTGTTTTTTCAATATTCATTTGTTTTGTCGATTGTCCAGAATTTATATCAATTGCTACTAAAGCCTCCGTAGGATTAATAACCAAATAACCACCTGATTTAAGTTTTACAGTTGGTTCAAAAATATTATTTAGCTCTTTTTCAATTAATGCGTCATGAAACAACGGTATTTTGCCCCTGTATTTTTTAACGTATTTCGCATTTTTAGGCATTAATTCTTTCATAAATTTTTTTGTTTTTTGATATCCTTCATTTCCATCAACAAAAATATATTTTGTATCATTATCGTAAATATCTCTTAGCGCCCTTTTTATGATATCTCCTTCCTCATAAATTAATGACGGAGCGTTTGAAATTACGGCCTTATCTTTTATTTCTTCCCAAGTTTTTAAAGTATTTTGAAAGTCTTTTTCAATTTCATTTTTTGTTTTGTTTGCACCTGCTGTCCTAACGATTACACCCATACTTTTTGGTATTTCTATTTTATTTAAAATTTCCCGAATTTTTTGTCTATCATTTGAGTTGAAAATTTTTCTTGAAATTCCACCACCTTTAGCTGTGTTAGGCATTAAAACCATATATTTACCTGCTAAAGATATAAAAGTGGTAAGTGCTGCACCTTTTTGACCTCTTTCCTCTTTTAAAACTTGAATCAAAATAACTTGTCCAGGTTTAATTACTTCTTGAATCCTATACTTTTTTAAACCATAGGTGTTTTTTAATTTTTCTCTATAATTACTTTTGTTTTCAGAAATTGAGGTACTCGAATTTTTGATTTGTTCTTCTGAGTTTTCATTTTTATCATTATTATTTGTTATTTCTTGATTATTTGTTATTTCTTGATTATTTGTTATTTCTTGATTGTTACTAATTTCTTCTAAATTTGTATTTTTTAAATCTTCTCGGATTTTTTCTTCAACGTTTTTTAATTCCTCTTTATCTGCCGAAGGTATTTGATAATAATCAGATTGAATGTCATTGAAAGCCAAGAATCCGTGTTTTATTCTACCAAAATCAACAAACGCCGCTTGAAGTGATGGCTCGACTCTACTTATAGTCCCTAAATAAATATTGTTCTTAAAATTTACCTTGTTCTTATCTTCGTATTCGTATTCTTCAATTGTAAGATTTGATTTAAGAACGATTCTAGTTTCATCTGGATGCGATGCATCGATATATAAATTTTTGTCCATTTAATTTGAATTCCTTTTGAGATCTTTATTATTGTTTCTGTAATCATAATTTTAATTTTAAAATAACTTGATTTATCTCATACTTATAATCTAAATGCCTTAAGATAGCCAGAATTAATGATATAAAATACCATTTAGATGTTTAAACTTATTAATTTATCCTTAAAAGCACTAATAATAATACTTATTTCGGCGCTAATATTAATTTTTTCAGCATTTTTTTATTTCTCATCAGGATTACCGGATTATAAAAAACTATCAAACTATCAGCCTCCAATATCAAGTAGAGTTTACTCAACGGACGGAAAATTAATTGCCGAATACGCTTTAGAAAAGAGATTATTTGTTCCATATGACTCAATCCCAAGTAAAGTAATAAATTCATTTCTTTCAGCAGAAGACAAAAATTTTTTTGACCACCCAGGAGTTGATGCAAAAGGGATTATAAGAGCTACAATCAACAATGTAAAAAATATTTTAGGAGATAAAAGATTAGAGGGCGCTTCAACCATAACTCAACAAGTAGCAAAAAATTTTCTTTTAACAAATGAAGTTTCTTTAAAGAGAAAAATCAAAGAGGCAATATTAGCGTTTAGAATAGAAAAAGCATATTCTAAAAAAAGAATTTTGGAACTTTATCTTAATCAAATATATCTTGGACAAGGCACATATGGAGTTGCAGCTGCTAGTTTGGAATATTTTGATAAATCAATTAAAGACTTAAAGTACGAAGAAGCTGCTTTATTAGCTGCTCTTCCGAAAGCTCCAAGTCGTTATAATCCTATTAAAGACCCAAAAGAAGCTAAATTCAGAAGAGACTTGGTTCTAAAAAATCTTAATCAAAATGGATTTATTAGTGACACCGAGTATTTAGAACTAAAAGCAAAAAAAAATCATTATTAAAAGAAGGAAAATAGAGATAGTAAATGAAGCTAACTCTTATACAGAAGAAGTGAGGAGAATAATTAAAGACAAGTATGGTTTCGAAAAATTATACACGCAAGGATTAAGTATCAAATCACCTCTAAATATAAAATTTCAGATAGAGGCAATAAAGGCACTTAGAAATGGTATTGAGTCCTATGATAGACGACATGGCTGGAGAGGACCAATCACGAATAAAAATCAGGATGCTAACTGGGAAAAAAAAATAAATGAATTTAATATTGACCCAACACTAAAATGGATAAAAGCTGAAATTATTGAAGTAAATGAAAACTACATTAACTTAAAATCAAAAAAATATAAAAACATCAAAATTAATAAACCTGGTTTAAAGTGGGCAATAAATAATAAGAAAATTTCTGAAGTATTCGATTTAGGTGACTTTGTTTTTATTAAGAAAAATAATAATAGCTGGTCTTTAAAACAATATCCAAATGTAAACGGAGGCATTGTTGCATTAAATCCTTTTACAGGAGAGGTTAAAGCGTTAGTTGGCGGATTTAGTTATATATCCAGCGAATTTAATAGGGTAACACAAGCTAAGAGACAGCCTGGTTCAGCATTTAAACCCTTTGTGTATGCAGCGGCTATTGAAAATGGATTATCACCGAATTCAATTGTTTTAGACGCTCCATTTATAGCTGAACAAGGAATTGGCTTGAAAGATTGGAAACCTGAAAATTATGGTAAAAAATTTTACGGTCCATCTACGTTAAGAAAAGGTATTGAATATTCAAGAAACTTGATGACTGTAAGAATTGCAAAGAATCTTGGAGTGAACAAAATTTTAAATTTATCTAGAGAACTTGAAATTTATGATGAGATACCCGAGTTATTGTCAGTATCATTAGGATCAGTCGAAACATCTTTGCTTAACTTGACCTCTGCTTATGCAACTTTCGTTAATGGTGGAAAAAAAGTAAAGCCAGTTCTTATAAATCGCATACAAGATAGAAGAGGAAAAACTATATTTTTACCTAACTTTGCTGAATGCAAGGGGTGTGATAGATTTACCGAAAATAAAAAAGACGAGGGTTTTCCAAAAATTAATTTCAATAACAAGCAGATTATCAGTGAGCAAACTGCTTATCAAATGACTTCAATTCTTAAAGGAGTTATTACTCGAGGAACAGGAAAAAAACTTAGAGACCTAAATGTGCCTATTGCTGGAAAAACTGGGACAACTAACAATAATTTTGATGCTTGGTTTATCGGTTATAATTCGAATTTAGTTATTGGAGTTTACATAGGTTTTGATAATCCTAAAACTTTAGGAAAATATGAGACAGGTTCAAAAGCTGCTCTCCCAGTTTTTAAAAACTTCTTAAAGGGAGCTTTGTACTCAGATGATTTTAATGAATTCGAAGTACCTGATGGAATATACTTTGCCCCAATCAATTATAACACTGGGAAACAGACTGATTTTGATGATAAAAATTTTATTCTTGAAGCATTTAAAGAAAAAGATATTAACAGTCTTAATAATAAGCAATTAATTTCAAATTATAACTATGATAAATTGATTAGATTTAGACAATTTTACTAATGCAATCTTTTGAAACATTTATAAAACAAATAGATAAGATACTTGAAAATATCAGGGGGTATCTTTGATAAGAATGAAATTGAAAAGAAATTAGATTTAATAACGAGAGAGTCAGCAAAAGAGAATTTCTGGAAAGACCAAAAAAATGTTAAAAATACTTTAAAGGAAAAAAAATTTTTCGATCATTTAATTTTATCTTATAAAAATTTAACAAAAGAAACTAAAAATCTTCACGATTTATATTCTTTAGGTCATGAGGAGAAGAATGATGAAATTATAAATGACTGTGAGAAAAAAATACATGAAATATATCAAGAGGCAAAAAAATTAGAAGTTGCATGTTTTTTGTCAGGAGAAAATGATTCTTTAGACATATATCTTGAGGTACACGCAGGAGCTGGAGGTACCGAGAGTCAAGATTGGGCAGAAATGTTGAGGAGAATGTATCTTAAATGGTTTGATAAAAAAAATTTTTCTTATGAAATTATAAGTGAACATAAGGGTGAGGAAGCAGGTATCAAATCATCTACTTTAAAAGTTTCAGGACTAAATTTATACGGTTTAATGAAAAATGAGTCTGGAGTACATAGATTAGTCAGAATATCTCCTTTTGATAGCGGGGCAAGAAGACATACCAGCTTTGCTAGTGTATGGGTTTACCCGGTTGTCGATGATGATATTAGTATCGAAATTAATGAAAATGATTTAAGGATTGATACTTACAGGTCAAGTGGAGCAGGTGGGCAGCATGTAAATACCACTGATAGTGCAGTTAGGATTACTCACTTACCTACAAAAATAGTTGTACAATGTCAAAATGAGAGATCACAACATAAAAATAAGGACACTTGTTTTAAAATGCTCAAAGCTAGACTTTTTGAATATGAAATTCAAAAAAGGGAACAAGAAAATTTAAAAGAATCAAGTGTAAAAACAGATATAGGATGGGGCCATCAAATACGATCGTATGTTTTACAACCTTACCAACTTGTTAAAGATTTAAGAAATAAAACAGAAAACACAAATCCTGATGCAGTGCTCGATGGTGATATTGATAGTTTTATTGAAGCGGGAGTTTTAAACAAATAAATGAAAAAAATTTTCTTATGGTTTTTCTCTTTTTTATTTTTTCTTGTAATTTTTATATCAAGCTATTTATCTATTATTGGCTATGAAACTAATAAATTTAATTCACTTTTAGAAAAAAAAATTACTACAAATGTTCCTAATACAACAGTAGATTTAAATACGATTAAAATAAAAATTAACTTTAAAAATTTTAGCTTTTTTGTAACGACTTTTAAACCAAATATTAAATATTATAATAATAACATTGAAATAAGAAAGATTGATGTATATGTACGCCTTAAGTCTCTTTTGATTGGAAATCCTGAAATAAACAAAATTAATATAGTTTCAGAGCAAATTGATATAAATAAAATTAAAAGTATCGTTAAATATCAAAAACCTTCGAATTTCAAAAAATTTTTCTTAAATGGGGTTAATAAAGGAAAAGCAACATTAAAGTTAGATTTATACTTAAATCAAAATAAAATTGAAAATTTTGAAATTAACGGAGTGGTAAAAAACCTTTTTGCTAGTTCTCAAAATATGAATTTAAAAAAAACAAGTTTTGTTTATTCTATAAAAAAAAATAGCGGTGAAATAGATAATATAAGAGGAAATTTAAATGGTTTTCAAATTAACTCAGGTAAAGTTGAATTTAATAACTCAAAAGTATTAAGAATTAATGGAAATATTGAGTCCGACTTAAATTTAGATAAAATTAGTGTTGAAAAAATTATAAAGAAAAAATCTTTAAAAGATTTAGAAAGTCTTTTTTTAAGCGGAAAAATTAAAGGGTTATTCGATATAAGCTTTGACAATACATTAAAAATTATTGACTATAAAATAAATGCATCTGGAAACATTCAAAAATCAGATTTAAAATTTAAGAAGCGAAATGAATATTTGTTTATTAAAAATAATATCAAAAGTCTAGGATTAGAAAAAACTGAATTTAAGGTTAGTTTTGGTAAAAATGTAAAAAAATCAATTGATTTATCTGGCCTTTATAAAATTAATGAAAATTCATTACAAAAGTTTACTTTTAAAAATTTATATAATTCTAGTTCAAATTTAGTCTCAATAAACGGAGATTTTAATGATGAAATCTTAATACCTCTCATTAACTTTGAAATAAAAAATAAGATTGTAAATATTAATACAGAATTAGAAATTAAAAAAGATATTATTAATATAAAAAAATTTAACTTAATCGAGAACAAAAATAAGATTATTGTTAAAAACTTATCTTTTAAAAATGATAAATTATTAAAATTTGATAGTATCTCTATAAAGACTTTTATTGGGAATAAATTAAATAATGAGTTCAAAATTCAATATGGCACGAAAATTAAAATAGAAGGTTCAAAATATGACGCTAGTAATTTGACGAAACTATTAGATCAAAATAATAATTCAAATTTTTTAAGAAATATAAGTAAAGACGTTTTATTAAATATTAAAGAAATTTCTACAAGTGCAACTGACGTATTATATAATTTTAATCTTATCGGTAAAATTAAAAAGGGTAAGTTTGATAAAATTGTATCTAAAGGTGAATTTAAAGATGGAAAGTTTTTAGATATATCTTTGAGAATAGATAAAACCACAGATAAAAAAATATTAGAAATATATTCTGATCTACCAAAACCTTTACTAGCTAACTATAAATTCTTTGATGGTTTATCTGGTGGAAAAATCTTAATTTTTTCAACTTACGATTCAAAAATGAGTAATACAAACATAACTATTGAAAATTTTAAAGTCAAAGACGCCCCTGGACTTGTTAAATTATTATCTTTAGCTGATTTTGGGGGAATGGTGGACGCTATGTCAGGAGAGGGCCTATCCTTTGAAAAATTAGAAATGTCTTTAAATAGAAATGATCAAGTTTTAAATCTTAAAGAGTTGTATGCAATAGGACCTAGCATATCAATCTTGATGGAGGGATACGTTGAGTCAAAAACTGGCTTGGTTAGTTTAAGAGGTACAATGGTTCCTGCAAAAACACTTAATAAATTTTTATCAAAATTACCTATTGTTGGTGATATTTTAATACCAAAAGAAATAGGCGAAGGCCTTTTTGGAATAAGCTTTAAAATGAAAGGTGCTCCTGGGAACATTAAAACTATAGTTAATCCTATTAAAACCCTTACTCCTCGTTTTATTCAAAAAGCCTTAAAGAAATCTAACTAATTTTAAAAATAAAATGTTTTTTTTTACCGAAAGAAATTTTCATATTTTCTTTTTTAAAATCTGAGGCATTGAGTATTTTACTATCGTCAACTACTAGTAAATCATTTACTTTAATTCCTTTATTGTTAATTGCTCTTCTCGCTTCACTTTTTGAATTCATTATGCTTGCATCCACAAGTAATTCCAATAATTTTACTCCTTTTTCAATGTCTTCTCTTAAAATTTTCTTTGTTGGCAAATTTTCACTGATTTTTCCAAGTTTAAATGTATCAGCTGCTGTTTTTTCAGCTCTTAAAGATTTGGGTTTTCCATGAAGTATTTTTGTAGCCTCATTAGCAAGAATAATCTTTAATTTATTTACATCACTTTCATTTTCAAGCTTTCTAATATCTTTTATTTCTATATCGGTGAAATATCTCAAAAATTTTATAACATCTCTATCATCAGAGTTTCTCCAAAATTGCCAATAATCATAATATGAAAATAATTTTTCGTTTAACCAAACTGCACCTTTTTCTGTTTTTCCCATTTTTGCACCAGATGATAAAGTAATCAACGGACTTGTTAATCCAAATGCATCTTTTTTTAGGATACGTCTTATTAAATCAACACCATTTACAATATTTCCCCACTGGTCAGAACCACCTAGTTGTAACAAACATTTTTCTTTTTCATAAAGTTTATAAAAATCAAAAGCTTGGAGAATCATGTAATTAAACTCCATGTAACTTAAAGATTGTTCTCTCTCCAATCTTGACTTTACACTATCGAAAGTTAACATTTTATTTAAAGTAAATTGTGAACCAATATTTCTTAAAAAATCTATATAATTTAATTTTCCTAACCAAGAATAGTTATCGACAAAAATTGGCTTTGAAGCTTTATTTTTAAAATTCAATAGTTTTTCAAACAATTTTTTAATATTTGAAATATTTTTCTTAATTTCTTTTTGACTTAAAATTTTTCTAGTTGTTTCTTTCCCAGATGGGTCTCCTATTAATGTTGTGCCACCTCCCAAAAGAACTATAGGTCTATGCCCATGCTTTTGAAGCAATCTTAAAATCATAATTTGCAAGAGACTTCCGACATGCAAACTTTTTGCAGTGCAATCAAAGCCTATATATGCCGAAATGGATTTTTGTGAAAGCAACGCGTCTAATCTTTCTAAATCAGTACATTGATTTAGATAACCCCTTTCTTGCATTTCTCTCAAAAAAGTGCTTTTCATATTTAAACGAGTTATGGAATACTATTATACAATATTTAGTATAAATAAAGACTATTATGAGTAAAGAATACACATGCCTAGGAATGATGAGCGGAACTTCAGGGGACGGAGTTGATAGCTCAATTATTCGCTCAAATGGTTTGGATAAATTAACTATATTAAGAGAAAAATACTACGAGTACGATGAAAAATTATTTTTTGAATTTCATAATTTAAAAAAAAAGATAAATTCATCAAGTGATTTAAAAAAATTTTCATCTTCAATAAAAATTTTAGAAAAAAATATAACTATTTTTCATGCAAAAGTAGCAAAAGATATAAGCCAAAGATTTGACTTAGATTTAATCGGCTTCCATGGCCAAACACTTTACCATAACCCACAAGAAAAAATTTCCTTACAACTTGGAAATGGTAATTTATTATCTCAACTAACAAAAAAAAAAATTGTATTTAATTTTAGAAAAAATGATATTATTAATGGTGGTGAAGGAGCGCCTCTTACTCCCATTTTTCATAAGTATCTTATAAAGTCAAAAAATATAGATTTACCTGCTTGCATTTTAAATATTGGAGGAATATCTAATTTAACTTTTATTCCAAGTTTAAGCAATCATGAAATTTTAAGTAAAGATGTTGGACCTGGTAATTGTTTGATTAACTCTTGGATACAAAATCATACAAATGAAAAGTTTGATTTTGAAGGTAAAATTTCTAGCAGAGGAAAAATTAATGAAGTTATACTTGAACAAGCGTTAGAAACTCATGAAAATAATTTTCAAAGAAAAAATAACATTTCTTTAGATACAAATGATTTTGATATTTCTTTCGCCAGAGGGCTTAATTTAGAAGATGGCGCCGCAACACTGACAGCATTTACAGCAAAAATTATTACTTCCCAAATCGGGTCTATATTGAAAAACTATAACAAAGAAAATATAAAGATAATTGTTTGTGGTGGAGGTAGAAAAAATGTCAATCTTTTAAAACAAATAAAACTTTACTCAAAAACGAACTTAATTTTTTTAAATTCCGAAGAATTTGAACTTAATGGTGATTTCATAGAGTCGCAAGCGTTTGGTTATCTAGCAATTAGATCTATTTTATCATTACCTATATCTTTCCCATTAACAACTGGATGCACCGGCCCGTGTACTGGTGGTGAATTAATAGAATATTAAATTAGAGCAGTTTTCTCTTTTATATATTTTTCCACTTCTTCTCTCAGCTCTTTCTCCCTATCTTTAAAAAAATGATTCGCATCTTTAATTTTAGAAAAAATTACCTCAACACCTTTTTGGTTTTTGATTCTATTATCAAGTTCGTTAATACTTTCTTTCGTAACTAACTCATCATTGTCACTATAAACTACCTGACCAGAAGTAGGGCAAGGTGCTAAAAATGAAAAATCATAGACGTTAGGTTGTGGGGATATAGCAATAAAGTTATTTACTTCAGGACGCCTCATTATTAATTGCATACAAATCAAAGCTCCAAAAGAAAAACCTGACACCCAACATTGACTGTAGTCCATGTTTTCTCGTTCAATCCAATCAAGTGCTGCAGCAGCATCCGAGAGTTCTCCTTGACCATTATCAAAAACTCCATCACTTTTTCCAACACCTCTAAAATTAATTTTTATAACCGAAAATCCATTTTCTAAAAAAATATTATACATTAATTGAACAATTCTATTATTCATTGTTCCACCATATTGCGGGTGAGGTTGAAGAACTATTGCAACTGGAGATCCGAATTTTGGATTTTTATAATATTTTCCCTCTAAACGTCCAGCTGGACCAGGTATAAAAATTTCTAAGCTTTTTTGTTTCATAATTGGTAATGATAATTAGTTTCAATAAAAGATTAGATTTATAACATGTTTTTGTGCGTCAAATATCTTTTTTTAAATCTTAGTAATCTAGTAGGAATTAGCTCGAAACTGTTGTAAAACAAGGCAAATTTATGAGACTAACAACCAAAGGCAGATATGCAGTGATGGCTATGGCTGATCTAGCATCTTATTCAAACGATAAACCGGTAAGTTTGTCTGAAATTGCTACAAGACAAAATATATCGTTAGCTTACTTAGAACAGTTATTTATCCATTTAAAAGATGATAAACTGGTTAGAAGTGTTAGAGGTGTAAAAGGTGGATATGCTCTAGACAAACCCGCTTCACAGATTAAACTTTCAAATATTTTTCAGGCAGTTAACGAAGAAGTGAAAACCCTTAATTGCAAAAAAGACTCAAAAAGAAGCTGTAACAACAAATCAGTCAAATGTATTACTCATAATCTCTGGGATAAACTTGATACTCATATAAATGGTTTTTTTGAAAATATAAAGTTAGAGGAGTTAATTAAAAAACAATGAGCACTAAAGTTATAGATACAAATAAAGAATACAAATACGGTTTTACAACTGACATTGAAAGTTTTAAAGCTCCGAAAGGATTAAACGAAGATACAATAAAATTTATCTCTAAAGAAAAAAAAGAACCCAAATGGCTTTTAGATTGGAGGCTTAAAGCTTATAAAAGGCTTAAGTCATTAAAAGAACCTAATTGGCAAAAACCAAAATATCCTAAGATAGATTATCAAGATCTTTATTATTATTCTGCACCCAAAAGTACAAAAGACAAACCTAAGAGCTTAGATGAAGTTGACCCAAAACTTATTGAGACTTACAAAAAACTTGGTATTCCTTTAGATGAACAAAAAAGACTTAGTGGTGTAGCAGTAGATGCTGTCTTCGACTCTGTTTCTGTTGCAACTACTTTTAAAGGTGAACTTACTAAAAAAGGTATAATTTTTTGTTCAATCTCTGAAGCTATACAAAAACACCCAGATCTAGTAAAAAAATATTTAGGATCTGTAATTCCTTTAACAGACCATTACTTTGCAACGTTAAATTCTGCAGTATTTACTGATGGATCTTTTGTATACATACCACCAAACGTAAGATGCCCAATGGAACTATCCACTTATTTTAGAATTAATGCTTCTCAAACTGGCCAGTTTGAAAGAACACTAATTATTGCTGATAAAGGTAGCTATGTTAGTTACCTTGAAGGTTGTACCGCACCGATGAGAGACGAAAATCAACTTCACGCTGCTAACGTAGAACTTGTTGCACTCGATGATGCAGAAATTAAATACTCAACAGTTCAAAATTGGTACCCAGGTGAT
>MDTG01208941.1_pt1 | contig 17718 bp, 1 predicted proteins | sample 811421 | NCBI WGS metagenome assembly MDTG01 (sample SAMN05326645, study PRJNA326480) | marine metagenome | isolation source: seawater | place: Pacific Ocean: South East | collected 2011 | reverse complement strand
TGTTGAACCGTTTTCAGTTCCCTCCCATGACTTTAATCCTAATTCGTCAAATACATAATCGCCATTAAAATTTGTTGTGTTATCAAATGCAGATTGTCCTGTTGGTTCACCATAATCTAAAGTACAAGTGCAAACAATGTCAGTATACTTGTTACCTGCTGTGTGTCTTACTTCCATTTTGTTTCTAGTTGTGTCTTTATTTGTAGATGAATTATCATCAATTACTTTATAATATGTTTGATTGTATAATGTTGCATTTGATCCTGTTGAATTTGGCGTTAGGTAAGTTATAATTCCTGTTGGATCAACAGATGTTCCACCATTACCAAATGCCATTTCATGTACAAAACCTGTTGTTTTGTTTGCTAATGAATTCGCTAGTGCCTGAGACATATTTTCATAGTGAATTGCGTTTCTTTTATCTACTATTACTTCACCTGTTTCTGGATCCCAGATTTTAATATGCCCTTCCATCATAACTCCGCTGTGATCTTGTGGCTTTTTAGTCTCTTCTTTATGCTCGTTTTGTTTATTGTCTTCTGTCATCTAGTGTATTTATTCAGGTGCATTTGTTGGTTCGCCTGCTATGAATTTAGCCTGAGCAGTAGTAGAAGCCTGCAATCCTAATCCGTTTGACGGATTACCATCTTTTGCTGTATACCACACCTGTCCTTTCTTATGTAATACTTTAACCTGTGTTCCTGACGCTGGAGGAGTAGTTAAAGTAACTGTTGAAGTTAAAGTATATTCGTTAATATCGTCTCCAGTATATCCGCAAACAAATAATTTGGTTCCATCACTGTTAAAACAGAAACCTCTTGGTTTAGTTTCTTCGTTTGAAACATCAAACACAGCATCACTATTTACAAAAGATGCTGTTGACACATCAAATCCTGTTGTTAATCTATATTCTTGTATTTCTGGAGCACCAGTTCCTCTCAAAACATACATTTTAGTTCCGTCAGTATTAAATTGTACTGCTGATGGTTTTGCGTTTTGAGCCGCTACACTGTAATTTTGAGAATAAGATGCTGTTGAAATATCAAAACCTGTTGTTAATACATATTCATTAATATCGTCACCTGACCATCCACAAATAAACATTTTAGTTCCGTCATTATTAAATGCCAAACCATAAGGTAGACTTTCTTGAGCACTTATATCAAAACTTTGCGTAAAAGATGCCGTTGAAACATCAAATCCTGTACTCAATGCATATTCATTAACAAGATCATTACCTTGACCTAACACAAACAATTTAGTTCCGTCTGTATTGAATTCTATACTATTTGCTGAATTATCTCCTTGTGAACCAGATGCACCTAAAGTGCCAACACCAACATCTATACCATCAACGAATGATGCTGTTGAAACATCAAATGCTGTTGTTAATGTATATTCATAAACGTCAGAGGTATCGGCTCTACCCAACATAAACATTTTAGTTCCATCTGCATTAAACTTCACATCTCTTACATCGCCATCTTGAGAACTTACATCAAAACTGTCTACAAAAGTTGCTGTTGAAATAATTTGATCGTTGTTGATAGAATAGTTAATAGTAGAACCGTCCTCGCTAGTAAGCAACAATCGTTGGCCACCAATGAATATGTCTAACTCACTTGCTGAGGACGGTGCTTGTGATAGAGCATATACAGCCGTACTTCCATCACTTGTAAAAGTGTTGGTGTATACTGTATCTGCGTAAGGGATAGTTTGAGTTCCGCTGGCATCTACCACTTCTGTGCCACCGCTATGCTCCTTAATTCCTGTACCTAAAGTACCACGTCTTAATTGTCCTAACGTGTTACCTGATAATGTAAAGTATTCTATTCTTTCTTTGTCTATAAAAATTACACCTGGCATATTATTTGCCGCATTAGGTGTACTTAAAACAGTTGCATCTACAACTTCAATTTCTGAGGTACCTGCAACCAAAGTATTTTTGATTGTTGTTGTTGCAGTTTTTGAAATACGTTTGTAAAAAGTTCTGTTTAACATATCTTTGAATATTCTAAATCCTGTGGCATTCACAGCACTGTCTATAGCAAAATACATTACATCTAATCTATCTGCTTGTACTATTGTTTTTCCAATTACAGTAATTGTATTTCCACTAATTGTAAAATCTGTTCCTTCTAATAATTGATCTCCGTTTAACCAAACATAAGTGTAAGCACCACTCAAAGCATCAAATCTTAATTTGAAGACATTTTCAGTTCTTCCTTCTAAAACTTCTCTACGAATTTTTGATCCAAATGCATTGTTAAATGTTGTTACTGACATAACATCACTTTGCTCTAATGCGTATCCTAAAGTACTTGAGTCTGCATCAATCTGTGCTTTATCTAAAATAATATCAGTTCCTTCATTGTAATATTGATTATCAACTAAAGTTGAAATACAAATTACATCTGTTGCTGTTGGAACTGAATCTGTTTTAAATTCAACATTTTGATTTGTTACGTCAACTGTGTAGTGTGTGTTTAAATCTTTTTTCGTTCCGTTGACATAAACTTCAACTTGTGAAGCGGCTGTAACTGTTTTTGCAGGATCAACTGTTGAGTCATCGTTCATTCCTGATGTTACTCCATATGTATATGTACTGCCATCTCCTGTGTAGTAAGTATTGTCTGGTCCTCTTAAAACTTTTCCATTAACTTCAATTATTGTTAATCCTGAGAATGGACCAATTGCTCCTGGTGGATAAGTTAAAGTATATCTGTTTGTTGAACCATCATAAGTTACTGCTTGATTTCTAATACTTGCGTAACTTCTTGTTGATGTTGCTGATTTATTAAATCCTGCAATTTGTATATACGAGTCTGCCGCTGGTGCTGAATCAAACGTTACTTGTAATCTTTGTTGAATACTAGCAGTTGAAAAAGAAGTAGTAGGCACACCGTCTATTGTAATATAAATTTCAGATGCTGTTGAATCTAATTGGAAATCGTCACTAGTACCTGTAGTAAATGTAACTGTGCTACCATCACCAGTATACTGGTCTAATACTCTGTAATTTTCTCCAGATATTGCAAAAACTTTTGTAGACACTATGCTGAACAATGCTGGTGCAGTATTAAAAGTAATTGTTTTATTAGTAATATCAACTGTGTAATCTGTTGTAATTTTTTTCATTTTTCCATCAATGGAAACTGTTACTGAAGCAATAGTTCCTGGATAGTCACCTATGCTAAATGTTTGTGTAGATCCGTCAACTCTATGATTTTTTTCAGTTATAAATGGAACTCCTGATTCTGGAGATGTATAAACTTTAATATCTAATGTGTCAAATATCTGTCCTGGTATTGCTTCTTCTGGTGCATAACTTGTATCTGGACTTACAAATTCATCACCTTCTAATAAAATATCACTTTCTGATACACCTAAAGCAGAACCAAACATACCGCCTTTAATAATCGAATCTATTGTTCTGTCATCAGTTGGTGTTAATACACCATCGTCATCAAATGGAATAAATTCTACAAGAGCGCCTTCGTCTGGTGTTGTTGTTAAAGTAAATGCTGTTGTTGACCCATCACCATTAATAATATCATCTAGTTTTAATCTTGTACTGTCATCTGCAGAAACATAAACTTGATAAACTTTTCCTGTTGCTGGTGCTGTGTCAAAAGTATAAGTGCTAGTTGAACCGTCTGCTGTAAATGATACAACATTTGAAGCACCATAATTATCCCAAGGAAAATCATACCATCCTGATTTATCCCATCCTTGTCCTTGTGAGAACAACAATCCTGTAACCATTGTTCCACCATAATCAACACCTTGCATTAATTGATTTAACTCATTGCCTGGCATTCCTGTACCTGGTGTATAGAAACCTTTTAATCTGTCTGACGCTGTTAAACCTGTTTCGTCTCCATAAACTTTATAAAGATTATTAAGACCTTCTTTAAATTTAGTAGTTGATGTATATGCTTTTGTTGTTTTGTATAGTTCGTTATTGTGTCTAATTAACTGTCCATACACATAAGCAGTAGATGCCGCCCAATCTACAACATCATGCGTAGATTTAATTCTATCAAACTTCATTGTAACATCAAGATCTCTAACAAGGTCGTTGTTTAAGTTTGCATATGCTTTTGCTACCGTAGTTGGATTTGTACCTGATGCTGTTCCGCCTGTGAAAACCACTGTTGGAGTTGCTGTGTAATTTCTTCCTTTGGTTACTAGTGTAACTTTTGTAACTTCACCATTCCTAACAGTTGCCGTGGCTGTTGCCGCATCTGTATTTGGTGTTGTATACATTTTATAAGCACCAGATTGTGTAGTTTGTGCAGTGTTTGAAGTACCGTTAGGCATATAAAAATCTCCTGCATACTCATCAAATGTGTATTTTGTTGAAGCACCTGAACCGCCATTGTTTTGTGTGTCCCATACATTTGCTTGAGACTCACTTGTAAACAATGGATAATAATATCCATAACTTCCAGAAGTTGTTCCTGATGCACTTGTTCCTTGTATTTGGAACGGTCCTGTGCTATTAACAGTTCCACCTAATATTGTTACTGTTGGTGCTTCTGTATATCCTGAACCTCCTGCTAATAATGTAATAGATGAAACATATTTTTTATGATAGTCATTCCACATCTGCCAAGGATATTCTGTAAGTTTATCAGAATCTTTTGTTACATTTAGATTTCTAATTTTACCATCAGTAGCATCATAGAAAGGTGGACTATCAAAATCTGTATTCATTCCATCTTGTGTATCTGTACTTTGATATCCTAATTTGTACTCTCTTAATTTTGAATGGAACGGTTTAACTTCATTAATATAACTTTCTATCCATGCGTCTGTACCAGTTGTATAAGTTTTTCTCTGATCTAGTTGTCTAACAGAGTTTGTAACATTTATAAATGAAGTTTTAAACATCCAATCAACATATGTTTGTTCTTCTAAAACTTTTCTTAAACCTGTAAAAAATAAAGTATTATATTCTAATGCTAAATCGTTTATGAATAAATCATCTCTTAAAGCAGTTAAAATATGTCTTGTTTCTTGTGATGGTTCTTGATCAAAGAAGTTATCATCAAAATTATCTGCACCTGCGTATCCTGTTGCGTCTTGAGAATAATCATAAAGTTTAGTTGATAATTTTATAGTTCCGTTTTCTGTTCCAACATTTTCCCAGTCTTCGTCACCTGATACTGTTCTCATAAACAATTTCCATCCACCTGTGTCTGCAGATGTAACTTTAACGTGTTTTCCGTTCTCTAAATCTAATAATTGATCTAATTCATATTCATACGTAACCTGCTTATCAATTTTTGTATTTTCACTATGTATGTGTCCTGAATCACCACTTATATCATACCAATCTGTGTAACTCCAGTAATTAGAAGTATTAAAAGTTTGAATTTTTGTTCTTGACCAAACGGATCCGTCCCACGTGTATATTGCCCAATAATTATTAGCATTTTCGTCTGCTTTTACAAGATATTTTACTGTGCCTGACAAGTCTTGTGTATTAATATAAGTTAAGTCTGCATATGTATCTACAGATGCGTCCCATTCTAAACTTTCCGCTGTTGGTTCAGGATCATTAGAATCTAAATTATCTAAACTAAATGTTCCAACTAATTGATTTTTCTTTAATATAGAATTTGCATAATCTATAATTTCTTTAAGTGCGGCATATCTATCTACATACCACGTTTGTCTTGGACGTATGTTGTTTCCATACCTTTCGTTTACTGGTAGATCTAAATCTGGTACAGTATCGCCTGTAGAGTTTTTTCCTATTAATGAATCCCACCAACGTGTTTCTATTTGTGTTCCAGGACGATAAGATTTATCTCCTTCACGTACTAATTTCCAAATTGAATGTGCATCACCTTCAAATGTGTTTGTTCTAATATCAACATTTAAAACAATATCACTATTAACTAATTGTATTGTGTTGTAAACTAATAACTTGTTTGTATCAGTAATTGCATAATGTTTAATACCAGAATTTCTAGGATTTGTAATTAAATTAGAAACAAAATTAGTTGTATTTTTTCTTTCAACTGTACTGTTTACTGGAAGTGACGTTGAATTTTTTACCCAATAATAATAATAATTTACATTTGTATCAAGTGCTGAATTATATCTTTGTTTTACTGTGTATTCTGAATCATCTGCCATAAATGGTGTACCTGTGATGCCCAATGTTTCACTTGCCGCCGCTGAAGCAATAGCATATTCACTTGGCAATAACGTTGATTCTATCCATTCATATATGTCAATTGATGATCCTGGAAATAAATTTCCCCAATTATTAGTTTTGTATTCTTGAGAATCTTGTTCGTACCACAACCATTTTACAGTTGATAAATTCCACCAAACCTCACCAACGTGTTCTTCTCCCCACGGAGTTTGCGTATTTGCTTTTGGTCCAAAATTATATTGTGCTGGATCCCACGTTGTTTTAATATTAATTTCTCTATCTGCTAATCCTAAAATTTTTCCTTTTACTGGATCATGTAAATTGTAATGGTCTCTAATTTGTTTAGATGCTTTATTAAATTCAAAAACATTTCCTAATTTTGTAACATCCATTAATGCAGTTTCATACGCAAGTTGTTTCCAAGCATACTCTCCAGCAACATTACAATCAAAACAAGTTACAGTTCCGTCGTTGCTTAACATTGAACTTCCGTCACTTGCTATGTTACCTTCGTCATCTGGTGCTCCAACAAATATTGTATTATCTATTGCACAAACACCTTTTCCAAAATTATCATCTGCTGATACACTTGTTGTCACTAATAAATCATCAATAACAAATTTAGTATTATATTTTGTGGCAGTAAAAGCACCGCCTGAATTAGGATTTTGGTCTGATATTGTTGTGTCTTGTAGGTCAAATGTTGTTTCTCCTGAATCAAATACCATTTCTCTGTGATTTGAATATGTTTCTGCACCAATTACAAGTCTTGTACCTGCATCATTTATATCCAACGTTGAACCAAATTTCATGTTAACTTGAGTTTTTGGTGCTGTTATTGTTTGCTGTAAAGTATAACTTAATGTTGAATCAGCATTTGCGTCCCATTTATAATAATAAACTGCTCCTGCGTCTGCTTGACTACTATCATCATACCCTGGAGCACCAATAACCAATGTTGTACCATCTTTACTCATTGTCATTGAGTCACCAAATTTTGTATTCAATGTTGATCCGTCACTTGTTGCACCAGTTAATGTTTGCACATGAGTAAATGCGTGTTGTACACTATCATCATTTGATGTTGATGCTCTTACAAATATTTCTACTTTACCTGCTGTGCCTGTTGAAACTGAAGATACAGCAAGTATATCACCATTATCATTTACTTGTAATCTATGACCAAAACGTTTGTTAATGTCTCCGTCTGGAGAATCTATTTCTAAACACTGTGTCCATCTGTCATATGTTGAGCCGTCTGCTCCAACTCCCCACTCATACATATAAACTCTACCTGTATCAGTGTCTGGTGCATCTGATGGAACAAAACCTGGTGCTGATACAAACATATATTTTGTTGGTGTTGATCTAACTGAATTTGCTCCTGGTTCTACAATTTTGTGTGCCCAACCAAAATTTTGTGATGCCGCATCTACTGGAGGTAATATTGTACTCAATGTTCCGTATTTGAATGTGTCTGGATCCCATACAAATATTTTAACTAAACCAGCATCTGAAAATCTTGTACTTCCATCAGAGCCATAAGAATTGGCATAAGGTGCACCTGCTACAACAAAATTTTCATCTGAACTCATTGATAAAGAATAACCTAATTTACCCGTATTATCGTCTCCAGCAGTTGTTGTCATTGCTGATTGTGTGCCAAATGTTGTGCCTGCTGTTGTGCTTGAACGGAATAAAAAGTTTATTGTACCTTGTCCATCTGTTGGTGCGGCAACTACCACAGTTCTTCCATCGTTTCTTGCAACAATTTGATAACCAAAGTCTTGGTCTTCTGTTGTATTGTCTGGAGATAATGTTCTTATTTGTGTGTATGGATCTTGTTTTTCATATACTCTCCATAATCCGTCACTGTCGGCGTCTGCAAAAACTTTATCACCTTCTTTGTTAATTGAATCATTTTTATCTTTATAGTCATCAAAAGATATAAGATCGTTTGCATTATCCATTGAACTTAATCTTACTGAAGTAAATTTGTAAACATTTCCATAAGACTCTGCTGTAGATCCGTCTTCTAATACTGGTAAAGATGCAATTACTCCATCAAAGTCTACGATAACCTTTTCATAACTTGGAACTGATTTAACTACAAAAACTTTGTTTAAATCTGTGGATTCAGAATTTGCAATTAAAATATAATCTGCTGTTGTTGTTGTCGTGCCTGCTGAGAAACTATGAGCACTTGTAAATGTAATTTCTAATTCAGTATTACTGTTAATATGTTCAAGTTCAGCAATTTTTACACCTGCATTTGTAATTCTAAACACGTCCCAATCTTTGTTACCTTTGTTTGCTACCCAAACTAATTCGTTTTGTTTAAGTTTAGTAGTGTCAATATTAAGTAAATCTGATTCATTGAATGCTGTATGTTGCACTTGATTCAACTGTGGATATCCTGCTGTTTTATAAACTTGTACTTGGTCTCTGTCTACACCGGCTTTTGTGTAATCATATCTTGAAAATGTTGTTGTTGATGAATAGTCAACTGGTTTAAAATAAAGATTAGTTTCTGCTACACCTAAACTTCTAGCATACGATTTAGTATCGTTTGTTGTTTCAAGCAATTCAATACTTTGTGGATTAGCAACTACTTCATTATCTTTTAGAGTTATTTGTATACTTTCTTTGGCGTCAGTGTTACCTATTCTATTTGTTCTAATCATCCACTCTGGATATAAACTTAATGCAATATCTTGCTCTTCATATTTTGCTTTTAATATTCTTGTTATTGCATTCTCAGTTCCTTTTTCTCTTACATACCCTTGATAAAATTTATATTGTGAAATATCATTAACAAATAAATTTTCTAAATAATCTCTGCTTTGGTATCCAATTAATCTTTGTGCGAGTGTTTGTTGCGATTCATCAAAATTATTAGTTTCTAAATTATAAAAATCTTGGAATGAAGAAATTTTATAATCAAAATTTGGTACCAGTTGAGGAGCAGGTTTTTCATCTTTTAAAATCCAACTAGATGTTACAAATTCTGTAGTTGAAGTATGATTTATTTTGGCAACATAAAACTTACCTTGATATTCAACCGTATCTCCAATTTTATAATCTGTATTTTTTAACCAATAAGTTACCTGTGCGGCATCAAAAATAAAACCAGGTGCATAATAATCTCCATTCCAACCTCCGGTTTTCCAACCAACTAATTTTAATCTTTGTTGTCTAAATCCTGTATCTGGATCATAAAGTTTATCTGAAAACACTGTAGAATTATCAAATATTAACACGTGTTCTTTTTGAACTGTGTTCAATGCAACATTATACAATCCTACATCTGCTGGTTTTATTACTAATTCAATAGTTGTACCAACACGTTTTGTTGAAATATCGTTTATATCTATTTTTCTTCCACCAGCGTCTAATATAGAATAGTCGCCTGCAAGATTTCTTAATTTACCTACAACTGAATTATTTGTTTCTAATTCAAAACCGTCCGCCGCTGGAGACACTGTTACTGCCGATCCTGCTGACCAATTTTGAGTCGTCCAAAATAAAAATTCTCTTACTGAATTACTCCAGTTCAGTGTTTCTTTTAATTCAGTTGACCATCTGTTAAATTTAAATCCTTGACCTTCTAACCAATGTCCATAACCAAATAAAAAGTCTACAACATCTTGCACTGTATCAAACACATAACCATATGGAATCGTTTGAACTGTTTGTTGATAATTTTGGTATTGTAATGCTTCAGCACCCTCTACACTAACTTTTGTACCTGAAACTGATTTAATAGGATATTGAAAGTTAAAATACGGTTTTACAGTTGAATAACCTAAAACTTTATATCCGCCTAATAATGTTGATCCGTCTAAATCTGTATCAGTATTCTTCTCAATTAGTACTCCAGAGTAATAAAATGAATTTACTGGATTAGATGTTCTAAATAATATTTTATAGTTTTCGTCTGGTATAAATTTGGATCCAGAAGATGATCCTGGTGAAATTGAATCTGTTAAAATTTTTAAATTGTTTTTATCTGTAAATCCACCTAACTTATAAGCCAACTGAGTTGTTATATTTTTCATTTTATCGTAATAAAATGTCTTTGTATCTAATCCTTTTGAAATCAAGTAATTAACAACGCATGGTTGATAACCTGTTGTTGTGTATCTTGTTGTAACTCCTGTTGCATTATTAGTTTCTGTTTCTAAATGATATTTTGCTGTTGATAATTGTGTTCTAATATCTGTTTCTGTACTAACAACGTTTCCTGTTATGTTAGTTTTTAATCTAGATGGATCAAAAAATACAGTAAAAAATTTAGCAGGTCTTGTAAGTGCTAAAAATTTTATAACTGAAAATGGATAAGCACTTGATCTTCTCCATGCAGTTTCTGATGGTCCTTGGTCTCCAAACTTCCAACTATTTCTTCTACCCGGTACAACTAATTCATGTATTAATCCTGCCGCAATAGGATCTAATAATTCACCTGATTCGTTAACAGGTAGATAACTTTTAATTCCTAATTTTCCATATCTTCCAGTTTGAGATTCTACTGCGTCCCATAATACTGTGTTACCTGATGTATAAGGTGCCGCACCATAAGTTGCGTCCCACGTGCTAGGTTTTTCAGAATGACCTAATATCTCCCATGGTCTAGTGTGTGGACTATCTGTGTCATAGTAATATTTGTATATGCCTCTCCAGTGTCCAGGCATTTTTTCATCTTTTAATCTGCCAGTACTTTTTGCATAGTTGTAAGTGAAAGGAGAGCCTTCACTAAATGTTGTATTGTTAATGTATTGTACATTGTTTCTTCCTGCCCAAACATAAAAATCAGATCCCATTATATCATCACATTCGGTTAATGTATATTCGGTTGATGTAAATGCAGACGGTACTACTTCGTTTACATCTAATAATGTTTGATCATAGGTTACTTTTATATTGTTGTAAATTCTTTTTTCAAGTTCTAGTATTAAATCGTCTCTTTCATCACCATATGCTTTAATGATTGAACCGTCGTGTCTTCTAATAACATCAGTATCTGTAATATAAGTTGTATCAGTAAATGTCTCTGGTTTGTATGATGGATATATTCCAAGTTTAGTTGGTGTTGCTGGAATATAACTTCCAGCAGTGTCTGAATAATCTTTAATCTTAATTGTATCACCCTCTGCAAGTGTGGCTGAGATATTAACTGTATCGTCAGTTGTACTAAAGGTATAGTCTGTACCTAAGATTAACTGCACATCATTTAGATACACATACACCGCTCTACTACTCGTAGTTGTTATACTGTGTTGCGAATCAAGTGCGTATTCTGTTTGTGAAGATCCTTGCACTGTGTAAGTTCTTGTAGACACATTTTCACCATAGCCTACCATGTCGTCATAGTAAAATGCAAATGAACTATTTTTACCTTGACTAATTGCCGCAATAATTTCATCTACTCTGTCTGCCGCTACACCTTCGTATGCTGTACCAACTGCATACGTTAAGAATGAACTGTACCATTTTTCATATTCTAAATTACAATAATCAATTGCTGATACAACATTTGCTTCTTGGTCAATCAATCCAAATACTGCTGGCAATAACGATCCTAAATGTTGTTTTATTGTTCCGCCATTTAATTTTGCATCAGGTTGTTTATCTCTTAAATTTGATGTACCAGGTATGGCTCCTGTAACGTCTTCATTTTTTTCAAATATATCTTTAACATGAAGTAATATTTGACCCCATGTAAAAGTACCTAGTTGTTTATTTTTGCTGTTTATTGATAAATTATCTGGCGTTTCGTAAATTCCTTTGTCAGAAACTTTACTTGCAGAACTATATCCAGAAATTTTAACTTGATCATCTACTGATAATTCTTCTACAAATTTTACATACTTGTTTGTACTACCATCAACTAACGTATAGTCTGTTGTAATAGTTTTTCTTATACCATTTACTGATACAGAAATTTCTAAATCTGTTAAATCTACAGAATCTTTATAAAAATCTATTTGAAAATATTGTTTTTCTGTGTCATCAACTATAAAAGTTCTAAGAACTCTTTGTTTGCTTTCGTTTGTTCTTTCAATCCAAGCACTTTTATTGTTGTGTGTTGTAATACCTGTTGTATAGTGTAAATGTCCTTCTGCTAATTTTTTTGTTACAGTTGTTGTGTCGGATTTATATGTAAATGATCCTGAAGTATGATCTGATTCAAATACAATATCTCCAACGTTATTAATTGTATCATATTTTACTTTAATTCCTAATACTGTGTCTGTTGTTGCTGAGTCTGATGTTGCAAATTCAAAAACTTTTGCTCCTTCAAAAGTTGAGTTTGGATACGTTGTTGCATTATCAAAAGCAACTTCATCGTTGTCATACATCGCAAACAACGGTTGCTCATTAACTTTTGTTTTTTGTTGTGCTTCTTTCCATGTTTCTTCTGCTTCAACATAGTGAAAAGTTTTTCCTTGGTTCTTTGTTCCAAATTCTACAAATACTGATTCACCGTCTGCAGGTGCACCGTCGTCCGCTTCTGTAAATTGAAGTACTGCTGTTGAATCGTTAGCCGCTGTACTAATTGTTGAATCATCTGACGCATGAACAAAATTTACTGTGTAAATTTTATTTTTTACTATTGAATCTGTGTCTGCGGCAAATATAATTCTCATTCCTTGTGACAAAGTAATTCCGTCAACAATGTAACCTGGTGTGTTAACCACATCACTAAATGCATCTGTTGTTACTGTATCATAAACTGTGATAGATTTTTTTGCAACAGTTCCGTGATTATAAAGTTCTAGTCCTGAATCAAATTCTATAATTGGTCTTTTTGCTCTATCTGTTTCGTCTAATACAGGAGTATGTCCGTTGATGTCTGCAGTTTTTTCAATAACTGATTTATGAAACCATCTATTGTATCTAGACCAAGCATTTTGATCTCTTGAGTTTCTTTTAATAGTAATATAGTCTTGATCATCTGGTCTAAAAAATGCTTTTGCGTAGGGTCTTGAATCGTATACAACAGTATCATATAAAATAGTTGTTTCGGTTGAATATGATCCTGGAGTAATTAAATCTTCAACATCAGTTAAAGTTATTGCGTCTCCAACTCCTTCTACATAATACTCTTTGTTTTGATATGCTGTTGTTACTTTACTACTAGTAAACTTAACTTTCATACCATTAGATAGATCTAATGTTCTTAATGAATAATTTTTAACTCCAATTATATCATTTTCAGGATTAATTTTTCTTGTAGAATCAACAGTTAAAATTTGTAATATACCATTCATTGCATCATGATTTCCGCACTGATAATATAAAGTGTCTGGAGCACCAGTTGGTACTGTGAAAGTTACTGTACCGTTGTCTGTTCCATTATTTGTTACACCTGTTGAATATACTGTAGAAGTTGAGCCATCAGCGGCCACTGCATCCATAAAAGGTTCTGTCATTATCCAAAACGGATGCCCTTTTGCATTTACATTAAACTTGTATGTGTTACCTCTGTAAAGAGTTACAATTGGATTTCTTTCATTTTCTCTGTGAGGGAAATTCCATGCTCTTGCGGAACTGCCATCAAGTGGATGTGCTTCAACTTTGTATTCTGCTACTGCTCCTGTTCCAACTGAATCTATTTCAATTGCATTTGGACCTGTTGGCATCCAATAATATTCTCTGTAATTGATTAACTTATCGTAGTCAATTGCTGGATTCCAACTGTAAATTTTTTCTTTGTTTAATCTGTCGTGGTTATCAACTTTTCCACCAAAGTATTTTATTTGATTAATGTAGTCATCATATGTTCCAGAAAATTTTACTTGGTCTTCTGGATTTACTGAAGTTGTGTCTTGAGTTGTGTAAGTTACTGCAGGCTCTAGTTGATAAGCCATTCTGTCTCTGTTAGTAGCACTTAGATATCTATCTGTAGATTTTCTTGTGTAAGCATCTTGTCTACCAACAAATCCATCGACCCTTTCTAAGGAGCCTTTTTGCACTAAAGGATCTAACGTACTACCTAAAAATCTTTGGTTTACATCAGTTCTATAAAACGCAGGTAAGTGTTGAACAGTTCTTCGTAATTCGTTGTCACCTTGTTTAACAACTTCTTGATTTGTTAGTGGATTGATTGCGTTGTCTGCCATTAGTATCCTGCCCCACTACTGCCGGTACCTGAACCGGAACCCGATGTAGTAGAGCCTGACACTGCTGAACCTGTTGTTGTGTTCGTTGTAGTAGTTGATGTTGAAGTTACAACTGTTCCTGATGCTTCTAATTGGTTGGCACCTAGTGCAGTTATAATTGATACATCACTAACGGTGGCCCCACTAATGAAAATTTCGTCTGCCGCTGATGCTAATTGAAACAAAGACCCAAAACTTTGTCCTGATTGGTTTGGTACAATAACAACTGTTAATAAATCTGGTGCTAGTTGTTGGTGTATATAAGCGGCTAATTCTGTAAAATAAAAACTATCTCCAAAATCCCAATTATCTAATGCAAAAAATTCATTTACTGCGGCAATTACTCTTGTTTTAATAATTGCATCTGTGATATTAGTATTTGGATTTTTAACAACTTTAAATGTACATTGTAATTCTTCGTCGGCATTCGTTCCAAACAAAATTTTATATTTTACTGGATGATATACCACATGATCACTTAACGATTTTAATGGATTAAGTGTACCAGAATAACTTATTCTTAATTGGTCTGATGTTGCTGGTGTTGGTTCGGTACCACCATCTTTTAACCAAATTCTATATAGGTTATCATAAGATCTTTCTAATAGATAAAGATCAACAATATTTGAAACTGCAGGATCAATTCTAGTTTCTTGTCCTGCATGATGTTTATATTGGAATGAAAGTGAACTTCTTCCTCTTCTTGCATAATAGTCAGTTGTTGTTGTTAAAACACCAGTAGATGAACTGTATTTTTTAACAACATCTTCATCTTCGTCGTAAAAATAAAATAACTGTCCATCTGAATATCCACCTGTAGTTAAATTAATGTCTGTTTCGTTTAACGACACTACAAAGTTTGTTGCCGCATATGGTTTGTATCTTGCTATGTTATTGTATGAAATATATTTTTCAAAGAAAACAAATTTTGTAGTAGGAGTTGTATCTGGCTCTATTACAATGTCAAAAATATCAGGATTATCAACAACTCCGTCGTCATCACTATCAAAGAACCCAATTTTTACTTTTCTATTGTCTTGATATCCGTCTGCTTCTGTTACTGTGTCTACAATTTGCCAATTAATTGGATAACCAATTGAGTTTCCTGTAGAAACAATAGAATTTGTTTTTAAAACTTTTACTGTGTCTTTAACACTTTGACCTGTTTTATAATCATAAATTTTTTCTTGTGAATCATAATGAAATTTATTTTGTCCTTCTGATTCAAAAATATAATCTAATGATCTATAAGTTACTGTGTATGTACTACCATCATTGGTAAATTTAAACCACCAACTTGCATCTAAGTTTGTACCTGCTGATGATCCTGTGTTACTTAAACTAAAAACCGAACTTGTACTTAAATTTGTTGCTGTAATAACTTTCCATTCCTCAGAATCTACATCATATCTTATTCCAAATTCTTCATATGCTTCAACTCTATCAATTAAATCTGTTTTTAAAGTAGATGAAAATGTTGTTGTTAGGTTAGGTATTATTGCTGATACAGATGCACCATCTGGAATAATATTAGACAATGTTACTGGTCCTAAACCAGATTCTAAATTTCCTGTACCACCATTAGCACCATCACCAGTAACTGCTCCAATTTTTGACCATGCTCTGTCTTCTGCGTCGTCTGTACCTGCTGTTACTAAACTATCATTTAAAAATTCTCTAGTGTCTGGTGAAGTAAATTTAATTAAAGCACCTGGTTTTGCATACTTAAGGTTAGATGTTGCAAAATCTCCAATTACAAGTGCACCGCCTGATGTAAAGAAACCAGTGTTGGTGTTTGTAGTTGTTGTTGAAGAATTCCAAGTTGCTGACAAAGAACTTACATCCTTTGTACTATATTTTAGATAATAAAATTGTCTTGCATATGCTTTTTTTAATCTTGCTTCTACAGAACTATTAAGAGTAGATTCAATTATGTTTCTATTTGTAAATGTAAAACTAAATGTGTTTGTTTTTTCTTCTCTGTATAGTATTCCGTCTTCAGCAAATATATTAACATTTGAATATGCTCCTGTAGGATCTAAAATTTCTTTTGCTCTAGATATCCCAGAAGCCGCTCTGTTTACTGATCTTACTTTTATAATTTCTTGTGAAGCACCTAAAGGTACCACTTGATAATCTTCAGCAGTAACCATTCTATTTTGTGAATAGTAAACTTGTGGTGCTTTTTCTCTTATTGAATCATTAGATTCAGTTGCCGCAGAATTGTAAATTGATGATTTTAATGATAAACTCATTGTAAGAGTTTGTTGACTACCATTAGCATCTGTATATGGAACTGAAAGTTGTACATTTCTCATATCTGCTGGTTGAATAGAATATTTGGCATTGTCACTTACTCTATAATACAATCTAAACGTTCCTAATGGCATATTAGCAAAGTTACCGTCACCAAAAACTAAATCAATTGCATCATCAACTTTCGTAATTACATTGTAGATATTTCTTTCTGATTTTGCTAAAGAATTATAAATGGCATTGTTTCCTGCTAATGAAGGAACCTTTTTCCATTCTTCAAATGGTTGACCAAATTGATCTAGTTTATACAACCAAATATCAGTATCATTAACATTTGCAGTACTAAAACTTTTAACATAATTTGTAATTGATGAATCAACAGTAAAGTCTACATTTTCCATTGCACCTTGTTTGAATAAAAAGAAAAATCCTGTATTGTTAGATGAATCTCCAGATCCGTCTGATCTATAACAATAAGTTAATCCTGTTCCATTAATTGGTTTTGATTCATATATGCTTTCAGAATCAGTTATACTCGAAGGTATAATTTCAAAACGTCTACTAATACCACCAACACTTTTTGTAAAATTATATATTGGAAGATCTAATTGATTAGAACTTAATGTATAAATTTCTGTTGGAATGCCTCCTATAGATCCTGACTCTCTTGGGTTACCAAATAATTGTCCTGATTGGTTTGCGGCATTTAGTATCGCAATAAATTGTTCCCTGTAACTTGAATTAACTGAATCATTCCAAATAACTGTTGAGTTTGCTATGTTAGTTCCTGTTGAATCATACACGTCTTGCGTTGTTGATACAGAATTAATTTTTAAAAGACCTGTTGCTGGTTTATTTCTACTTGCGTTATAATTTATTAGACGTGCTAATCTTAAAACTGAATTTCTTCTTTCTGCTGTTTCTAAGAAATTTTCTCTAGCATTCAAATCTATTCTGAAAGAAAGTGCTTGTGAAATATAAGCAATTAAATCAATAAGTGCAATATACTCTGAACTTTCTACAAAATCATTAAACTCTTCTGGATAATTTTCTCTAATATACGCCACCATTGTTCTACGTAACGTTTCAAAGTCGTAAGATTTAAAATCTGCTTGTTGGAAAGCCTGA
>MDTG01195728.1_pt1 | contig 17718 bp, 21 predicted proteins | sample 811421 | NCBI WGS metagenome assembly MDTG01 (sample SAMN05326645, study PRJNA326480) | marine metagenome | isolation source: seawater | place: Pacific Ocean: South East | collected 2011 | reverse complement strand
TCAACATGGCCTGGAGTATCCATTAGATTAAAATTATAAATTTTCTTATTTTTTGATTTGTATTCCAAATATACCGTTTGAGCCTTAATAGTAATACCTCGCTCTCTTTCAATATCCATTGAATCCAATACTTGTTCTTTCATTTCTCTTTCGGGCAAACCCCCACATTTTTGAATAATTCGATCAGCTAAGGTGGATTTACCATGATCGATATGTGCTATAATTGAGAAATTTCTAATTTTATCTATCAGCATGAATTATCGAAGTTTTGCATTAAATTTATTTTTTGCATGATTTATTATTTTATCAGATAACTGGTTGATTTCATTTTCAGTGAGTGTTTTTTCGCGAGATTGTATCAAAACCTCGATAGCCAGAGATCTTGTATCTTCGTTCTCATAGTTATCAAATACTCTTACCTGAGATATTATATTTTTATCAATATTTTTAATATCTTTCACAAAATCAAGTGAAGAGAGTTTTTTGTCAACATCAAATGAAAAGTCTCTAATTGAGGATTGAAATGATGATTTGGTGAGTTGGTTTTTTGAAACTGAGTTTTGTTCACAAAATGCTATGACATTTTTGAAATATAATTCAAAAAAACAGGTATAGTTTTTTATCTTAAAACTTTTTGCTATTCGAGGATGAAGCTCTCCAAAACTGGCAATCTCCTTATCGTTTAAAAGTATTAATCCACTTTTGCCAGGATGAAAATAATTTTTAACATCTAATTTTATTTTAATCTTATTTTCATCAATATTGAATAATCTGAGAACGCTAAAGAGGTCTGATTTAATGTCGTAAATATCAAAATTTCTTGATTTGCCAGTCCAATTTTTTTCAATAGCTTTGCCAGATCTTACTACAGTAAGATAATCATTTTGATCCCCTGGTTTTGTACCATAAAAAACTGGGCCAATCTCAAATATTGAGATGTTATTGATATCTTTGTTATTATTGTTTGTTATCAAATTGAGTAGTCCACCCAACAAATTGGAACGCATACAGGAAAGTTCTGCACTTATTGGGTTTTCAATTTCAATGGTATCATTATTAGGGTTTAATAGATTTTCCCATTTTTTATTAGAAAATGACCACGAAATTGTCTCCATTATATTTCTGCTTACCAATAACTTTCTAACTTGAGATTTTTTTTTTTGTAAAAGAGAAGTTACTGAAAGTGTATCTTTATTTTTAAGTTTAAATTCTTTTGCTATTATTTTGTCGAACCCAATTAACCTTCCTACCTCCTCTACTAAATCTTCTTTTATTTTAATATCCTGTCTCCATGATGGCGGTATTACTTCAAATTCATCATTTTTAATTTTGATTGAACATCCAATATTTATTAAAATTTTCTCCACTTTTTTTTTATCAACACTACAACCAAGTATTTCTTCAAAGAAATTTAGATCTATTTTAATATTATTTATCTTGGTTGGTCCACTTGAATCACCTATGATTGATCCTGTCTTACCACCACAGGTTTTTATAATCATTTCTGTTGCAAGTTCAATTCCGTCTATTGTTGAGTTAGGGTCAATTCCCCTTTCAAATCTATATCTCGCATCACTTAAAATATTCAATTTCCTTCCTGTCATTGCTATTTTTTTTGGACAAAAATAAGCAGATTCAATTAAAACATTCTTAGTTGTTTCATCGCATGATGAATTTTTCCCTCCTAAAATACCTGCTAGGCTAATTATTTTTTTTTTATCACATATAACAATCATACCATCATCTAGAGTATATGTTTTTTCATCTAGACCCTCGAAAATCTCTCCTTGCTTTGAATACCTAATTTCAATGTTACCCTCAACTTTATCGGAGTCAAAAACATGTAAAGGTCTACACCTATCTATTAAGATAAAATTAGTTATATCAACTAATGGAGAAATCACCTTTAAACCCGATCCATTAAATCTGTTAATTATTTTATTTGTTGATTTTTTTGTATTATCTACGTTTTTAATTTCTCTTATAAGAAAATAAGGACAAGAAGTATTCTTTAATTTATTTGAAATTTTTTTTGAACTTTCGAATTGTTCTATATTTTTTTTAATGGTTTTTTGTTTTAAAATACCAAATCCTGACGCACTTAAATCTCTGGCTACACCAAAAACTCCAGCACAATCAACTCTGTTAGGTGTAATGGAAATTTCTACTTCTATATTTTCATCACTAATGTATTTTGAAAAACTATCACCAACAATATAATTGTTGTTTAACTCAATTATTCCATCGGACTCATTTGATAAACCAAGTTCTTGCTTTGAACAGAGCATGCCGTTTGAATTAACACCTCTTATTTTAGTATTTTCTATAACAAATTCTTCATTACTTCCAGGATATATGATGCAACCACTTTTGGCTAACACTGTTCTCATTCCCTTTTTTGCGTTTGAAGCTCCACAAACTATTTTCAAAATATTATCTCCATCATTTACGTCACAAATATTCAATTTATCAGCGTTAGGATGCGGATTTAAATCAATAATCTCAGACACAATAAAGTCTCTAAGGTCTTTTGTTAAATCTTTGCACTCTTCAACCTCTAGACCAATACTTGTAAGTTTTTCACATAAATCATTAATTGAACATCGAAACTCTAAATGTTCCTTTAACCAACCAATTGTAAATCTCATTTTATCTCCAACTCAAATCTGTTTCTTCAAAAAAAGAAAATCCAAAATTTTCCAGCCATCTCAAGTCGCCATCAAAAAAATCTCTTAAATCTGGCATGCCGTACTTTAACATTGCGAGTCTTTCTATTCCCATTCCAAAAGCAAATCCAGTCACTGATTTTTCTACACCAGACATTTTAAACACCGCCGGATGCACCATCCCACAACCCAGAATTTCCATCCACCGTGAACCTTCCCCAAGAGTAATTTTTTCAGATTGCATTTCATAATTAATATCTACCTCTGCTGAAGGTTCCGTGAATGGGAAATAAGAGGGTCGAAACCTTAATTTTAAATTTTCTTTTTCGAAGAATATTTTACAAAATTTCTCTAAAAACCATTTTAAATTTGCAAAATTAATATTTTCATCAACAACAAGGCCTTCAACTTGATGAAACATTGGTGTGTGAGTAATATCCGAGTCACATCTATAAGTTCTGCCAGGAGCAAAAATTGCTATGGGAGCTCTCATTTCCTTGAGAGATCTAATTTGAACTGGTGATGTATGTGTTCTCAAGACTAAAGAATCTTTTTTATTACCTTTTACATAAAACGTGTCATGCATTTGTCTGGCAGGATGATCCTCTGGAATATTAAGTGCGGTGAAATTATGAAAATCATCCTCAATATCTGGACCCTCTCTATATTTTAAACCCATGCTGCCAAGAATTGAAACTATTTCATTTATTGTTTGATTGATTGGATGAATTTTAGCTTCAAAACTTTGATTTTCTCTTGCTGGAAGTGAGGTGTCCAAATAATCTTTAACTAATTTTGAGTCTATTTCTTTAGATTCAATTTGATTTTTTTTTTTTTCAACTAAAAGAAAGAATTGATTTTTAAATTTATTTAGCTTTATACCTAATTTTTTTTTTTTTTCTAATGGCATTGAAGAGAGAGATTTTAACTCCTTTGTAAACAAACCATTTTTTCCAAAAAACTTTACCCTTGTTCCTTCAAGAGAGTCAATGGTATTGGAGGTTCCAACTTCATTCAAAGCTGATTGAATTAGTTGATCATGATTCATTTTATAAACTTACAATTAAGCAGCTTTGACTTTTGCCACTATCTGTTTGAATGATTCTGGTTCTAATGCAGCTAAATCTGCTAAGATTTTTCTGTTATAATTCAGATTTACTCTTTTTAGACCATTAATGAAGACCGAATACTTTATCCCGTTGGATCTACAACCAGCATTTATTCTTTGTATCCATAGTCGTCTAAATTCTCTTTTTTTTACTTTTCTATCTCTGTACGCATACTGTCCGGCTTTTTCGACGGCTTGATTTGCTACTTTAAAAGTATTTTTTCTTCTACCAAAATAACCTTTCGCTCGCTTTAGTATTTTTTTGTGTCTAGTTCTAGTAACTTTACCTGCTTTTACCCTTGACATATCTTACCTACACTTCGCGTTGATATATTTTTTAACAATCCTTGTATCCTGTTTTGACATTACTGTTGGACCTCTTGAGGATCTTTTCATTGTTTTAGTTCTTTTGGTTAGGTTGTGTCTTTTTCCACTAGCAAACATTAAAATTTTACCAGTAGAAGTAACTTTGAACCTTTTTTTTGTTCCGCTTTTTGTTTTTATTTTTGGCATAATTTAATTATATATATAGAGTTTTTGTTTCAAAGCAAGGTTGTTTTGAATAAAGCTATCTAGGAGCTACAACCATTATCATGTGCTTTCCCTCCAGTGTAGGAACTTGTTCTATTTTTGCAAGCTGTTCAATTTCACTTTCAAGCTTTTTCAATACATCCATGCCTCTTTGATGATAAGCCATCTCTCTTCCTTTAAATCTAAGTGTTATTTTTACCTTGTCGCCTTCACTTAAAAACCTTTGTATTGATTTTAACTTTACTCCATAATCATGGTCCTCAATGCCAGGCCTAAGCTTGACTTCTTTAACCTCGAATGTTTTCTGTTTTTTTTTTGCTTCAGCTTGTTTTTTTTGTATTTGGTACTTGTATTTTCCGTAATCTATTATTTTACAAACAGGCGGGGTTGCATTGGGAGAGACCTCAACTAAATCTAAACCTTGTTCAAAGGCTAGTTTCATAGCTTCTGGTGTATTAAAAACACCTAACATATCTCCCTTTTCAGAAATTACCCTAACGGATTTTGCTTTGATTCTCTCATTTACAGACGGCCCTGACTGTTTTGATGAATGAAATCTTCCCTTATTCATATTTTGATGATTGCATATTTAAATAAATTCCTTTCTTTTATTGCAATATACATTAACAATTTAAAAATATTCATAATTTAATAGATTCTGCAAGAATTTTTTATTTTTTTTATGAAGTCAACTAAGTTTAGTACTTCTTGATCTTTGGTTCCAAGAGTTCTTAGAGTGATTTGTCTGTTCTCTACCTCCTTGGCACCAATTACTCCAATAAAGTTAATTTTTTGTAGTGAAAGATCTCTTATTTTGTAGTTTAGCTTTTCATTTCTGTTATCTTTTATGCATTTTATGTTATTTTTTTGTAACTCAAGATAAACCTCATCAGCATAATTTGAACAATCCGAGTTAATTGTGGCTAGACCAACTTGGACCGGACTAAGCCATGGTGGAAATCTTCCAGAATAATGTTCAATAAGAATTCCAATAAATCTCTCAAAAGAACCTAAAATTGCTCTATGCAACATCACCGGCCTATGCTTTTCTCCATCCTCACCAATGTAACTGGCATCCAATCTTTCGGGTAACACAAAATCAACTTGTAATGTTCCACACTGCCAATCTCTCCCTATTGCATCTCGTAAAACAAATTCAAGTTTAGGTCCATAAAAAGCTCCCTCACCTGGATTTAATTCATACTCATAGCCAGCAGATTCAACAGCGTCAATTAAGGACTTTTCAGCTTGATCCCAAACTTTATCGGTCCCAGCTCTATTTGAAGGTCTATCTGAAAATTTAATCTTTACTTCTTCAAATCCGAAGTCTTTATAAATCTGCATTAATAGACTACAAAAAGATTCTGTCTCTGATATTATTTGTTTTTCTGTACAAAATATATGTGCATCATCTTGTATGAAAGCTCTGACCCTCATCAAACCGTGTAATGCTCCCGACGGTTCATTTCTATGACAACAACCAAACTCGGCCATCCTTATTGGAAGATCTTTATAACTTTTAATTCCCTGACGAAAAATTTGGACATGACATGGACAATTCATTGGTTTAATTGCCAAAACTTTTTGCTCTGATTCACATACAAACATTTGATCTCTAAACTTCTCCCAATGTCCTGAATCTTTCCACAATGTACTATCAACCAATTGGGGAGTATTTACCTCAAAATAACCGGCACTCTCTTGTTTTTCTCTAATATAGTTCATGATTGTTTTGTATAAAGTCCAACCCCTGGGGTGCCAGAAAACCGAACCCGCTGCATGTTCTTGTAAATGGAAAAGTTTCATCTCTTTACCAAGTTTTCTATGGTCTCTTTTTTCTGCTTCTTCCAGACGATCAAGATATTTTTTTAAATCTTTATCGTTAGCCCATGCTGTTCCATATATTCTTTGAAGCATTTTATTTTTTGAATCTCCTCGCCAATAGGCTCCCGCGAGTTTGGTTAATTTAAAAGGACCAATCATACTCAGACTTGGTAAATGAGGGCCTCTGCATAAATCAAAAAAATTAGAATTACTTTGTTCATAAATCTGGAAATCATTTTCTTGTTCAGACTCTTCAATAATTTCTAATTTATAATTTTCATCTTTTTTCCTGAAAAGATTTATTGCTTCCTTTTTTGTTTTCAAAGTTTTATTAATTTTTGCCCCTCCTTCAATGATTTTATTCATCTCTTTCTCGATTTTGGGAAAGTCATCGATAGAAATTGGACTCTCAAACAAAACATCATAATAAAATCCATCTTTTATAGTTGGGCCTATAGCTAATTTCGATGATGGGTATATTTTTTTTATTGCGCTAGCTAAAACTTGTGCTGTTAGTGTGTGCCTCATAATCTCAAGGCCTTCTTTTGAATTTCTAGTTATAATTTTGATTTCTGCATCCTTCTTTAATTCATCAGTTAAATCTTTTTGAACTCCATCAACAGAGATTGCTACAGCTTCTTTTAGTAGGGATTTTGATATGCTTTCCGCGATTGAGGAACCGTTGATTCCTTCATCGAAAATTTGGGATCTACCGTCAGGAAAAATAAATTTTGGCATTATTTTTTAATAAATTAAATGTTTTTTTATGTCAACCGTCAATCACTAACATAATTTTGTTTTAATTTTTTTTAAAACTTCTTGGAAAAAAATATTTTGATTTCCATTGTAATGAAAAATTTTAACATGTTTTCCTCTAGGTGCGCATAAGGAAGCTTGCGAATACTTTGTAAAAAAAACGAAAGCCGATCTTCCTCCCTTCGCTACCAAGTGCATTGGACCAGTGTCATTTCCTATTGAAATAAATGAACTAGTTGAAAGTTTTCCTATATCAAACAAAGTAGTTTTGTTGCACAAATTAATTACTTTTGGAAATTGTGATTCTATTTCGGCACAAATATTTTTTTCGTCATAAGAACCTATAATAATTATCTTGAGTCTTTTACTCAATAAAAATTCAATTATGCTTTTGTAAATATCAATGGGTATCCTTTTATTTACTCTTTTTCCTGACCCTCCTGGAATAATTAATGCATATTTCTCTTTTGGAATAGACATATTTGATTTACGTAGCCAACTCAAATCGATAGGAGCTCTATACTTCACATTATTTAAAGAGAGCTGATCTTTTTGTCTCTCTACGGTATGCAAGTTATTTCTATTTTTATTTATATTATGATCATTGCAAGCATACTGCCCAATACCGTTTGTAATGGTTTCATTGTTGTAAAAATATTTTAAATAATTTGATGTTCTGGAGGAAGTTTGCAAATCATAAACAAATTGAAATTCATAATTATTTAGCTTTGTCTTTATTTGATAAATATCATAAAAGTAAAAAAAACTTCTTTTGATTGTGACAATCCTATTAAACCATTCGGAATTTTGTAAAAATTTATCATAGGGTTTCTCGGTTAGCAAAACGGTTTTCAAATTGTGATGTTTTTTTATCGAGAAGATGGCATCTAGTGATAAGATAATATCACCCAACCCACCAAATTTAATTATCAAAATTTTTTTTTGTTGAGAGTAGATATTCATAGACTGACATTGTTTTTTTTAACATCTCATTGAGACAAAATTTTTCCATAACTCTTCTTCTTGCATTCATTCCTATAGTGTCTTTTTTTTCTTGCGGAAGCCTAAAAACTTCTTGAATTTTATCTGCTAGCATTTCAGCATTTGAAGGTTCTATTAACCAACCTGTCATACCATTTTCAATTATTTCTCTAGAGCCACCATGATTAGAGGAAATTATAGGTTTTGTCATCGCTGATGCTTCTGCACTTATTCTACCGAATGCCTCTGGCTCAATGGAAGTTGATAACACTACATCAGCTATTGAATAAACAGCGGGCATATCATTCAAATTGCCACAAAAGATAATTCTGTTTGTTAATTGTAATTTTTTTATTTTGCGCTTAAGTTTTTTAGAAAAATTTATTTTTCCATCATCGTCTCCAACTAATAATAATACAAAATTAAGTGAGGGATTTTTTTTTGAGATAATGTTTGCAGCTTCTAAAGCAACCATATGTCCTTTCCATGAAGTTATTCTTGCTGGCAAAAGAATTATGTGTGTCTTCTCAGATAATATTAATTTTGAAAGAAGATTTTCTTTTCTTTTTTCCGTAACAGACTTTAAATCAAAATACTTTGTATCAATACCTCTATCTATCTGAACCAATCTAGCTTTACTATTAGGAAAATTGTATCTAACATGATCATCAATAAATTTGGAAATTGTTATGACCTTATCCCCTGCTGTCATCGCGCTATTGTAAAATTTTTTAGGGTAAAAATTATTTCCGGAATATGTTCCGTGAAATGTTGTTACTAATGGTATCTTTTTTTGTTTTATAATTGAATTAAAACAAAAAGCTGGCCATCTACTCCTAATATGAATGATATCGGGTTTGATTGTGTTAATAATTTTTAAAAACTTTCTTTTTAAAAAAAAAAATCTAAAAAAACCTTTTTGTTTCAAACCTAATTCATGATGTTCCACTCCTAAATACTTATATTTTTCTGACATCTCTCCACCAGAAGACAGGATTGCTGATTCAAAACCTGCGCTTACAAGTTTTTTAGCAACATCGAGTGTTCCTCTTTCAACACCCCCACTTATTTTATCTAGGGATGGTATGATTTGCAGGACTTTAGGCATTTATTGATTCAAATATATTATTCAGACCTAATTTATAGTTTTCAAATTTAGGTGTCCAACCTAATATTTTTTTTATTTTATTATTTGATACCCTTTTGTTATCCTTATAAAAATCCTTAACTCTTTCATTCAAATTTGAGGACGAAATATCAAGATATCGAGGAGGGTTTTTTTTCAACAGCTTTGCAGCATACTCATGAACTTCATGTGCACCGCATGGAAAATTATCGGTTAAGTTAAGAATCTGTCCTGGGGTTTTAATTTTCATACTTTTTTTGATTGCAGAGACAATATCTTCAACATGTATTCTTGAAAAAAAATGATTTTCTAGTTTCACTACACTGTTGTTTCCATTTAATATTTTATCTAATGCTGAACGACCTGGCCCGTAGATTCCTGGTAATCTAAATATGTGTGTAGGAAAATTTTTCTTTTTGAATAGTTTCATGAATAAGTTCTCAACTCTTAATCTTCTCTCACCTCTGATGTTAGTTGGCAATGTTTTAGTTTGTTCATCAACCCACTCTCCGTTATGATTACCATAAACACTAGTGGAAGAAAAATATCCAAACCAGACTAGCTTGCTAAAAAATTTGTTATCCATAGAATTAATTATTTCATAAACGACGTCACTATCTTCAACAGGAGGTATTGAGTTAAGAATGTGTGTTACATTTTTAAGTAATTCTTCTTTGTGTTTTAAAAAGTCCCTAAAAGAGAATCTTCTCACCTTTAAATTTTTATCATATAATTCGGGTTTTATTCCTAAGTTATGTGTGCAAATTATTTCGGTTTTTTCCTCTATATGAGGTATAATATGTCTACAGCAGTAACCCGCTCCAAAAAAGACTATCTTCATTTTAATTCTTTAATATTTGATTTTTAATCCAATCATAGGTTGGGTGGTTAGTTAACTCCTTATGCCATACAACTTTTGTTTTTCTTTTCTCAAGATCTAGAGGAAGTTCGCAGATATGAAAGTCATATATCTTTGCCATCCTCTGTGCTGTTTTTGATGGAAGAGTCAAAATCAAGTCAGTATTTTTTATTATTACAGGCGCCAGTGTTATAAGATCGATTCTTACAGAAATTTCCCTCTCAAAATTTAATTGACTTAACACTCTATCAATCGGATGCAAAGGAGCATCCATAGGCGCAACTCGTAAGTGCTTCAAATTTAAATACTGGTCAATGGACAATTTTGATTCATTCTTGAATTTGTGGTCTTCTCTCATTATGCATACATATTTCTCAGTAAAGAGGTCAGCATGACCAAATCTTCCAGCAACTGTTTCAAACCTTCCAATTGCAAAATCGATTTCATTATTATCCAATAATTTTAATGCTTCGTTTCCTTGTTGTGATCTAATACATAAAGACGATTCTGGTGAATTTTTCTCAATAAAATCTACTAAATTTGGTAGAATCACAGGGGCTACGTCGTCTGACATGGAAATCCTATAATTTTTTTTTGTTGTTTTAGGATTAAAATTTATTGAAGATAGAGATAATTCTAGATTATTTAGTGCTGTTTGTATTGGTAGTGACAAATCATTAGCCCTCGGTGTTGGGCGCATGCCTTTTGGACCTCTAATAAATAGATCATCTTTTACTAAGTATCTTAGTCTATTCAAGGCATTGCTCATTGCTGGTTGAGTTATTCCCATTTTTTTGCTTGCTTTTGTAACATTTTTTTCTTCGAAAAGTGTTTTAAAAACAATTAGTAAGTTCAAGTCAAAATTTTTAATATTCATAATGTGAATTTTTTAATTTCTAGTTATTTTAATAATAAATCATTTTAATTTTTTTCGATAGTATTAAAATAATAAATTTGGAGCGGTACACGTTGCTTATTTTATTATTCTTCTGCTTTTTACAGGGTTTTACAGAATTCCTTCCGATTAGTTCGCAAGGGCACTTGATGGTCTTCAACGATTACTACCGTTTAGATGTTGCAACTGGTATTTCTGCCTTAGAGTCAACAATAATAGCTCATTTTGGTTCTTTGTTCGCAGTAACTATATATTATAATAAAACATTAAAAGATTTTTTAACTTCCTTAAAACTTTTGGACAGACCTGATATAGACAAGAGCTCTTTTTTACTTGTAAACATTATTATTTCATCACTTCCATTGATCTTGATAGGTTATATCTTTGCTAAAATTTTTAACCACGACAATGAAAATATTTTTTTAATCATTGGGATAACTAGCATAGTTTTTGGAATACTTCTTTTTGTTATTGATAGTTTTTGTTTAAGAATAAAAAATCTTAACTCATTAAATTATTTCACTTCATTTATGATTGGATTATCTCAATGTATGGCACTTGTACCCGGTGTCAGCAGATCTGGATCCGTATTAACTGCTATGAGGTTTTTAGGCTTTCAACGAAAATTTTCTGTTTTCTATTCTAACTTACTGAGTTTGCCTGCTGTTTCAGCAGCAACGGGTTATTTATTACTATCTAATATCGACAAACTCTCAACCAGTACAATATTCAGCTTTTATGGCATCATGATTTTTTTAATAAGTTTATTATTTTCATTATTATTCATCTTTTTATTTATTGCCTGGATAAAAAAGTTTTCATTTTTTATATTTTGTTTGTATCGTTTAGTCTTTGGTGTTTTCTTGATTTACTACTTTACATAATCATTAAGTGACACTTAAATGTACGTTCCAACGATAGACTTTAATGAAGAAGGGTTTTTCACATATTGTTTGAGATTGGAGTAACCTTTATTTGAAATGCTGTCTATTTTTAGCAAACGAATCTGATCCCTTGTTAATAAAGGCTTCGGTAGTAATTCAAAAAACAAAGCCATAATTTGGGCAAGAAAAAAAGGGACTGGTAGAAAAATTCTTTTTCTATTCTTTACACTCAAAATTATCTCAAATATTTGGTCAAATGATTGTATTGTCGGACCTGCGAGTTCATATGTTTTTTTTTTCATGAGACAAACATTTATGAGAAACGAAACTAAATCCCCGACGTATAAAGGTTGAAACTTCACTTTTTTACTAAAATCAACTACTGGCATAAATCCTTTTTTTTTATTTCAGGCGTGCCAATAATTGGTAAAATGGGACTAAAATTTGACATTTTATAAAATAAATTTGTAAATCCGTCTCTTTTTCCAAAAACTACACTTGGTCTAACAATTATTGATGAGGGTAATAACTCTCTTACTGCATTTTCTCCTCGCAGTTTAGATATTGCGTAATTTGAGTCCCTCGACTTTTCAACATTCAAGGCTGATAAATGAATAAAATTTCTAACTTTATTTCTTTTTGCTGAAGAAGCTACCTCCTTAGCTATTTTAAAATGAATCTCATTAAATGAATTTTTTTTAGTTTCATATAAAATTCCTATAAGATTGAAAACTATATCAGCATTTTTTAAAAACTTATCGATTTCTTCTGCAGAAAATTCTCCTATTTTTAGCAGTCTAACTTGTCCAGGCTCATTTGCTAAGAAAAAATCAAGTTTTTTCTTATTACTCCTTGTTATAATATCAATCTGACATGAGTTTTTACAAAGAATATTCACCAGATGTGAGCCAACGAAACCAGTCCCACCAAAAATAACAATCTTTTTTCCACTTATTTTATAGTTCATAACTTTTTTTTTACTATTTATCTTATAACTCTGCTATTAATAACATAATAAAAATTGTTCAAAAAATGAAAACTTTTAAATTTGGTGATTCAAAAATTTATTTACATCATAATGATTTGCCCCAAAGTATTGAAAAACCCAAACTCATAGCTGTTGATACTGAAACAACAGGCCTTAGTCTTAAAAGGGATAGGTTGTGTTTAGCCCAATTGGCTTTTCCAAATGAAGAGTGCCATTTAGTTAAATTTGATAAAGATTTTAAAAGTGATCAATGTAAGAATTTAATAGAAGTTTTAAATGATAAAAGTATCTTAAAAGTTTTTCATTATGCCAGATTCGATGTTGCTATGTTGAATAAGTTTTTGACTATAAATGTTACAAACATTTTTTGCACTAAAATAGCTTCAAAATTGGTTAGGACTTATACAGATAAACATGGATTGAAAGATTTATGTAGGGAGTTACTAAATGTAGATCTTAACAAATCTCAGCAATCTTCAGACTGGTCGGCTAAAAATTTGACAGATAATCAAATTAAATACGCATCCCACGATGTAATTTTTTTATTAAAGCTTAAAACTATCTTAGACAAAATGCTCGAAAGAGAAGACAGGGCTCATATAGCAAAATCGGCATTTGATTTTCTTCCAACAAGAATTGAGTTAGATTTTCTTGATTGGCAAGATATTGATATCTTTTCACATTAAACTTTAAGTATATGGAGATTAAAACAGGAAAAGAAGTTATAGATATAGAGATTAAAGCTCTTGAGTTGCTAAAATCCTCTATATCTCAGCAATTTGTGAAAGTAATAAAGTTACTTCACAACAATAAGGGAAAAATTTGTATTTCCGGAATTGGTAAAAGTGGTCATGTAGCAACAAAAATTGCCTCAACTCTTGCCTCTGTTGGATCCCCTTCTTTTTTTATCCATCCATCAGAAGCAAATCATGGAGACTTAGGAATGTTAGAAAAAAGAGATTGTATCATTCTTATCTCTAACTCTGGGGAAACTTCAGAGCTAATAAACTTAATATTACATTGTAAAAAACTTAAAATACCAATCATTTCAATAACAAGTGAGGTGACTAGTACACTGGCAAAAGAATCTGATTTTAATCTGCTGATTCCAAAAAATATTGAAGCATGCCCCCTTGAACTTGCGCCAACCAGTTCAACAACTTGTATGCTAGCTCTAGGGGATGCAATAGCAGTAACTCTTCTTAAGAAAAAGTCATTTTCAAAAAAAGATTTTCATGCACTTCATCCCGGAGGCAAATTAGGTCAAATACTTCTTCAAGTAAAAGATTTGATGAAAACAAAAAAATCAATCCCCATTGCAGCGATAAATCAAAGAGTAAGTGAAGCAATTTTAGAGATGAGCTCAAAAGGACAGGGTTGCGTGGGTGTTATTTCTAAAAAAGAGGAACTAATTGGTATTATCACAGACGGAGACCTTCGAAGACATATGGATAAAAATTTACTTAATAAGAAAGTAGAGGATATAATGACAAAGAACCCTAAGACTTTATCTCCGACAACTTTAGTATCTGATGCCTTGGATATGATGAATAAGAAGTCAATAACAAATTATTTTATAACCTCCAAAAAAAAACCAATTGGTATTATCCACATGCACGATATTTTACGAAAATGAACTATTCAATTTTTATAAAAACTATAAAATATGGGTTTTTAGTGATTTCAATCGCTATTATTGTTTTAATTATTAATAACAATATATCTCATAAAATTGAGACAGTCCCAAACCAAAAAATCTCCAACAATGATTTTAAGACCATTAGTCAAGTTTTACACAAACCGACTTTTATGAGTATTGATAATAAAAAACAACCGTTTAAGGTAATGGCAAAAAAGGCAACAAGATATAAGAGTGAACCGAATATTTTTAATCTTGACAAACCAACGGGAGAAATCAAATCTGGAGAAGAAATGTTTTTTTTGAGTGGAGATTCTGGAATTTTTAATAAAGAAGTTCAACAGTTAAAAGTTGAGGGAAATGTAAAATTCAAAAATGAGAATGATATGATTTTTAAAACATCAGAAATGTATTTCGACTTTAAAAAAGAAATCCTATCTGGAGAAAAAAAAGTAAAAGGAAAAAAAAATAACTCTTTAATTATATCCGAGGGGTTTAAGATACTAAATAAAGGAGAAAAAATTTTTTTTACAGGAAAAACCAAATTAACTTTGGTCCAAAACTGATATGACTTTTAAAAAACTTAATTTCTTTTTATTACTATTTTTTATATGTCAGACCACTAATTCTCAACAGCTTTCTAACTTGAGTAATAATGAGAATCCTATAGAAATTTTTGCTGAAGAGGGAATAGAATGGCACAAGAATGAAAATAAATATGTTGCGGTAGGGAATGCCAAAGCTATTAGTGGTTCATTGTCTCTAAAGTCCGAGAGAATTGAGGCGTTTTACACCGAAAATGAAGATTCAGGAATGAATATCAAAGAGGTTAAAGCCAAAAAAAATGTGATAGTAGAGGATAGAAAAATGAAAATAACTGGGGGTAATTATGCTGAGTATAAAACTCTTGAAGACTATTTTCTAATAGTAGGCAAAAATATTATCCTAACTTCAGAAGCAAATACTCTAAGATCCAAGGAAAAAATTGAGTATTGGAGATCAAAAAATGTTGCTATAGCTACAGGAAAGGCAGAGGCAAAAAAAGATAAAGAATTTGTTGTTTTAGCAGATAAGTTAGTTTGGTACTTGAAAGAAAATAAAAATAAAACAACTGTAAAAAAAATACTAGGTTTTAAAAATGTTTCTATTAAAACAAATAATGAAGTAGCATTTAGCGATAAAGCAATTTATAATAATGAAACTGAAATTTGCAAGTTATATGGTAATGTAAAACTACAAAGAGGAGAAAGTTTTTTGCTTGGCGAATATGCAGAAGTTGATCTTAAGAAGGGAATAAGTAAACTATTGCCAGCTCCTGGAAATTCAATGAAAGAAAATAAAGTCAAGGCTTTAATAGATAAGGGAGGAATAGATAACGATGAATCAAATTGATATTCCATTTATTGCAGTCAACAACAAAGGTCTTGAAGTTAAAAATGTTACTAAATCCTATGATAATAAAAGGATACTTGATAACGTTTCAATAAATCTCGACAGAGGTGAATCTGTCGCTCTTTTAGGGCCAAATGGGGCTGGAAAAACCTCTCTATTCTACATCATAATGGGGTTAATTAAATCAGAGAGTGGTATCATTAACTTGGATAAAACTGAAATATCTGAATATCCTATGTACAGAAGGTCTAAATTAGGGTTAGGTTACCTCCCCCAGGAATCTTCAATTTTTAGAGGAATGAATGTTGAAGAAAATATTTTATCAATATTAGAAAAGACTGAAAAATCATCTGAAATAAAAACCAAAAAACTTGATGATCTTCTAGCTGAGTTTGGAATAGAGCATATACGATATGCTCCATCGTTATCTCTTTCTGGAGGAGAGAGGAGAAGATTAGAAATAGCAAGATGTTTAGCCTCTAACCCAAACTTCATTCTTTTAGACGAGCCACTCGCAGGTATTGATCCAATAGCAATTAAAGATGTAAAAAATTTAATACAAAGTTTAAAAAAAAAAAATATTGGAGTACTCATAACTGATCACAACGTAAAAAGCACATTAGAAATAGTTGATAGAGCGTACATAATTTTTGAAGGGAAAGTATTATTTCAAGGAAAACCAGACGAGATCATAAAAAATAAGAATGTAAGAACATTTTATCTGGGGAATGATTTTTGACTGAAAAAAATAAAATATCAGTATCGGGAAAACAGACAAAGGTTGGGAAATCACTAACATCACATGTTGAATATTCGATAGTCTTAACACTAAAAAAGTATTTTGATGATTTTATTAGTGCAAATATTCTTTTTTCTAAAGATACATTTAATTTTAGATGTGAAATTACTATCCACATTGAAAGTTCAATTTTTCTTCAAGGAAATGGTCTTAGTAATGATGCCTACGGTTCTTTTAATGTTGCTAACGAAAAAATTAAAAAAAGACTTCGTCGCTACCATAGAAAGCTTACTGACCACAGAACGAAGAATAAAAAATCATTTAAATTTCTTGAAGCTAGCCAATATATTATCGAAAATCCAGAAATTAGAAAGTTTAATAAAAATCCTTCTGACCCTGTTATAATTGCTGAATCGGAAGATGTTATAAAAACAGTTTCGGTGAGTGAAGCAATAATGCTAATGAATTTAAAAGACCAAAACGCAATTTTTTTCAAAAACATTAATTCAAAAAGATTAAATATTCTTTACAGAAGGCCCGATGGAAATATTGGTTGGGTGGATCCAAAAAAATGAAGCTTAATGAATTTATTTCACTTGACTCAATTCATGTTGATGTTGATGTCGATAGTAAAAAAAATTTATTCAAGTGTGTCTCCAATATTTTTTCAAAAAATGACACAGATAAAGCCACAATTGTTACTGAAAAGTTAAATGAGAGAGAGAGATTGGGATCTACGGGAGTTGGGAATGGCGTTGCCATACCTCACTCAAAAATAAGTTATATACAAAAGACAAAAGTTATATTGTTGAAACTAAAATCTTCCATTGATTTCTCAGCTTCAGATAATAAGTATGTTGACCTGGTATTTGTTATATTGGCCCCTAAAAATTGTCAATCAGAACACCTACTTATCTTATCATCAATATCAAGTTTTCTTAAAAAAGAGAAGCTTGTAAAGAAACTTAGAACATTAAATAAGGCTGAGGAAATATTAAAGTTTTTATCAAAATATTAGTGAAGATTTATGTACTCTAAGCCGGATTGTAAAATTGCTGCAATTGCCGACTCTCTACTGTCAAATGCTGCTAATAAAGTTCCATCGGCGCAGTATACTGAGAACACATCTGTGCTAAAATTTTCCTCTTGATGAATTTCTTTTTTTACAAAAGCTAAGGAAGCATTTCCGTACTCAATGAAGTCCATGTTATTTGAATTACTTTTGCTTCTCATTTTCCTTTTCCTAAACTAATAAGGTTTTCTTTAATCTTATTATTTTTATCTCTAATTTCAATCTTTTTTGACTCTTCGTTGTTAATTGGTTGAGATA
>MDTG01400473.1_pt1 | contig 17719 bp, 19 predicted proteins | sample 811421 | NCBI WGS metagenome assembly MDTG01 (sample SAMN05326645, study PRJNA326480) | marine metagenome | isolation source: seawater | place: Pacific Ocean: South East | collected 2011 | reverse complement strand
TTTAATTGTTGGAGCTACGATTAGATTTGATTTAAGTTTTTTAAAAAAATTGTAATTATAAATTAAGTTTTTTGTATTAATATTTAAAATGCCACTTTCTTTAATCACTCAAGAATATTATCATATTCTTCAATACTTAAATCACTGAATTTTGTAAAATTTGCATCAAAGTGCATTTTTATTGTACCTATTGGCCCATGTCTTTGCTTAGCGATTATTATTTCTGCTTTATTATAACTTTCATCGGTAAGTTGTTGCCATCGACTCATTCTTTCATTGTATTTAATATCATCTTCTTCTGGTTTTCTTATTGGCATCATTCTCTCTAAATAATAACTTTCTCTGTAAATAAACATAACAACATCAGAATCTTGTTCAATTGTTCCACTTTCTCTTAAATCTGATAATTGAGGTCTCTTATCTTCTCTTTGCTCCACTTGCCTTGATAATTGAGATAAAGCTATAATTGGAACGTTTAATTCTTTAGCAATAGATTTTAAACCTCTCGTTATCTCAGATATTTCTTGGACCCTTCCATCATTTCTATTGTTTGATGAGCCTGACATTAGTTGAAGATAATCAATGATAATCAAATCAATGTTATGTATTCTTTTTAACCTTCTTGCTCTTGCTCTTAAGCTAGGAATTGTTAAAGTTGGATTGTCATCTATAATTAAATTTAAATTCTCTAATTCTGATGAAGTTTTTGATATTATGTTAAAGTCTTCTTTGTTAAATTCAGCCTTTCTCATTTTATCACCAGAAATTTTTGATCTCTCAGCCAATATTCTAGTGGCTAATTGTTCTGATGACATTTCCAAAGAAAAAAATGCTACTTTGCCACCATCTATTACTTTCAAATTATTAAAATCATCTCTCTCTTCTTGATATTTAATTGCACAATTAAAAGCAATATTTGTACCTAGTGCAGTTTTTCCCATTGATGGTCTTCCTGCAACTATTATTAAGTCTGATTTATGAAGTCCACCTAATTTTTTGTCTAAATCTTTGAAACCAGTAGGCACTCCAGAAATTTTTCCATCTCTTTTGTAAGCTTCACTAATAATGTCTACTGCTCCTTTGAGGGCAGTACTAAAATTTATATATTTTCTCTCAGAATTTCCAGTTTGAGATAATAAATACAGATCATTTTCTGCCTCTTCAATAAGGATATCCCCATTTAAACTTTCACTTTTGTTGTTAGCATTTTGAATTACATTATGAGCAATTCCAACTAAGTTTCTTTTAATATGCAAGTCGTAAATTATTCTTGCATAATTATAGGTATTTTGTGTTGATGGCGCGCTATCTTTAATTTGATTTAAATACTTTACATTATCTAATTTATTATCTTCTGGTAAATAATTTTTAAGAGTTATAGGAGAAACTAAGATATTTTTATCAAGAAGATTTTTTATTGTTTTAAAAATTATACTGTTATTTTTATCTACAAAATGTTCCTCACTTATAAAATCAGCTATTTTTTCGAAATTTCTATTGTCCCATAAAATACAACCAATTAATGCTGTTTCAGCATCAAAATTTGAAAAACTATTGATATTATCTTCTAAAACTTCATCTTTATTTATTAATTCAATAGTCATTATTATTAATTAAACAAAAAAAAATACTAGACAATATTTTTGAATGTATTTCAGTTAATAAATTACTAATAATGTGAATAAATTAATTTTTCTTGACTATTAAGTTAAATTCTTCTGATATATTTATATAAGGATTAATTTCTATTTTATGTTCACCTAAAGACTTGATAGGTTGTTTAATTATTAAGTCATCAGATTTAATTTTAATGCTGTTCTCATTAAAAAAATTTATAATTTCTTTCTTAGAAATTGATCCATAAAGTTGATCTTTATCATCAGCTTCTTTTTTAAAAATTATATCAAGTTTTTTAATATTATTTATTAGATCATTTGCATCTTTAAGTTTAATAGATTCTTTTTCTTCAACTTTACCTTTAATTTTTTCATAATATTCATAATTTTTTTTTGTATTTCTTAGTGCCATGTTGTTGGGAAACAAAAAATTTCTAGCAAATCCATCTTTTACGATGACAATATCACCTATTTTACCTAGCTTCTTTATATTTGTAGTTAAAATAACCTTCATTGCTGATTAAACTTATTTGTATATGACATTAATGATAAAAATCTCGCCCTTTTAATAGCCTTTGAGAGCTCTTTCTGTTTCTTTTTAGAAACACCTGTTATTCTGCTAGGTATTATTTTACCTTTTTCACTTATGTATCTTGATAGTAGCCTAATGTCCTTGTAATCTATAATAGGAGAATTTTTCTGACTAAATGGGCAGAATTTTTTTCCTTTATCAAATGGAGAATTAGAATTTTCCTCTCGTGACTGTCTTTTATTTTTATTTTTTTTCATTGAATATCTTAGTTGGAAGTTCTTGATGTGTATTAACTTTTATGAATAAATGTCTTAGGAAATTATCAGCCTGATTTAGGTTTTTTTTAATTTTATCTATATTTTTACTATCAATTTCTATTTGAAAAAAACAATAAAAGGCTTTCTTAAACTTATTAATATTGTAACTTAGATCCCTGAGGCCCCAGTCTTCATCATTTATTATTTTACCAGTATTATTTGAAATTTGTTTTTTAAAAAAATCAATTTCTTCTTTTAATGTTTGGGTACCTATTTCAGGACTTAAAATAATTACTACTTCAAATTTATTCATGCAACTCCACGGTTAATCTTGTAATTTTAGATTACAAGAGAAGTTGACTTCCATATATTAATTTTTTAAAATAAATCAAGTTAAAATGACGTCAGTTGTATTTCCAGGTCAAGGTAGCCAATATGTTGGTATGTCTAAAGATTTCTATGATAACTTTAGTGTTTCAAAAGAAACTTTACATGAGATTGAAGATTATACAAAAATTGACCTTAAAAATATTATTTTTAATAATGAGGGTGATAAATTAGACATAACAAAATTTACTCAAATATCTATATTTGCTTCATCATTAATGATTTTTAAAACATTACAAAATGAAATAAATTTAAATAATAACTCAATTGATGTTATGATGGGACATTCTTTAGGAGAATACACTGCATTGGCATGCAGTAATAAACTAACTTTGCGGGATGCTAGTCTTATTTTAAAAAAAAGAGGAGAATTAATGAATAGTGCGGCACCACCAAATAAAACAGGAATGGCAGCTTTAATTGGTAAGGATTCAAATTATATACAAAAAATTTTAGATGATAATAATATAAATCTACAAATTGCCAATGATAATTCTCCAATACAAGTTGTAGTATCAGGTGAAATTAATGAAATTAATAAAAATAAAGATTTATTCTTAGATAATAAGATTTTAAAATATATTATTTTAAATGTCTCTTCAGCATTCCACAGTAAGTTTATGTTAGACGCACAAAACGAACTTAGTTATGAAATTGATAACTTAAAATTTCATTCAAATAAAATAAATCTTATTTCTAATTATGACGGTGAAATTTCTAATAATACACTAAAAATAAAAAGTTCTCTAAAAAAACAAATGGCCAATAAAGTCAATTGGACAAAAAGTGTCAAGAAACTTGAGGAAATAGGTCAAACAAAAATTATTGAGATTGGACCTAATAGAGTTTTATCTGGTCTAATGAAGAGAATCTCTAAAAATTTTGATATAAAATCAATTGATAAAATTTTAGATCTTAAATCATATGAATTTTGATAAAAAAGTTTTTATAACTGGTGCTTCAGGAGGTATTGGATCAGCTATTTGTGATATTTATCAGAAGAATGAATACAGCATGATTTTAACTTCTTCATCTAAAGAAAAATTAGATGTACTAAAAAATAAATACGGAAATGAAAATTTTTATTATAACATAGATATTTCTGATCCAGTAAATCTTCAAACATCAATAGATGAAATTTCAAATGATCATAAAAATATATCTATAATAGTAAATAATGCTGGTATAACAGAAGATAACTTAATTTTTAGAATGAAATCTGAACAATGGTCTAAAGTAATTCAAACTAATCTAAATTCAAATTATCAAATAATAAAAACGTTGTTGCCTAATATGTTGTCAAATAGATACGGAAAAATTATTGGAGTTTCATCTATAGTAGCCTCTACTGGTAATCCGGGTCAAGCAAATTATGTAGCATCAAAAGCAGGTATGATTGGACTTTATAAATCTATTGCATTAGAAGTAGCAAAAAGAAATATTACGGTCAACCTTGTATCGCCCGGTTTTATCTCAACCTTGATGACAGATAAATTAAATAAAAATCAAAAAGACAATTATTTATCAAAAATACCTATGGCTAAATTTGGAGAACCAAGAGATGTTGCAAATTTAGTATATTTTTTATCTAGTGATAAAGCCTCTTATATCACAGGTCAAACTATTCATGTAAATGGTGGTATGTTAATGGTTTAAACTGTTGACATATATTGAATTAATAATCTAAAAGAAAAGGAGGAGATTTTATGAGTGAAATTAAAGAACAAGTAACTAAAATCGTAGTTGATCATCTGGGAATAGACGAAACTAAGGTAATCCCTGAGGCTAAGTTTATTGATGATTTAGGTGCAGATAGTTTAGATACTGTTGAGTTAGTTATGGCATTTGAAGAAAAATTTGGAATTGAAATACCTGATGATGCAGCTGAAACTATCCAAACAGTCCAAAATGCAATTGATTACATTGAAAGCAAAAAATAAACAACTCAAGTTTAATGAGAAGGGTAGTTGTTACTGGTATTGGACTTTTAACTACTCTAGGAAATAATAAAGACGACTCCTGGCAAAACTTAATTAATTGTAAATCTGGCATTAAATCAGTTAATCATTTTGATGTTTCTGATCTGCCTTGCAAAATAGCTGGGTACTTATCTAATGATCCTAATGAAGAAAGTTATTTCAATATTCAGTCACAAATAGATAATCGAGATATTAAGAGAAATGATAGGTTCATACAATATGGTCTTGTTGCAGCGAAAATGGCTGTTCAAGATGCTCAATTAGAAAGTATTAGTGATGAACAAAAATTAAAAGTAGGTGTATCTGTAGGATCTGGAATTGGAGGTTTGGAAACAATATATGATGGCTCACTAACAATTAATGATAAGGGGGCTAGAAAGTTATCACCTTTTTTTATTCCATCTTCCCTTGTAAACTTATTATCTGGACAAATTTCTATAAAATATGGTTTTAAAGGACCAAATCATTCAGTTGTAACTGCTTGTGCAACAGGTGCACATTCCATAGGAGATTCTAGTGAAATGATAAAAAGAGGAGCGGCTGATATAATGATTGCTGGCGGATCAGAAGCAGCTGTTTGCAGATTAGGAATGGCGGGCTTTTGTGCTGCAAGAAGTCTTAGTACTCTTTATAATGATACACCTAATTTAGCATCTAGACCATGGGATAGAGACAGGGATGGCTTTGTTATGGGTGAGGGCTCTGGAGTTGTTGTATTAGAAGAGTTAGAGTCTGCAAAAAAAAGGGGTGCTAAAATTTACGCAGAATTAGTTGGCTATGGAATGTCTGGTGACGCATATCATATTACTGCTCCCTCTGAAGATGGGGATGGTGGTTACAGGGCTATGAAGGAAGCTTTAAAAATGGCAACTGTTCCAAGTCATAAAATTGATTATATTAACGCCCATGGAACATCCACTATTAAAGGAGATGAAATTGAATTAAATGCTATTTCTAATTTATTTAAAAATGATATTTTTGTCAGTTCTACAAAGTCATCCATTGGACATCTTTTAGGTGCCGCAGGAAGTGTAGAGGCTATATTTTCAATATTATCAATAAATAACGGCATTCTTCCTGCAACATTAAATTTAGAAAATCCCATTGAAACTAAAAATATAAATTTAATTCCAAAAGATCCTATTGAGAAAAAAATTGAATATTCATTAAGTAACTCTTTTGGATTCGGGGGAACAAATACTGCGCTACTATTTAAAAGTTTTTAGTATTTTTATAATACTATTTATTTCCATATTTTTTTATTCTGCTTTTATTTTAAAAAAAAAATAATTTAGTAAATAGCAATGTGATTGAAATAGAAGAAGGTGATAATCTAGATAGGGTATTAAAAAATTTTAAACAATTAAATAATAATGATAAATTTTTTTTTAAATTATATTATAAAATAAACAGTATCTTATTAGCTAAGTATATTCACTATGGAAAATTTTATGTTACTAATGAAATTTCTTTTTATGATTTTTTTAATATTATAACAAGACCAAGTAATATTTTAAATAGTATCACAGTAATTGATGGATGGTCTAAAAATGACTTAAATCAAGAATTATCAAAATATTTTAATAATTATGAAATTATTGAATATGAGGATATTTTAGCTGATACTTATTTTTTTAATAATAATGATTTTGAAAGTTTTAAACTAAAATTAGAAAATTTTAAAAAAAGTTTTTTTGAAAATATAAAAAATAACAATTTTTTTGATAATTATTCATATAATGATTTAATGATAATTGGTTCATTAATTGAGAAAGAAGGATTAGACTACGAGGATAAAAGAAATATTTCTTCTGTTATTTTAAATAGACTCAAAATTGGAATGAAATTACAAATAGATGCCACAGTATTATTTGCAGTTACTGATGGTAAATATAATTTAAAAAGAAAGTTATTATTGAAAGATTTAAAAATTGATAACCCATATAATACTTATAAATATCCTGGATTACCGCCAAAACCAATATCATATGTATCCCCACAAACTTTAAAAATTATTCTTGAAAATTATCAGACCGAATTTTTATTTTATTTTTTTAATAATTCTTTAAATAAACATATATTTTCAAAAAATTTTGAGGAGCACAAAAATAAACTTTATGAGTATAGAAATCAAAAATAAGCTTATCATAATCTCTTCCCCATCTGGCGCAGGAAAAACAACTTTATGCAAGCTGTTGTTAAAAAAGATGAAAAATATTTCATTATCAATATCTTATACATCAAGAAATAAAAGACTTAATGAAATTAATGGAAAGGACTATTTTTTTGTGAGTAAAGATAAATTTTTAAAATTAAATAAAAGCAATTTCTTTATAGAGACAGCTAGAAACTTTAATAATTTGTATGGATCTCCTTATAAAAATGTTATTATTTCAAGAAAAAAAAACACTCATTTACTATTTGATATTGATTGGAAGGGGGCTAGGAAAATTAGAAATAAATACAGTAAAAATGAAATTATAGATTTTTTTATTCTTCCACCTTCAAAATATGAGTTAAAAAAAAGACTAGTAAAACGAGCTAGAGAGAGCTCAAAAGAAATCAATTTAAGATTATCTTATGCTATTGATGAAATGAAGCATTTTAAAGAATATAAATATGTTTTGATAAATGAAAAAGTTCATAAAACAGTCAATGAAATAAAAAAAATTATTGAGTTTAATGATCTTTTAACAGACAATAAAATTCTTTTACAAAAAAATTTAAAAAAAATTATACAATCTCAATAGTTCATTAATATTTAATTGATCTACTCTTTTATGTAAAATAACACTATCTTTTAACTTTATTTCTAATTTATTAATAATTTTTTTTCGCATATTTTTAAACATAATTTTACAGAATAATTCTAATTTAGAAATATCTTTATCTTTCTTATTAATTTTAAATTTTACAACGGTTGAATTGATCTTTGGTTTTGGAAAAAAAACTTGTGGAGATACATTGAAGCACCTTTTGTAAATTGACATATTTTTTGTATAAAATTTATATTTATTCATTTTTGGAAGACTATAATCAAATTTGTATGCTACTTCTTTTTGAATCATAACTAATATTTCATCTATAATTTTGTAATAATTAAATAAATGCAGTATAATTTTAGTACTCAAATTATAAGGTAAATTTGATATAACAATTAATTTTTGAAATTCATTTAGGTTCAAATTCAGCAAATCTTTATTGTAAACATAAATATTAGAGTGTTTCTTATACTTTTTACTTAAGTATTCACTTAAATAGTCATCTTTTTCTACTAAATAGAGGTTTTTTGGTTTTTCATTAATTATAAATTCTGTTAGTTTGCCATAACCAGGCCCAATTTCCATGATATTTTTATTTTTTATTGAAGTATGAGAAATAATTTTCTTACAAATGTTTTTATCAATTAAAAAATTTTGGCTAAGTGATTTTTTTGGCTCCATAATTTTTTTTTCTATTTTTATAAATTTTATTTAATAATATAAAACATTGTTTCAATGAAGTATTAGAATAATTATCACTACCTTTTAATTCATAAGCTGTACCATGATCCGGCGATACTCTAATTAAATCTAAATTGCCTGTAAAATTTACACCTGAAAATTTACTAATATATTTGAAAGGTATTAATGCTTGATCATGATACATAAAAACATAACAATCGTATTTCATTAAATTTAAAAGCATACTATCTGCAGCAAATGGACCATTAATATTTATTTTTTTATTTTTTAATTTTTTAATAATTTTTGAAATAATTTTTTCTTCATCTCCTATTTTACCATTTTCACCTGCATGGGGATTTAGTCCTGAAATTGCAATTTTTGGTTTTTTGATGTTTAAATCAAATTTTAGTGTGTTATTTAAATTTATAATTTGTCTGTATATGAAATTGTCACTCAACAATTTCTTTCTTATGTCTTTTAAACTTATATGGGTTGTTAATGGAGTTACTATAATCTTTTTATGTATTAATAACATATTTGAATACTCTTTATTTTCTAATTTTTGAAAAAATTCAGTGTGTCCAGTAAAATTATTAATGTGTTTGATGATTAAATCTTTTCTTATTGGAAGTGTGACAATTCCAATAAATTTTTTTTTAAAGCATTCTTTATGGGAATTTAGTAGAGCTTTTATTGTATTATCTGTATTTGATTTACTTTTATAAGAATAAATATTCAAGTAATTTTTTTTATAAACAAATATATTCTTTTCTTTATTAAATAAGTTTATTTTAATTATTTTACTCTTCTTCAATAAATATCTTCTTATAATTTTTATATCACAAAATAATACTACATTTTTAATATTGTCTTTTTCATATAGATTAATGAATATATCTATTCCAATGCCATTAATATCTCCAATAGTTACTGCTACTAAATTATTCATTTGCTAACACTAAATTGAATATTTTTGAATGTTTTTCAATAAAGTTTTTTTCAATATTTCTCGCCAATTTATTAATTTTCTTATTTAATAAAAAATTATTAATTAATTCTTTATTAAATTTTAAATCACACAAAATAATATATGTATAAGAATTTTCATTATTTATTTCAATGTAATCATTTATATTAATTAAATTTTTTTTAATTTTATCATTAAGTTTTTCAAATTGATAATCTTTGGTTTCAAGATTTTTATCTTTTAGCAAATTACAATTTAAATCTTCTTTAATTAATCTTTTATTACTTTTTATACTGTATAATGAGGCAAACAATGAATTATATGTTTGAAATTGTTTTGTTATTAAAAAAAAAGATGTAAAGGAATTGTTTTCAATTTTAAAAAAATTTTTATTTGAACTTATATTTTTTTTAATATTATTATTTATTTTCTCTATATCATTTACTTTTTCGTATTTTCTTATGTATTCTATCTTATTATCAATAAGAAACTTTTCGACTTCATCTAAGTTTTTGAAATTAAAATTTTTAAACACAACATAATTGTTTATATATTTTGTATCAAAATTAATATATTCTATGTTATAACTATATATATAATCATTTTTTTCTTCATTATTATTGATGTTTAACTCATTGTTGTTAAGTATGTTTTCAATAATTCCTTTTCTTATTAAATCTAGTTCTAAATTCAAAAAAATATTTTCCTTATCTATTTGGTTTTTATCAAAATAAATATTTTTTGATTTTTGATTTAATATATCTAGATAAATACTATTTATTTTTGCTTCTAAATCACTTTCTTTTTTTGATTTAGCATAAAATTGGTTAAATATATTTACAGATATAAAATCATTTAAAATGTCTTCGTATGTAAGTTCAGTATTATCACCAACAAAATCAAGATATCTTTTTCTATTTTCTAAATCTACAGTTGTAAAAGATTTATTTGATAACTTAAATATAACTTTATTTTCTTGGGCAATAATTTTAATAAAAAATAAATTAATTATTGCTAGAATAGTAATGAATAATATTAATACTTTATTCATAACTTTCGAATAACTCATTATCAATACTTGTACCTTCCCATTCTATTTCTTGTTTATCATTTTCAGAAACTGCTAGATTAGTTGATTTATAGCTTCCAATATTTTTAAATGAGAACATTAATGTTAAAATGTCTTGTGGTTTAAGATTATCTTCCTCGTAAGATTTCCTATAAAAATCTATACTAATTCCAAAACATTCATCAAAATAACTATAGCCAATTTTATACTCTGTATTTATTTCTTTTTTTAAATCATAAAGACCCTCAACTTCAAATTTAGAATAATTCATAAATTTTTTTGTTGAAAGATTATAATTAAAAGTTTCAGTATCGTTTTTTATAACATTATTAATTTTACTATTTTGATCTAAATAAGAAAAATTTAATTCTCCTATTTTTGTAGAAATTTTTGTATTTATATTTTGTTCTTTTAAATATTCATCTATTACATCATATCGAAATACATAATTAAGATTGTTTAAGTTGTCATATTCTATTGATCCTAATAAATCACTTAAATTATGATCATTTCCTTGTTCTTTGTGATAATTGCTATTATTTGTAAATTCATATAATTGTGAAAAATTTAATTTAACTTTATCATTACTTATTGACACTCCATAATCAATCCTTTTTGAATTATCTAATTTATCAGTTCCAGTATACCTGCTAAGTTTAGAAAAATTTTTAATTGAAAAATTATTATTTGAAGAATCTTCATTTGAAATTTTATTTGAATTGGAAATTCCTGGACTCAATACTATTTGGCTATTTGGCTTGTAAGTAAAATTAAATAAACCATCTCTAATTTTGAATGGTGTTTCAATTTTTAATCCTAAAATAGGAAAAATTCTGTACAAACTACCTGAATGAAAAGAATTATTTTCAATTAGTTTATCTTCTGTATTGTAAAATTGATTATATATTTGTGAATTTATATTAATTATAGAATTATACTTAATTAAACTCTTATTGAGATTAAAAGTATGAGAGAGCTTCTGCTGTCTCTTAGAATGAATATTTGTATTAGTATCTCTAAAAATGTTATAAAATTGATAAATTGAACTAACATTGTTTCCATTTAATTTCGTACTGCCTGAATAATATTTTATGTTAGGAAAAACGATAGGTGTCTTTTTATTATTTTCATTTTGTTGATTTGTTTGATAAAAACTTAAGTTTGCTTGAAAGTAATCGTCTAATTGATTTAGATAATAGCCTTCTAGTTTAAATATTGAAGATAATGAAGTTTGATAACTTAGATCATCTTCCGGAAGTGTTTTTTGAATATAATTTTGTGAGGTTTGTAAAGCTGACTCTGCAGAAATTTTATAATTTTTATTTAATTTTTTATTGAAATTAGTTATTAAACTAGCATCATTTAACCATTTGTTATTGTTTTGATTTTCGAAATTTGAATCAAATGTAAGATCTGAAGCAAAATGTCCACCAGATATTATTTGATCATAATCAAAAACAAATCTTTGTGATGAATCAACTCCACCACCATAATTTAAAATAGGTTTAAAAGTCAATTCTTTATCTGTTGCTATATTGAAATAATATGGAAACGAAATTGACTGACTTGTTTTAGTATCAAAAAAATTTAAGGAAATAGATGGTGAAAGAAAACCAGATTTTCTCTCTTTTCTTAATGGTGACGGAGTAACAATGTAAGGTACGTAAAAAACTGGGGTATTTATAACTCTCATTTTTGAATGCTTTTGATATAAAAATAAATTTTTGTTGTCATGAATAATTTTTTCAGCTTCAAGCTGCCATGTTGGGCAAATAAAATTTCCTATTGCAATTCTAGATTTACATGGTGAGTATACACCTTTTGTAATAATATCTATATGTTTATCTCTTCTTCCTTTGTTACCTATTATTCTTGAACCATCATTTAATTTAATTTTTACTTCATTAAATTCACCATATTCTAAATTTTCATTGAAAAATCCATTATTTGCACTCAAAAAATTATTTTTATTATCCTTTAATGTGAATTCAGTTGGTAAAATTATTTTTTTTTCATTTTGATTATAAATAATTAAATCAGAAATTATTAATTGTTTATCAGTATAAATTTTAGCATTATTTCTAGCTACAATATTTTTATTTTCATCATAACTTATATTATCTGCATAAATTAATATTTCTTTAGCACTATTAAAATTTGGTAATAAACAAAAAGTCATAACAATAATTATTAATTTAAAATTAATCATTTTCAATTTTATTAAGTTGGTAAAGTCCAAACGATAATGGTAATAAAAAAATAAATAAATAAGAAATGATGAAATTAATATCTAAAGTTATTGAAATTTTTGTTATAATTTCTTTTAAAAAAAATATTACAAAACCTATAAAAATTGATAAAAATAAAACTTTAAAAAAATTTTCATTTCTTTTAAATTTACCAGATAATCCAATTACTACAAAAGTTAACATAGTAATAAAAAGGGGCTTAAGAATTTCAGATATATAATAAAGACCAATTTCTGAAGAATATAAATTAAATTTTTTAAGTGTGTTTGTGTGATTAATATAATTATAAAAAGGTATAAACTTATAGTTTGTAATAGAATTTAAAATATTGTTCTTTGTAAAATTCAATTTAATTTTATAATTATCCAAAAAATCATATTTTTCTGTTTTTAAAGAATATATTGTAACATTATTAAGATTTAATATTCCATTATCTAAACTTCCACTATCTGCTTGTATAAAAACATCTGAAATATTATTGATTGCTAGAATTTTAATTTTTTTTATTTTCATACTTTGTAAATCTATATTTTTAATATTTATAAAATTTGATTTTTCTTCATCAATTTTATTTCTAATCCACATCTCGTTATTAGAGATTTTAATTGAGTAAAGGCTTTTCTGATTTTGATTAACAATTTTTTTAATTTTTAACTCAAAATTAGATGATAATGGGTTTAAAAAAAGAAGAAAAAAAATACCAATAAAAAAAACACTTATTCCTATTGGTATAAAAATATCAAAAATAGAAAATCCAATATTTCTTAATGATATTAACTCATTATTATTAATCAAATTCCTTAGTAGAAATGATATTGCAATTATTATTACAAATGGAAGAATCTCTATTAAAATTGAAGGCAGTCTTAACAGAGATAAAATTATAAATTCTGTTAGGCTTTTATTTTCTGAATTAATAATTCTTGAAAGATCAATAAGGTTTAAAAATAAAATAAAAATAGAAATAATTAGCAAATTTATTGATATATATTTAACTGATAATTTTATTAAATAAAAATTAACCCTGTTCATGATTTTTTAACAATTAAAATTAGCAAACTTGTAGAAATAATTATAATAGAAAATATTAAATATTGATAAAAATTTAAATCTGTATTTTTTAATAACTGATTTATTATTAGTAAAATTATTGAAATAATTGCAAAAGCAATATTATTACTTAATTTAAAATTATTCTTTTCAATATTATTTTTAAAAAATATGAATATTATTATTAAACATAAAATAACATCAAATATTTTATACAAAATATTTAAGTAGTCTCTATTTTCAAAATCATCAAAAATGGTTAATGAATTTCTATCATAATTATTAAAAATTAAGTTTTTATCATTATTGATCTCAAGTATATAATTTTTAAATTCTAATTTTTCAATTTGATTTAAATTGTTCTTTATACTTAATTTAAAACCATCATTTAATTGAAATATAAAGTTGTTTTTTTTATTTTTAATTACACCTTCTTTAGCATAAATTATATTATCTTCTTTATCTAAAAAATTTATAAAAATATCTTCGAATTTGTTATTTTTTTTCTTAAAATCTAAAGTAGTATTATTATTAATTTTAAAAAAATTCGTTGCTACCATTTTATTAAAATTGATTGTATTTCTTAGTTCAAATTCTTTAAGTTTATAAATTTCATAAATTTTTGGAGATATATAAAAATTTAATCCTATGTATAAAACTAAAATCAAAGTTGAAAATAGTATTAATGAATATTTAATTGGTTTTAATTGTAATCCTAAAGTAAATATTGAAATTAATTCCCTATCTTTATTCAGTTTTACAAAACATAGTAAAATTCCAAATATTACAATAAATGGTAATATTATTGTAAGCAAGTTTGGAATTAGAAACAACGACAAGTAAATTAAATTTAATATATCTATTTGAATTAAATTAGTTAGTGTAAATAATCTTGTAATTTGCAATAACCAAGCAATAGATAAAAAAATAAAAAATATAAGAGCACATGATTTAATAATTTGAGTAAATATGTAAATATTTATTTTGTTTGCCATCTAGAGATATATTATTTTATTATATTTTAATGATGTATATTTATAGTAATAATTATTTAATTAATAATAAATCTTATAGTCATTATGGTGTTTTTTATCTGTAAACAAATGTGGACAAATTTTATTAAGTAAAGTAAATACCATTAAAAACTTGCTAACTTTGCAACATTTTCTGAGGAAATTAAAATGAATTTAACATTTTCTATAATAAAACCAGATGCTACAAAAAGAAATGTAAGTGGCTCAATTAATAAAATAATTGAAGATAATGGCCTTAAAATTGTAGCTCAAAAAAGAATAAAACTTTCTAAAAAAATGGCTGAAGATTTTTACTTTATACACAATGATAAACCTTTCTTTAATGAACTTATTGAGTATATGACGTCTGAACCAGTTATCGTACAAGTTCTTAAATCAGATGATGCCGTTAATAAATATAGAAAAATTATGGGATCAACTAATCCTGAAAATGCGGAATCAGGAACTATAAGAAAAGAATTCGGTTTAAACATCCAAGAAAATTCTGTTCATGGTTCTGACTCAGATGAAAATGCAAAAAAAGAAATTGAATTCTTCTTTAAAAAAGATGAAATTATTGAATAGCTAGAATAAAGAAAATATGACTATTAGAATAATTCCAACAAAAACTATTGTATAAATCGATAATTTATTAAACATTTTCCAAGTTTGTGCCTTATCTCTAACAATTTTATCTTTATTATACTCCATATTAATATTTTAATGTGATTATAGGAAAAATACAACAAATTTGATGAAAATATACATATTTATAATTTTAATTTATTTTTATTCTAGTCAATTATTTAGTAATTCTCTATTTGATACAGATTTCTATGAGATAAAATTTCAATCCGACAATGTTGATCAAACTAAATTAGATAAAATAAATGAGCTTCAATTAAAAAGTATAACTAAAATTTTAAAAAAAATTTTAACAAAAGAAGATTTTTTAAAAGAAAAGCAAAATATTAATAAAGATTTAATAAATTCATTTATAAAGAATATAATTATTAATAATGAAAAAATAATTAATAATAATTATTACTCAAAAATTAAAGTTAATTTCAATAAAAGAAACATTATAGATTACTTAAGAAAAAAAAATTTATCATATATAGAATTTTTTCCAAATAAATTTTTAATAATAATTTATGACAAAAGTTTTATAGATATGAGTCTGCTATCTAATAATAATAAATACTATCAATATCTTTTGAAAAATGATTTTAATTTTTTTAATTTACCAAATTTAGATTTAAATGACAGATATTTAATCAACTATAAAGATATAGATAATATTAATTTAAATAAAATTAATGTATTGGCAGATAAATATTCTTCATCAAATATTATTATTGTCACTTCAAAAAAAAATAATAAGGATAAATATTTTTATGAATCTTTTTTAATAACAAATAATAATATTATAAAAATAAAAGATTTTTCACATATTAAGATTGACTACAAAGAATTTTTTACTTTTTTAAAGGAAGAAGTAGAAAATGAATGGAAAATTCATAATAGTATTAATAATGAAATTTTAAATTCCTTAATCTGTAGCATTCATTATTATAACTTATTAGAAATAAGGGAAATTGAGAAAAATTTAAAAAAAATTCTATCTATTGAAAAAATAAAATTGTTAAATTTATCTTATCAAAAGAAAGATTATGAAATATCATATTATGGTAATATTGAAATACTATTAAAGCTGTTTAAAATGAATAATTTAAAAATTCTTAACGAAAATAAATTATGTAAAATTTCTTTAATATGAAAAAGCAAAGAATATTTAAATTTGAATTTAAAGAAATTATCAATCCTTCGAATTTTTACGTAAATGAGACTAATTTACAGGCTTTTAACGGTGTAATAAATAATAATTATAAAAATATTTATCTATATGGTCCAAAAAAAAGTGGTAAATCATATCTTTCAGAAATTTGGACTCAGAAGTATAATGCGATAAAATTAGACAATAATTTTGAACGAATTATTGAAATTAAAAATAATGTTTTTATTGATGATATTGAAAAAATTAATAATGAAGAAGAAATATTCCATATTATTAATCACTGTACACTTAATAGACTAAGTATTTTAATTACCTCAAATCTTTTTATAAATGAAATTAATTTTTCTTTAAATGATTTAAATTCAAGATTAAAAGTTTTTAATTTTTTAAGAATAAATAAACCAGACGATGACATGCTTTTAAATATCCTAATAAAACAATTTACTGAAAAACAATTTGTTATAAACTCTGAAGATATTTTTCAATTTATATTGAAACACGCAAATAGGTCTTATGAGAATATTCATAATATAGTTAATAGATTAGACACTCTGTCAATTGAAAAAAAAAGACAATTAACAATACCATTAGTTAAAGAAATATTGTAGACAATCCAAATTATGAATAAATATCGTTCCCATTTATGCTCAGATCTATCAATAAGTAATTTAAGTGATAAGGTCACCTTATCTGGTTGGGCTGACACCATTAGAGATCATGGAAACTTGTTATTCATTGATCTAAGAGATAATTATGGCATAACACAATGCGTAATAGACGGAACTCATTCTCTTTTTAATGAAATTAGCAAACTTAGTAATGAAAGTGTTATAACGATTGCTGGTGTTGTAGTAAAAAGATCTGAAGAAACTATAAATAAAAATCTGCTAACTGGTGAAATTGAAGTTAAGATTGAGGATTATAAATTGCTATCAAAATCTGAAATTCTTCCATTACCCGTTAATTCAGATATTGAATATGGTGAAGAAATTAGACTTAAATACAGATTCTTAGACTTAAGAAGAAATAAACTTCATAAAAATATCTTGCTAAGAAATAAAATTATTTCTGATATTAGAAAAAAAATGACTGAAAGAAATTTTATAGAGTTTCAAACACCTATATTAACTTCATCATCACCAGAAGGTGCAAGAGATTATCTTGTACCCTCTAGATTACATCAGGGAAAATTTTATGCTCTTCCTCAAGCGCCCCAACAATTTAAACAATTATTAATGATCGCTGGATTTGATAAATATTTTCAAATAGCACCATGTTTTAGAGATGAAGATAGTAGAGCAGATCGTTCTCCAGGTGAATTCTATCAACTAGATTTTGAAATGAGTTTTGTGACTC